>Ga0315288_10001891_pt1 | contig 27201 bp, 19 predicted proteins | sample YL17G11_20_MG_FD_203454 | JGI IMG/M metagenome (GOLD analysis project Ga0315288, IMG submission 203454) | Sediment microbial communities from Yellowstone Lake, YNP, Wyoming, USA - YL17G11_20 | ecosystem: Environmental > Aquatic > Freshwater > Lake > Sediment | place: USA: Wyoming | collected... | reverse complement strand
ATGGCGGACCTGTATGTGATGCCTTCGGTCAGCGAGCCGTTCGGCCTGGCGCCGCTGGAGGCCCTTTCGCACGACGTGCCGGTGCTGATTTCGAAGCAGAGCGGCGTGAGCGAGGTGCTGACGCACGCGCTGAAGGTGGATTTTTGGGACATCAACGAGATGGCGAACAAGATCATCGCGGTGCTGCGTCATCCGCCGCTCCGGAAAACCCTCCGGGAGCACGGCGCGTTCGAGGTTCGCAAATTTTCGTGGGCCGACGCCGCCAAGGCCTGCATGGACGTCTACAGCGAAGTGGTGGGAGCGCGTCGCTAGCATGGCCAGCGTCTGCTTTTATTTTCAGGTCCATCAGCCGTTTCGCCTCCGCCGGTACAGCGTTTTCGACTCGGCCGCGAACTACTTCGACGAGTTCAGGAACGCCGAGATTTGCCGCAAGGTCGCTTCCAAGTGCTACCTGCCGACGAACCGGGTGCTGCTGGACCTCGTCCGCCAGTACGGGCGCGACTTCTCCGTCTCGTTTTCCATCACGGGCGTTGCGCTGGAGCAGTTCGAGCACTGGGCGCCCGAAGTGGTCCAGTCGTTCCAGGCGCTGGTGGACACGGGCCAAGTGGAACTCCTGGCCGAAACGTACTACCACAGCCTGTCGTTCCTCTACAGCCGCGAGGAGTTCCGCGAGCAGGTGGCGGCCCACTCGGCGAAAATGGCCGAAGTGTTCGGCGTCCGGCCAACGGTGTTTCGCAACACCGAACTGATTTACAACAATGACCTCGGCCACTTCATCCAGGGGATGGGCTACCAGGGAGTTCTGGCCGAAGGGGCCGACCACATCCTGGGGTACCGCAGCCCGAATTTCGTTTACCGCCCCATCGGCGCCGACCGCATCAGCCTTCTGCTGAAGAACTATCGCCTTTCGGACGACATCGCGTTCCGCTTCTCCGACCGGGGCTGGGCGGAGTGGCCGCTGACGGCCGAGAAATTCGCCGGCTGGGTGAACCAGGTGAACGGGAACGGTTTCGTTGTGAACCTCTTCATGGACTACGAGACGTTCGGCGAGCACCAGTGGGCCGACTCGGGCATCTTCGACTTCCTGTATCACGTGCCCGAACACGTTCTGAAACACCCGGACAACAACTTCATGACGCCTTCCCAGGTTGTCCGGACCTACGCCCCCGTCGCCGAACTCGACATTCCCCACATGATCTCGTGGGCGGACATCGAGCGGGACCTTTCGGCCTGGCTCGGCAATGCCATGCAATCCAACGCCCTGCACGAACTCTACCGCCTGGAGGAGCAGGTCAAGCAGAAGGGCGATCCCCAATTGCTCCATGATTGGCGGTGCCTCCAGACTTCCGATCACTTCTATTACATGTGCACCAAATGGTTCGCCGACGGCGACGTGCACAAGTACTTCAACCCCTACGAGTCGCCGTACGATTCCTACATCAACTTCATGAACGTCCTGGACAACCTCCGCACGCGCCTGCGGCGCTAGGCAGCCGCAGGCGGAAGAAGCATCGCTCGACGGGCTTGTGTTCAGGGACGGCTCTTACTATTGGGCAGGGGAATTTCCGCGAGTTGCATTGGGAGGCGACGAGGCGTATAATTCCCGCTTCCTGGGAATCGGAACGGAGAATCACGCTTGCCGCGCGATATCCCTGTCAGCAACGGCAATCTGCTGATCGCTTTCGATTCGGACTACCAGATCCGCGACGTCTATTACCCCTACGTCGGCCAGGAGAACCACGCCGGCTGGGGCCCTTGCCGATTCGGTGTTTTTGCCGATGGGAAGTTGGCCTGGACGAGCGACGAGGGGTGGAAGAAATCTCTGCGGTATCTGAAGGAGACGCTGGTCACGAGCGTCAGCCTCCGGCATGAGGGGCTCCGCGTCCGCCTGTACTGCAACGACGTGGTGGATTTCAGCCGCAACGTTTACATCAAGCGCATCCGTGTCACCAATCTGGCCGATGAGCGGCGGGAAATCCGCCTCTTCCTCCAGCAGGACCTGTCGATGTTCGGCACGAAGGTGGGGGACACGGCGTACTACGACCCCCGGTTGAAGTGCATCGTGCACTACCGCGGGCGGCGGTACCTGCTGGCGAGTTTCTCCCGCACGGGGCCCGACGGGAAGGACGTGCACGGCGTCGAGATGTTCGCGACGGGCGTCTGCGGATTTCGCGGGGCCGAAGGCACCTGGCGCGATGCGGAGGACGGCCGGTTGGGCGGCAATCCCATCAGCCAGGGCGCCGTGGATTCCACCATCGGCCTCGCGCTCACTCTGGAGCCGAAGGCTTCCGAGGACGTTTACTACTACCTCGTGGCCGCCTACTCCTACGAGGAGGTCAAGGAACTCCACGACGTCGTCAAGGATCGGACGCCCGCGCGGATGCTCAAGCGGACCACCGGCTATTGGCGGGCCTGGGTGAATGGGCCGGGCTTCAACTTCGGCAACCTTCCGGTTCAGGTCCGCCGGCTGTTCAAGCGCAGCCTGCTCGTTGTCCGAAGCCAGATTGACAACCGCGGGGCCGTCATCGCCGCCAACGATTCCGACATCATGCAGTTCTCCCGCGACACGTACTCCTACATGTGGCCGAGAGACGGCGCCCTGGTGTGCCACGCCCTCGACCTGGCCGGCTACCCTGACATCACGCGGCGGTTCTACGACCTCTGCCGAAATTGCATCACGGACGAGGGTTACCTCCTGCACAAATACAACCCCGACGGCACGCCGGCTTCTTCCTGGCACCCATGGATCGTGGACGGTAAGGAGCGGTTGCCGATCCAGGAGGACCAGACCGCGCTCGTCCTCTGGTCCCTTTGGCGTCACTTCTGGATGTACCGCGACGTAGAGTACGTCCGGCCGCTGTACCACCCGCTGATTCTGAGAGCGGCCGATTTCATGGTCAACTTTCGCGATCCGGAGACGCACCTTCCCCAACCGTCCTATGACGTGTGGGAAGAACGTTACGGCATCCACACGTTCACGGCCGCGGCCGTGTACGGCGCGCTGGTCGCCGCGAGAAACTTCGCCCAGGTCTTCGGCGATGCTCGCCATGCCGAACGCTACGACCGCGCGGCGGCGGAAGTGCGGGAGGGGATGGCCAAGTATCTCTGGAACGAGCGTCTCGGCCGATTCATCCGCCGGCTCGTGCCCACCGATTCGCCCCAGGCGAAATGGGAAGAGGACGCTACGGTGGATGCGAGTCTCTTTGCCGTCTTCAAGTTTCACCCCTTCGAGGCCGACGACCCGCGCGTCGAGAGCACCATGGACCAGGTGGCCAAGACCCTGTGGGTCAAAACGCCCGTCGGCGGCCTGGCTCGCTACGAGAACGACACCTACCACCGCGCCTCCGGCGACCGCCGCGGCGTCCCGGGCAACCCCTGGTTCGTCTGCACCATCTGGCTGGCCGACTACTACATCGAGAAAGGGGCGACCGTCGAGGAACTCAAGCGCGCCGTCCCGATCTTCGACTGGGTGGCGACGCATGCTCTCGAGTCCGGCATCCTGGCGGAACAGGTCGATCCGTACACCACCCGGCCACTCTCGGTCAGCCCGCTGACGTGGAGCCACGGCACGTTCATCATGACGATCGTGAAGTACCTCCAGAAACTCGAGGACCTGCACCGCTGCCCGACGTGCGGTCGCAGCGTCTTCCGGACGGATCGCGGAGGGCGGCACCAGATCCGCAGCCATTCCTGGATCCAAGCCCACGAGGTCTGGGAGGTAGACGAGCAGACACCCGACCTTGTTGCGGTCGTTACGTTCAACGAGGACGGGCGGCGCGTCACTGTTTCCGTCAACACGCGGGATTGCGTCGGATGCGGCGTGTGCATTGCGCGGTGCCAGGCCAAGATCTTCGAGATGTGCAACGACAAGTCTTTCATCAACGTCCAGCGGTTGGCCGCCTGCACGCTGTGCCGCGAGTGTGAAACCTATTGCCCGATTCGCGTGATCACCTTCCACGTCGAGCCGACGAAGGAGAGCCCCGCGCCGACGCCGACCGAATGAGTGGCACGGCCGGCCTTGTCCGGCCGTGCGTCCCGGCGCGCCGGGACACGGCGGGGCAAGACCCGCCGTGCCACACACCGCGGAACGCGCGGCGGCCTGGGAAGTTTACCCGCCGGGGCGGGGCCGCCACCCGACGAGGTTTTTGCCGGAGACACGATGCACCGCGACGCCTTAACCCTGCGCGACGTGGACTGCGCCCTGGCGACCGAGTGGTTGGTGGCCGACGGCGCCGGGGGATATGCGTCCTCGACGGTTCTCGGCTGCGGCACGCGGCGCTATCACGGCCTGTGGGTTCCTGCGCTGAAGCCCCCCGTGGATCGGCGCGTCGTCCTCGCTCACGTTCAGGAACGCCTCGCGACCGACACGGGCGAGGCCTATCTTTCCACCTGCGAGTACGCCGATGGGTTCCATCCCGATGGGTTTCAGGCCGCGGAACGGTTTGAACTCGACCCGTTTCCCCTTCTCGCGTCGCGCGTCGGCGAGTTTACGGTCGAGCGCGACGTGCTCCTTCTCAGGGACGGGGCCGGGGTGTGCCTGAATTACCGGGTGCGCGGGCCGGGGCGGTGGATGCTCGAGGTGGCGCCGTTCCTGGCCGCGAGGCCCATCCACCACCTCATGCACCGCCACGAGAACTTCCGCGTCGAAGCGCTGCCGGACGCCTGCGGCTTCCGATTTCTTGCGGAGGGGATGCCCGGCGTCTTTCTCTGGACGGATGCGCGGGCCGACGTCTCGGTGGAGCCAACGTGGTACTACGCCGTCCTTCGCCGCACGGAACGCGAGCGAGGCTTCGACCATGCCGAGGACCTTCTGGCGCCGGGCCGATGGAATGTGAACGGCACGGGGCCGGCCAAGTGGAGCCTCTTCTGTTCCTTTGATCCGCCCCGGCCGATTGACGTCGCGGCCGAGAAGAAGCGCGCGATCGCACGCGGGCGCGACCTTCTGGCGCGGGCCGGCAGGCCGAAGGACGAGCGGCTCGCGCGGCTGGTCCTCGCGGCCGACGCGTTTCTCGTCCGTCGGTCGGTCGGCGGCAAGGACTTGGCGACCATCATCGCGGGGTATCACTGGTTCGGCGATTGGGGCCGCGACGCCATGATCGCCCTCCCGGGCCTCGCGATGGAAACCGGCCGGCTCGATATGGCGGAGCGCGTGCTCGAAGCCTTCGCCTCCTCCGAGAGCGACGGGCTTGTCCCGAACCTATTCGCCGAAGAAACCGGACGGCCGGAATACAACACCGTGGATGCCAGCCTCTGGTTTCTCCAGGCGGTGGCGGCCTACGTCCGCGCCGGCGGCCGGGCCGATTTCGTCCGCCACACCCTGTGGCGTGCGGCTTGTGACATCTGCGAACGGTATCGGACCGGCACGCGCTTCGACATCCGGGCCGACGCCGACGGCCTCATCACCGCCGGGTCCGCCGGCACCCAACTGACGTGGATGGATGCCGCCAGTGCGGGGAGCCCTGTGACCCCGCGCTACGGCAAGGCCGTCGAAATCAATGCCCTGTGGATTTCGGGTCTGGCGCTGATGGAGGACATGGCGGATAAGTTGGATTTGGAGGCGCCGTCGGCCGTCGCCGATGGGCAGCGCGCGAGGCAGGCCTTTGAGCGAGTTTTCTGGAACGAGGCGGACGGGTGCCTCTATGATTGCGTTCGGCCGGACGGCGCCCCGCGGGCGATGATGCGGCCGAATCAGATCCTGGCGGTCGGCCTGCCGCATGCCCCCCTCGCGGGCCGGCGCGGCCGCGCCGTCGTGCGGCGGGTGAGGGAGACGCTCCTGACGCCGCGGGGCATTAGGACGCTCGCGCCTTCCGACCCGGCGTACTGTGGCACGTACACGGGCGGGCCGGACGCGCGCGACGCGGCATACCACCGGGGGACGGTCTGGCCCTGGCTGCTCGGGCCATATGTGGACGCGATCTTTGCCGTCGAGGACGCGGCGTGCGCCCGCGCCGAAGCGGGACAACTGCTCGACGGGCTCCTGGATTCCCTGGACGAGGCGGGGTTGGGGCAGATCAATGAGATTTTCGACGGCGACCCGCCGCACCGGCCCCGCGGATGCATCGCGCAGGCGTGGAGTGTCGCAGCGGCGATCCACGTCTGGCGCCGCCTCGAAGCCGCCGGCGGCAGGTTGTGAGGGGAGGAATCGCCTGGTGAGAACATCGGCGTTCTTGCTTGCGACCGTGCTGGCGGCCTCGCCGGCCTTCGCGCAAGGGGCCGACGTGACGGCCACGCTCGACCTGACGCAAGGCTGGGCGCGGGCGGGGGCCTACGTGCCGGTGCGCCTCCGGGTCACCAACCGGACGGACTCGGTTTTCGAGGAGGTCCGCGCGGCCTCGGGCGGGCCCATCGCGACGGTGGCGCCTTTCCGCGTCGCCCCCGCGGCGACGGAGGGAAAGACGGTGCCCGTTTTCTTCACGGGCGGCGACCTGTCGTTGGCCCTCGAGTTCCTGGCGGACGGCGCTTGTCTTGCCCGGACCGCGGTCGGCCCGATCGCCGTCCGAGTTGTGCCGGACGACGCGGCCCTCGTGGCGGTCGAGGCGGGGCTTCCGGAACCGGGGGACGCCGTTCGTCGCGCCGTACGCGAGATGTGTGACGCACAGACCGTCGAGTTTCTTTCGCTTGCGGCGGACGACCTGGCTCAGGTCGCTCGCTGCGGCGCGCTGGACGCCGCGGTCATCGACCGGCTGCCTCGCCCGAGCGGTCGTCTGGCGATCATCTCCTGGGACGGCCGAGGCGAACCGGCGCCCGCGGCGCCGGCGTTTCCTGCCGGCTCCCTTGCGATCGTCCAGCCGGAAGCGTATCGCTTGTTTGCCGAGGAAGTCTGGCCGAAAGCGGAACGCGGTCGGCTTTGGCTCGGGCTGGGGGTTATGACGTTGGCGGTGTTGGCGCTCGCCCTGATGGTGGCGCGGCGGCAGGCCTGGCTGGCCGCTGGCGCGCTGGTTGCGTTGGCAGGCGTGGCGACGGTCCTGATTACCGTCTTCGGCGAGGTCGTGCGGACACGCGTCGTCGAGGCGCGCGTCTTCTACGTCGGTCAGGGAGGTGCCGGTGGACCGTCCGTCGCCGTGGAACGTTTCACTCATCTGGCCTCGCGCGGCGCGGCAGCGCCGGTGATATTGGACCGTGAGGATAGCGACGCGCTGCCCTTGCCCCTCCTGCGAAGCGCGGGGGACCTGTTTCGCCTTCAGGGTGATCTTCGCCTCAGCCGTCCCATCGTGTTTATGGGCAAGACGTCGCTCGCGATGCTTCACGTTCTCGAAAGGGCCGAACGCGTGCCCTTTGAGACCGCAGCAGATTTCGAGAAGGCCGACCTCGCGGCCGTCGCCGGCCGCGCCGACGTCGTCAGGGCTCTGCACGTCGTGAGAATGGAAGGCACGGACGCCTCGGGCGCCACGAAGCCTCTGGCGGCGTGGGCGGCCGAGTGGAAGGCCAGTGAGGACTCGACGACGGCCTATGCCGGCCGCAGTCTGGCGTGGTGGGCCGACCGGCGGCAGGAGGGCGACGGGACGTGGATTCTGGCGTGGGTTCACGACGAGGCGGCCGCCGATCCGGTGCGCCGCTTGCCGGCGCTCGTTGTCTGGCCGATTTCGGGCTGAGGCCCCAGAGAGTTCGGATTGCCGCGTGGCGAAAAGGACGGAACCGGGGGTCGGATTTTCACCGGATTGACGCCGGCTCCTTTGCGTTCTATCATTGAAGGGTGGGTGGGCTTATCGCGGCCCGATGGCTCATAAGGAAGGACGCTCGGAGCGAGTGAAAGAACTGAAGAGCACCCGGCGGACCGTCGCCCGTGAGCGGGCGGTCCTCGTGGAAGTGACTTTGGCAGGCGACGCGGTCGGCCGGCAGGTGCACCGCGATCGGCTGGAGGAACTCGGCCGCCTGGCCGATGCCGCCGGCGCCGAAGTCGTGGCCACCGCCACGCAGCGGCGCCGGGGCGCCGATCCGAGCACGTACGTCGGCCAGGGGAAGGCCAAGGAACTGGGCGACCTCGCGCGCGAGCAGCGGGCCCACGTCATCATTTTCGACAACGAACTGTCGCCCGCCCAGGTGCGGAACCTCGAGGACGCCACCGAAACGAAGGTCATCGACCGGAGCGAACTGATTCTCGACATTTTTGCGTCGCGTGCGCGGACGAACGAGTCGCGGCTCCAGGTGGAACTCGCGCAACTCGAGTACCAGTACCCGCGTCTGCGGCGGCTGTGGACGCACCTGTCGCGCATGGAGGCAGGCGTCGGGACGCGAGGCCCGGGCGAAACGCAGTTGGAAACCGACCGCCGGATCGTCCGCCGGCGCATCACGGAACTGAAGCGCCGCATCGGCGAGATTGACGCCCGCAAGGAACGCGAGGTCCGGTCGCGGTCCGCCATGCTGACGGTCGGCCTCGTCGGCTACACGAATGCCGGAAAATCCAGCATCCTGAACGCGCTCACCGACGCCGATGCTTACGTGGAGGACAAACTGTTTGCGACGCTGGACACGCGGACGCGGGCGTGGACCCTGCCGCACCGCCTGACGGCCCTGTTGTCCGATACGGTCGGGTTCATTCGCGATTTGCCGCACCACCTCATCGCGTCTTTCAAGGCCACGCTGGAAGAGGCGATCCACGCCGACTTGTTGTTGCACATCGTGGACGTTTCAACGGAGCATGCCCAGGCCGACGTGGAGGCCGTCCTGACCGTGCTCGCCGAAATCGGCTGCGCCGACAAGCCGCAGATCCTCGTACTGAACAAGGCGGATCTGGTTAAGGACCCGCTGCATCTGGATCTGGCGCATCGGGCGTTTCCGGGCACCGTGGCGACGAGCGCCAAGACGGGCGAAGGCCTGGAGCACCTGGCCGGAATCGTGACGGAGCGGCTGGTCGGCCCCGAGAAAGAAATAACGGTCCGCGCGTCGCCCGAGGACGGGCGCCTTCTGGCCTGGATCGACCGCCACGCCGAGGTGATCGAGCGCAGCCTGGCCGATGGGGAACTGGTTCAGCGGATACGAATGCCTGAGCGACTTGTGGCGGAGATCCAGCGATTGGCGGAGCGCCGCGTGGAGGTGACGACCGACGGAGGAAAGGCAACGGCGGCGAACATTCAAAGGGACAAAGGGGGACCAGGATGAGAAGCGGCGCGCGAAGAAGGAAGGAGTGGCGGCTCAGGGCCGTTGCGGCCGTGCTGGCGGCACTCCTGGGGCACGCGGCCTTGCTGTGTTGGGCCGCGCCTAAACCAGAGCCGGTGAAACCGGCGGAGCGCGAGACGGAAGAGGCCGGCGGCGACAAGGGGGAGCGGGTTGTCGTCCGGTCCAGGGAGCCGGGGGCCTGGGAGTTGCCGAGCAACTACCGCAACGCGGACGGCTCTTTCAACCAGCAGGCGATCGTCGCGCAGCAGAAGACGCGGCTGGACGAGGTGAACAAACGGTTGATGGCCAGGATGCGCCTGGTCGAGACGCCGCATTACCTTGTTTTCAGCGACGCGGACGATGCGATGACGGGCCTGTTCGTCAAGTGGTGCGAGGCGCTGTATTCGAACCTGTGCCGGCATTTTAGCATCGGCCCCAAAGAAAAGACCTGGGACGGAAAATGCATCCTGGTGGTCTTCAACTCCCGCGCAATGTTTCAGCAGTTTGCGAAAACCTTCGACGGCAACGACGCCAGCCGCGCGGGCGCCTACTTCGCGTGGGAATGCCGATCGCCCAACGAGCCGCAACTCGTCCACATCTGTATTCCATTGGATACGAGAGACCCCAAGCGGCTCCAGGAACTGTTTGCGCACGAGGGCACACACGCCTTCTTCCAATTGTATCGGCGGGTGGTGGACCTTCCGCTGTGGCTTCATGAAGGCTTGGCCGAGTTCATGACCGTCGTCAATGACAAGAGCCTGGCGGCCCAAAAGCAACAATGGTCGATGCGCATGGCCCGGGACGGAACTTCCATCCGGCAGATTCTGGAAGTCCCGTCGGGCCAAGGTTTTGCGTCGTACCCGGCGTATTCGGTTTCGTACACGCTGGTGGAATTTCTTCTGACGGCGGGCAAGTCGAAGTTCAAGAAGTTCATCGATCTGCTTAAGGACGGCAAGCCGCAGGAGGAGGCCCTCCAGGAGGCATACGGCTTCGGTCTGGCGGAACTGGAACGGCGCTGGTACGTCTTTGTGAAAGAGTACCTCCCCCAGCGCCGCTAGGCGCGTGTGTGTTTCTGATGAGCGAAACGCGGCTCCTTTTTTACGGTGACGGCCTCTCGCTGGCCGGTCTGGTGCTGGCGTCGGCGGGGGCCGTCGTCTTCTGGGCGCTCCTCATCCATTGGGTGCTGCGAAACCGCCTGTGGTCGTTTCTGCCCCTGCTCCTCGTTCCGCCGGTCCTCGCCTTGGTGGGGTGGATGCGGGACCGACGGCCTGCCGGGGGCGACGGCGCCCGCCCGCCGGCCGTGCCGGAGCCCGTGTTGCCATGGTGGCAAATTCTCGTCGGGCTCATTTCGGCCGGCGTGATTTTCCCGGTGGCCGTCGCGGCCGGGCAGACCCAGGAGGCGCGCCTCCAACTGGCCCTGATGGTCCTTCTGGCCCTCGCCGCGAGCGCGTGGACCCTATTCTTCTATCTGCGCGTGTATCGGTATCTGGGGCGGTTGCCGATGGGCGTGTTGTCGGCGATGCGCGTCTTGGCCGTCCTCCTGCTGGTGCTTCTTGTTTTCAAGCCGGTGCTGAGTTTCGAGGAACGGGTCGAGCACCGGACCGACCTGGTGGTGCTGGTGGACGCCTCGCGTTCGATGTCCGTGAGCGATTGGGCCGACACTCCTCACCGCCTGGCCCTGGCGGCCGCTCAGGTCCGGGAATACCTTGATCGGCTGGCGACGGCGTTCAACGTCCAACTCTACACGTTCGACACGCGGGCCCGGCCGGTCGAAGCCGGCCAGTGGCCTGAACCCGAGGGCGAGGCCACCAACATCACGCGGGCCGTCAAGGACGTGCTGGCTCTCGCACGCCGGGCCGACACGAGCGGCCTGGTGCTCTTGAGCGACGGCCTGCACAACGCCGGCGGCGACGTGGTGCGGGACATCACGGCTCTCGGTCCGCCGCCGGTTTATACCGTCGGCGTGGGGACGGACCTGACACGAGAGAGCGGGTACCAGGACATCAGCATCGAGAACGTCCGGGCTCCGGAGGAAAGCGTCGTGGACAACGTCACCCGCGTCACCGTGGATGTCGAAGCGGTGGGCCTTGCTGACCGATCCGTCGAGGTTCAGTTGCGCGAGGGCGACACGCTGCTGTCGGCCCAGCCGCTCCGCCTCGACGGGACGCCCGGCAGCCAGAGCATCACGCTCACCGTCACGCCGGCCACGACCGGCCGGCATACCTACACGGTGCGCATTCCGCCGGACCCCGCCGAACGCCGCAGCGAAAACAACACGCGCGATCTGTATCTCCTGGTGACCGACCCCAAGATACGCGTGCTGTACGTCGAAGGCGTCGTGCGCCCGGAGTACAAGCCTCTGAAAAGCGTCCTGGAGACGGACCCCAACGTGGAGTTGGCCGCCCTGATTCAGGTCCGCAAGGGCGAGTTCCTCCAGTCAGGCAGCCGGAAAGACCTCGCGCTCACGGGGTTTCCCCAGACGCTCGAGGACATGCGGAAGTTCGACGTCTTTCTCCTCGGCGACCTGGACCGCAGTTACTTCTCCGCGAAACAACTGGAGAACCTGAAGACCGCCGTCAGCGAGGGCGGGGGCCTCCTCATGATCGGCGGGTACGCGAGTTTCGGCCCGGGCGGCTACGAGGGGACGCCCGTGGAAGAGATCCTTCCGGTCTTCGTCGGCCCGCGCGACATCGGGCAGGAGACCGAAAGATTTGTCCTCCGCCTTACGCCCGAGGGCGAGGCCCACCCCATCTTTTATGGCGCCACCGATTTTTTCATGCCGTCAGCGCCTGGCCGTTCAATCCGCAATCCGCAACCTGCCCTCCGAAGCCTTGGCGAAGGAGGGTCCGCAATCCGCAATCCGGAGGAGTTGCCTTCCCTGAAAGGCTGCACGCGCCTCGGCCGGCCCAAGCCCGGCGCGAGCGTCCTGGCGGTTCATCCGGACCGCGCGGGACCTTCCGGCCCCCTCGTGATCCTGGCGGTTCAGTCCTACGGCCTGGGGCGCACGGCCGCCTTTGCCGCCGACACCACCTACCAGTGGTACCTGCCGTACAAGGCCCTCGGGCGCGATTCGCCCTACATCAAGTTCTGGGGCCAGATGGTCCGCTGGCTCGCCAACAAGGAAATCAAGGAGACGGCTGACGAGCCCGGCGTCACGCTTTTGGTGCACAAGCCGTTCTACAACCCCGGCGAATCGGTGACCGTCCGCGCCAGGGTCCGCGAGGAGGAAGGCCGGGCCACCAACTACGCCGACGTCACCGGCTCGCTGATCGGCGCCGGCGGCGAACGCACGCCGCTTCCCCTGGTCCTCGTGCCCGGTTCGGTCGGCATGTATGAAGCGAAACTCGACCCGCCCGATCCCGGCGAGTACAAAATCCTCGTCGAGGCGCGAAAAAACGGCAAGCGCCTCGGCCTCGCCGAGGATGCTTTCGTCGTCGGCCGGCACAATCAGGAGTTTGATCGTCTCGGCATCGACGCGGGGCTGCTGAAGCAACTCGCCCAGGCGACCGGCGGCGAGTACTACGAACCCGCCAACTTCGGCGACCTCGTCGAACGCCTTCGCGGCCGCACCATCAAGGAAGACATCCACCGCGAACTCGGTATCCAGACGGTGCCGGGCCTTTTCGGCATCCTTTTCGCGGTGTTCCTGACGCTTGTCACAGCCGAATGGCTCCTTCGAAAGCATTACCAACTGAACTGAGGCCAAAGCCGCGGAGCGGCGCCTGAAGATAGCCACGGGCGCAAGCCCGTGGAAAAGAAAAGAGGTGAGCAATAATCTTCTGTTTTTTCCCCGGAGCCCCGCAAGGGCGATTGAGTTCAAGCGCCCCTACGGGGCTTGTGAAAAACGCGGGGGTAACACCTTCGGTTCCACGGGCTCGCGCCCGTGGCTAGAGATCAAACGTGCCTCCGGCACTCACGGCGCCAAAATCCGCCTGCCTGGCGTAGGTTTGGTGGAGTCGATGCCTCCCGAATTCCCGCCGCGACAGCCCCGACTGGGAGATGGTCGTCGTCCGCGCCTCTGCCCCGTGGGACATCCTCAGGGTTTGCGGACCGCGGAACGAGAGGAGGCGCGACATGAACGGGAAATTCAGTCGGCGGGAGTTCCTGGAGGGCGCGGCGCGAGGACACCCCCCGAAGTAGTTATCGTTCCGGCCCGTCTGGTATTAGGGAGAAAAAAATGCTCGTCTTCGGCAATGCCTGCTTCAGGTCTTTCAGACCGGCATTCGTGATCTTGGTACCGCCGAGGTCGAGTTCCTGCAAGCCCTTGAGTTCTTCCAGGTCCTTTAGACCGGCGTCCGTGATCTGGGTCCTCCAGAGCGAGAGCGTCTTCAGGCCCTTGAGTTCTTTCAGGTCCTTCAAGCCCGCGTCCGTGATCTGAGTGTAAGCGAGGTTGAGTTCCTGCAGGTCCTGAAGTTCCTTCAGTTCCTTCAGGCCGGCGTCCGTGATATGGGTGCCGAAGAGGTAGAGTTCCTGCAGGCCCTTAAGTTCCTTCAGGTCCTTCAGGCCGGCGTCCGTGATCTGGGTGCAGTTGAGGTCGAGTACCCGCAGGCCCTTGAGTGCCTTCAGGTCCTTCATGCCCGCATCCGTGATCTGGGTGCGGCCGAGGCCGAGCGCCCGTAGGTCCTTAAGTTCCTCCAGGTCCTTCAGGCCGGCGTCCGTGATCTTGGTGTCTTCGAGGTAGAGTTCCTGCAGACTCTTAAGTTTCTTCAGGTCCTTCAGGCCGGCGTCCGTGATCTTGGTGCAGTAGAGGTTGAGTTCCTGCAGGCCCTTAAGTTCTTTCAGGTCCTTCAGATCGGAGTCCGTGACTTTGGGACCGCTAAGTCTAACTGTGATTACTGACCAGGTGGAGGAACTATCTTCCCAGTCCACCCATTCCCAGTACACCGAGCCACCCAGCGCTTCGATAGACTTGACGGCCTTCTCCTCCCGGGCCGATTGCTCCCAGGCAACTTGGTTCCGGCTACAGCCCGAGAGGCAAGCGACCACCGGCAACAACAGGGCAAGGTGGCGTGTCATGGCAAGGTCCCCCACAGGAACGCGGTTCGGATATCCAGCCGTGCCGCAGCAGCAGCGCTATTCCGTGTGTGGATGTTACTCCCTCCGGTGGCACCCCGCAAGCGGGGCGGCTAACTGGGCCCGCGGCTCACAATCGGCGCGCGGGCGGCTCACAACACATGTCGTTTGCCGTTACCTATTGCCGCCGTTCTTTGCGCTCTCTACGGCCTCTGCGGTTAAATCACCTTGGCAAGGTCGGCGGCGAGGTCGCGGGTGAGCGTTAGGGCCCGCGCGGCCGCGTCCGGAGTACGCGTCCCCAGACCGCAGGCGGGCGTGATGAGGCTCTGGCGCAAGACCTGCTCGCGCGAAAAGCCCAGCGCTTCGACTTTCCGCAGAAGTCCGTCCATGCGTTCCCGCAGCCGCTTGACCGTCTCGCCCGCGAGGGCGTCCGGGTCGGTCGGCACGATGCCCCATGCGATGGTCCCGCCGCGAGAAAGAAATGCCGCCAAATCCTCGCGGTACACGAGGAAGTTCTCGGCAAACTCGTAGGCGTCGAACGAGACGACGTTGAGTTTTCCGCCCAGGAAGATCGACCAGTCCGTGTTCGAGCAGCAGTGCGAGCCGACCGTCTCCGCGCCGGCCGCCACCGCCTCGAGGCACGCGCGGACCTGCTCGACGCCCCATCCGAAGAACGGTGTCCCGAACGACGCAAGGAAGGGTTCATCCACGAAAATAATCGGCTCGGTGCCCGCCGCACGCAGTCGCTCGGCCTGCCACTTGACGCGCAGATGCAGAAACTTCACCAGGACGTCGCGGACGACCTCGTCGTAGAGGATGGGATTCCCGTCCTCCCCGAGGACCGCCATGCCGACGGTGATGGGCCCAGCAATCTGGCCTTTCGCCTCGGCGACTCCGCGCTGCCGGACGGCAGCGATGAAAGGCTCGAACGCGCGGGCCGATTCGGGCGCGAGCGCGGCCGCTGAAGCGTCACCCGATTCGTAGGCCGCGAAGACCTTTTCGACGCCGAGGAAAAACGCCTCGTCCTGGACGTGCCGCAGTTTCCCCGCCTCGATCCTGAGGCCCGGCAGTCCCGCCAACGCCTGCTCGTTCATGCCTTCTTTGGGCGAGGTCTTCGGAAGTTGCGGCCAGTAGGGGAGGTCCGGCGAAAAGGCAAAAACCGCTTCCACGGCCGCACGGGCGTCCGTGTGGGGCAGGCTCCCAATGCCGGTCGCCCGGCAGTTGCCGAGAAAAGTCATCCAGCCCCTCGCTCCCTTCGATCCCGGCGCGCCGGGACTCAGGACAAGTTTGCGCCGCCGCGCGCGTCCCGCAAATCGGATCGGTTGCTCTTCCGGCCGACGGCCTCAGCCCTCGATCTCCTCGACGGCCTGCTGCGGGCTCTTGCCGGCGTAAATGATGGCCATGATGCCGGGTAGATACTTGTCCATCATCAGCACGTTCGGGTAGACCATGTGCTTGATGAGGGGGGAACTCAGGCGATCGTCTTCGACGTCGATGCTTGACTTGTATCGCAGTTCGCCGTCCGAGAAGTCCATCTCGAAGTTTCCGATGCGCATTCCGTAGTTGGCGCGGGTGATGAACTCGGCCATCGCCACGCGCTTCTCTTCAGGCACGTTGATCGGAGCGATCGAGTAGAAGATGAACTGGTCCGCCTCCTCGACGGCCCGCGCAATGCACGTCCACTTGCCGTTGTCGCCCGCGAACCCCATCCGCAGGATGGGTTTGCCTTCGACCTGCTCGAATTTCCAATCGTCCTCCCGGAAAAACCGGACCATGGCGTCGTACACCGCTCCCACCGTCCGTCTCCTTTCGGCTCTCCCGATGTGTGAGCGAACCCTCGTGTCGACGCAGGCTGCCGCCACCCTCTCGCCGCGCCGCCCGACGGCGGCAAGGCGAGCGGCACCTTTCGCCACCTATACTACCTCCCGGTGCGGGACGCAAACAAGAAGTCCCCGTCGCAGAAACCTTCGCCGAACCGGTCCGCCTCACGCGTGCCGAGGCAGGTCGCCCGCACCGGGAATCAAGCCTTTTCGCAAGGGCAGGGGCCGGCGCTTCGACTTGACACCTGCGGCCTGCTCGCCGACAATGCGGGTCCTGTTTTCCGGAGTTCAGGGTCTCGGCATGGCGAAACGAAAACACAAGGACGGCCGCCCGCCTCAGCCCGAACTCTCGCGGCCGGTTCCGGCGTCGCGCCACCTGATCCGCAGGAAGCGGACGCCCTACCTGTTGGCCCTGATCTCCGCGTTTGGACTCTCGCTCGCGTTTCCGCCGACCGAGATTTCGTGGCTGGCGTACCTGGCACCGGTGCCCTTGCTGGTGATGGCGGTGGCGACGGCCCCGCGCCGGCACGTGTTTTGGGCCGCTTGGCTCGGCGGCTTTGTGTTCTTCGGCTGGAACATGTGGTGGATTTGGCCGATCAGCCTTCCAGGCACCGCCGCCGGATGGGTGGTCCTGGCGGCGTACCTGGGTTTGTACTGGGCGGTTTTTTCGTGGTTTTTGAGGCGACTTGAGGAGATTTCGCCGATTCCGCTGACTTTTGCGGCGCCCGTCCTTTGGGTCGGTCTGGAGTATGTGCGCGGCTGGTTGCTCTCGGGTCTTCCTTGGCTTTACGTCGGCCACACGCAGTACGAGAATCTCGTGCTGGTGCAGACGGCCGACGCGCTCGGCGCCTACGGCCCGAGTTTCCTGGTCTTGATGACGGCGGGGCTGGCGGCCGATTGTCTGACGCGACCTCTTTTCGTCTGCGGTGCCGATGGTGCGAGGCGGCGATTCTGTCGCGTGCTGCCGGCCATGGCCGTTCTGGTTGCGTGCGCGTGGGCGGCGACGGTGGGTTACGGCGTCTGGCGGTTGGGTCAGAGGACGGCTCGGCCCGGGCCGGTCGTCGCGTCGGTCCAGACGAACATTCCTCAGGAACTCAAGAACGCCGCCCGCCTGGGGAGCCGCGGCGCGGCGGAGGAGGCGGAAGAGCCCGTCCGCGTTCCGCAGGGGGAGGCGGAGAACCTCGCCGACGGCTTTCTCGCGCGGGGTTTCAAGGACCTCCTGGCGTCCCCCTTCGATGTGAACGTGAAGGCGATGGCGGAGCGCCTCGTCGACGATACGCGAAAGGGTCTTCGCGAGGAACTCGTTCGGAGGCTTGTCGAGGGGCGTGTCACGAAGGGCGAAGCAGAGGAATCGGCCCAGGTCGTCGCCGATGAACTGCGGATGATGCTTTCGCTGGTTCGCCTGACGGGCGAAGCGTTCGCTTCCGCCAGGGCGGCCGGCACGCCGCCCGACCTGGTCGTCTGGCCCGAGACGATGGTTCCTGTCCCGATGAACCCGGGGTTCCTGACGGCCGACCTCGCGGACCTGCTCCGCTATCGCGGCCTGGTCGCCCACTTCGCCTTTCTCCAGGAGCGCTCGCGCCGATACGGGAGGCTGATTCGGGAACTGGGCGCGCTCGTGCCGTCGCCGGTGCTCGTCGGGGCGTCGGGCCTGCGGGTGCTCGGCGTGCAATATCTGGAGGGCGATCGGGTCACCTGCCGCGCGGAGCGCACGAACGAGGCGCTGCTCGTCGTGCCCGATTCGCCGGTCGAGACGGTGGCCGGCGAATACGCGAAAGCGCACCTCGTGCCGTTCGGCGAGTACATTCCTTTCAAGGACAGTTGGCCTTGGCTCTATGACTGCCTGAACGCCTTCACGCCGTACCGCGGGATGGAATACAGCCTCACGCCTGGCGCCCACGACCAGGAACCTTTCCGGCTGGCGTTCGACGGGGGCGAGGCGCGGTTTCAGGTGGCGATCTGCTACGAGGACGCCATGGCGTACCGGGTCAGGGAGATGGTCCGCCTTCGCCAAGGCTACGGCGGACAAGTTCGCCCGCGCGCCGACTGCGGGCGCAAGGCCGTTGACTTTATCGTCAACATTTCCAACGATGGTTGGTTCGCGGGCAGCGTGGAACTCGACCAGCATCTGAACCTGTGTGTGTTCCGCGCGATTGAGAATCGCGTGCCGGTTGTGCGGTCCGTCAACACGGGCATCAGCGCGCTGATTGCGTCGGACGGCCGGATTGAAGCCGTCGCCCAGGACGCCGACGGCCGTCGCCGCAGCGTCGAGGGATTCGTTGTCGGCCGGATCGCGTTGGACGATCGGCTCTCGCCCTACACGCGCGTGGGCGACGTGTTTGCCCTGGCGTGCGTGGGCGCCTCGGCCGTCGGAGGCGTCCTGGTTGTTGTCGCGAGTCTGCGCAGCCGAAAGGAGGCGAAGCCGTGAGATGGATTCCGCTTGTCCTCGTTGCCGCGAGCGCTCTTGCCGGGTGCCAGCCCCAGACCCTGCGGGACGGCGGCGCGGTAGCCGGAGAGCCCCTCGACCCTTACAACGTCCTGTTGGAAGCCATTCATTCCAGCCAGCCGCCGCTTCAGGCGCTCGCGGCCGAAACGTTTCTGGAGGCCGACCGCCAGCCGCCCCGCGCCGAACTTATCCTTCTGGCCGAAACGCCGGACCCGCGGGTCCGGACGACGGGACTGGCGCTCCTGGGGACGACTCGCCGGCAGGAGTTCCTTCGGGTGGCGCAGCAGCAGTACCGCGACCCGCAGGCGGTGGTGCGGGTGTCGTCAGCGTTTGCGATGGCCATGCTCGGCGACACGTCGCGCATCGGCGACCTGCGGGATGGGCTCGCCTCGCCGGACGTCACAGTTCGACGGACGGCCGTCTGGCTGCTCGGCCTGATGGGTAACCGAAGCGCGGTCGGCATGCTGCGGGTGAAGTTGACCGACCCGGACGCGGTGGTGGTGTTGCGGACGGCCGAGGCGCTCCATCGCCTCGGCTCGCCCGACGGGGTGGAGATGGTCCGTGCAATGACCGAACACAGCCAGCACTCGGTCCGCGCGTTCGCCACGCGCCTGCTGGGGCAGGCGGGCGAGAAGGCGGACATCCCCCGGCTCGAGCGTCTCTACCAGAGCCGATTCCTGGACGTCAAGTTCGCCGCCATTGGGGCGCTCGCGCAATTGGGCGATTTCAAGCGGATCGGGATGCTCGTGGATTTTCTGGGCTCCGAGGACCAGCAGGCGGGTATCCTGGCCGCCCGGGAACTGGCGGAAACAGGCTATCGGCCGGCCCTCGAGGAACTCGGAGGCCGGCTGAAGAAGGCGGCGGACCCGATGGAACGGGCGACCGTGGCGGCGGCGATGGTCCGGATCCTGTCGGCCCGGGAATCCTGGCGAAGCCGCATCCTCACCGAGAAGAAACCCCCCGCCCTCGGTGCGGACGCCCCGGGAAGGGTTCCGGCGGTCCCCGAGGGGAACCGAAAGGGGCGCCTCTTGCCTTCGGACAAACGGCCGGCGGAATCGTAATTACTTTTGGGGACAATTTTTGCTTGACGGCGCCGGGGGGCCAACTAGAATCGTTGGACGCGGTTTCGGGCGGGAGGATTCTGAACGGACGGCGGGCAAACAATCCGGGCGGGCGCCCCTCATCCGGTGCCTTGTGAAAGGAGTGTACCTTGAGTACGCTGGGGAAGATCCTTACGGTCCTCGTTGTCGTCGTTTCGATCGCGGTGGCGGTTCTGGTGGCCCGCGAGTTCGCCCTGAGCGACAACTGGCACGCGCGCTACCAGGAAGGGGCGAGACTCTTCGGTAAGGCGCTCGAGCAACGGGACTCGGCCATCCAGCAGCGCGACCTTGCGAAGAGCACCGCCGATGCCGACAAAGCCGTTCTCCAGCAGCAGGTCGGAACGTTGACCGACGAACTCGCCCTGCGCAACAACACCATCACCGGGCTGCGCGAGCAGATTGAGAATCAGGAGAAGCGGCTCCAGGAACTCGCCACGCAGTACGCCGGCATCAAGGATTCCTTCGCCAAACTGATGGAGGAGCGAGACGGGTGGCGGCAGGAGCGCGACGACGCGAGGAAAGAGGCGGACACGCTCCGGCAAATGTACACGGAACTCGAGGGCAAGTGGCGCGTTCTGCTCGCCCAGTTCGCGGACTCCAAGGAGAACCTGCGTCAGTCCGATGAGCAGAACAAGACGCTCAAGGGCAAGATCGCGTGGGCGACCCAGCAGTACAATATCGCGAATTGGCCTCCGGAAGCCGCCCCGCTGCCGCCCAGCGAGAAACTCGAAGGCCTCGTCACGGACGTGAATCTCGCGGCCGGGGTCGTCCAGATCAGCCTCGGGTCGGATGACGGGGTGGTCAAGGGGATGAAGTTCTACGTCTATGACAAGGCGCACGACAAGTACCTGGCCACGCTGACGATTGACAAGGTTTCGCACGATAGTGCCGCCGGGCAACTGAGCATTATCCGCGGTACCGTGGAGAAGGAAAGCCATGTCACGAATCGCTTCGTCGAGTAGTGCCAGCGGGGTCCGCGTTGCCGCGCAGCCCCTCAGCAACGTTTACACGGTGCTGTTGCTGCTGGGGGCGCTTGCCCTCGTCACGGCGCTCGTGATGACTTGTATCACGCTCCAGGGCCGTTACGGCTCGATCCTGCCTTTGGGATCGGCGGGCGAGCAGAGTCGGCGCGACCTCGAGGATGCGAAGAGCAAACAGGCGGCGGCGGGGGGGGAACTGGACCAGATGCAGAAGGCGCTCGAACAATGGCCGCAGGGAACTGCGGGCGGCGCCCCGGCCCCCGCCGGCGAACCGGCGCCTGTGGGCGAACCGGCTCCCGCCAGCCCGTAAAATGCCCATAGGCCAAGGTCGGTACCGGAAGATGCAATCGCCATTTCGGGGACTGTCATGATCTTCGACCGTCTCATCGGTCTGTTCTCCTACGACATCGGCATCGACCTGGGCACCGCCACGACCCTCGTGTACGTCCGCGGCCAGGGGATCGTTCTGTGCGAACCTTCCGTCGTCGCCGTGCACAGAGACACCGGCAAGGTGATGCTCGACGGCATGGCGGTCGGGGAGATGGCCAAAAGGATGCTCGGCAAGGCGCCTCCCTCCATCCAGGCGATTCGCCCGCTGCGTGACGGCGTCATCGCCGATTTTGACATCACCGAGGCGATGCTCAGTTATTTCATCCGCCGCGTTCACGGCCGGCGGAGACTCATCCGCCCGCGGGTCGTCATCGCCATCCCCTCCGGGATCACGGCCGTCGAGAAACGGGCGGTCCTTTCCAGCGCCCATCGCGCCGGCGCCCGGAAGGTCTATCTCATCCAGGAACCGATGGCGGCCGCGATCGGCGCCGGGCTGCCCATCGAGGAACCGACCGCCAGCATGGTGGTGGACGTCGGCGGCGGGACGACCGAAGTCGCCGTCATCAGCCTGGCGGACATCGTCTGCTCCGAATCGATCCGCGTCGCCGGCGACGACCTCGACGCCGCCATCATCGAATACATGAAGCGGACCTACAGCCTCCTGATCGGCGAACAGACGGCCGAACGCATCAAGATCGCGATCGGCAGCGCCTGCCCCGTCGGCGAGGAGAGCGAGATGGAAGTCGGCGGACGGGACCTCATCGCCGGGCTTCCCCGCACCACCGTCGTCACGAGCCAGGAAATCCGCGAAGCCCTTGCCGAGCCCATCCAGGCCATGATCGAAACCATCAAGCGCACCCTCGAACGCACCGAGCCGGAACTCTCCGCCGACCTCGTCCATAACGGCATCTGCCTGTGCGGCGGCGGGGCGCTTCTGAGGGGGCTCGACGTTGTCATGTCCCAGGCCACGGGGCTCAAGGTCCGCGTGGCCGACGATCCCATGACCGTCGTCGCCCGCGGGACCGGCATTTTCCTGGATCACCTGAAACGATGGCGTGCCACCAGCGCCATCGAAACCAGCGACGAGGAACTGTAACGGCCCGGGGACGGGGGCCGGACCCCTTTAGGTTTCCCGGGCCGCGGCGTGCGCCGCACCGGTTGACGGAGCCGGACTCGCCATGGTACGCAGACCTCGCAGGCCGAGCCGCCTTCCGATGGCGCGCGAAACGCGCCGCCGGATCGTCATGACCTCGCTTGTTGTCGCCGCCGGCGCGTTGCTTTTTCTCCCCGCCTCCGTCACCGGCCGCGTCCGCGTCTGGGCCGGACCGGTCTTTTCGCCCTTCCAGGACCTGACGGAAGGCTGGGCCCTCGACCTCGCGCAGCAGATCCACGGACCGGGTCGGCAAGGACCGACGGTCGAGCAGGACATGGCAGCGCTAGTGGCCCGGATCGAGGCCCTCCAGGACGCCCTCGCTCAGGCGGGGGCCCGTCTCGGCGAATACGAGCGGCGACTGAAAGACCTTTCGCAGATCCGCCAGGGGTTGGACGGGCTGCCGTGCCGACTGATTCCGGCCCGTCTGATCGCGCCGGAGGTGGCCGGCGGTCGCGCCGGCGCCCGCCTGGCCGAAGGAACCGAAAGCGGCGTCCGCAAGGGCAGCGCGGTCATCGCCCGTGGGCTCGACCGGGGCGCGGCACTCGGCCTGGAGCGAGGGGATGCGGTCCTTACCGCCGCCGGGCTCGTCGGCATCGTCGACGAGGTCGGACCCCTGACAAGCACGGTGCGGCTCATCACGGACCCGCAGACCCGACTGATGGTTCAGGTCGTGATGCGCCGCGACGGGAACTGGCGCGCCGGGCCGACGGGCCTGGCCAACGGCATGGAGGACGGGACGGCCGTGTGCCTGATAGGCATTCCGCGTACGGCCGACGTGGCCGTCGGCGATTTCGTCGTGACCAACCCGTCGCCGGAGTCGCCTCTGCCGGCGTACCTGATCGTCGGACGCATTGTGCGGTGCGAACTGAAGCCGGCCGGACCGTTTTACGATATTCAGATTGAGCCGCGCGTCGCCCTAAGCGAGGCCTTCGAGGTTTTCGTCCTGGCTCCGGCGGAACCCCCGAAGCCGTAGGCGAGCACGGCGGGGGACATTGGTTTTTCTTGCCCGGCTGCGCGTCGGCCGGGGCGTATTCCAGTTTGGAGTCGCCGGTGCGCTGGGTCGTCATCGCCATTGTGGCCTACGTTTGCATCGTCCTGGAGGCGCTTTTCTTCCGGGCCGGCCTGCTGGCGATCCGGATTGACGGCCAGTGGATTCGGCCCGATCTGCTCCTTATTCTGGGCCTGTTTCTGGCCCTGCATCTTGAATCCCACGAGGTCTTTGTCGTCGGCTGGTGTTTCGGACTGGCGTCGGACCTGGTGAGCGTGGCGGGCCGGCTCGGTGTCGGCGCCCTCCTGTTTTGCCTCGTCCTTTACCTCATCAGTCTCCTTCGCAAGGGTGTCTTCGGGACCCGCGTCCTGGCTCAGTTTCTCCTCTGCCTCGGCGCCGTCTTTCTGGTCCACGGGGTCTGGTACGTCGCCACACGGTACTTCGAGGCGGCCCCGCTCCGGATCGGGCCATCCGCCGAGCAGGCAGGCCTGGAGGCCCTCTATTCGGCATTTCTCGCGCCGTACCTTTTCTGGCTCTTCGCGATGCTCCGGGGGCCCCTGCGCCTCCCCGTCGGCGCGCCGGAGTAAGCGGCCGTCCGCCGCCGTCTAGTCTCTCCGTCCGGCAAGGCCTGCCTTGATTTTGCGCTCCTCGTAGCATAGGATGTGCCGGTCGGCGCCTCGGCCTGCGGGTCTTGCCTCATGTATGCGATACGTCTGAAATCCGTTCTCGCGGTTCTCGCCATCGGCGCTGCCGTCCTCCTCGTCTTCCTCCTGCGCCTTCAGGTTTTTCAGGAGACGCGCTACCGCCAGGAGGCGGCCGAACGGCTCAAACGACCCCCGGGCTTTCACCCGACGATTCGCGGCACGATCTACGACCGCAACGGCGTCCCCCTGGCCCAGGACACCGGCGCCTTCGACGTGGCCATCTATTTCCCGTTCATCGAACTGAGCGACGAGTTTGTGGCCGATACGGCCCGGCGGCTGGGCGTCGCCGAGGCCGATGTCCGCCTTCGCGTCCAGCGCATGTGGCAGGAACTCGCGCGCCTGACCAACGTCCCGCCCGAGGAACTCGCCCGGCGCGCCGACATCATCCGTCAGCGCGTCCGGGTCATCCGCGAGACCGTCGCCGAACGCCACGGACGCCGCATCCCCGTCCGCGAAGAAACCTACGGCCCGCGCACCAGCATCCCCCATCCGATCGTCCACGACGTGGACCTCAATGCGGTCGGGGTCATCGGTTCGCAGCCCGACCGGTTCCCCGGGCTCGTTCTCGTGCCGACCTCGAAACGCGAGTATCCCTACGGCGCCGTCGCCCCCCATGTCGTCGGCTGGCTCGGCGAGGTTACCCAGGAGGAACTGGATGGCGCTGTCAATGCCGACTATCCGCCCGGACATCTGAAGCGCTACTGGCCCGGCGATGAGGTCGGTCGCAGCGGCGTCGAAGCCCTTGCCGAAAGCATTTTGCGCGGGTCGCGCGGCGTCTATCGCAAGGGCATCGACGGGAACTTCCTGGAAGACATCCCGGCCGTGCCCGGCGGCGACGTCCACCTCTCGCTCGACATCGCCCTTCAGGCCGACGTCGAAGCGATTCTCGACCGCGGGCCGCCCGGCGCGCCACGGAGCCGCGTCGTCGGCGCCGTCGTCGTCCTCGATTGCCGCACCGGCGATTGTCTGGTCCTTGCGACCTCGCCGCGGTACGACATCCGGCTCGTCGAGGCGGACTACCCGGATCTCCTGCGCGACCCCGCCGGGCCGCTCCTTAACCGGGCGGCGGCGGGCCAGTATCCCCTGGGGTCCGTCTTCAAGGCCGTCACCTCCACCGCCGCACTGCACGAAGGCGTCCTTACCCCACAGACCATCCTCGTGTGCGACGGCATCCTCGACCGCGATCACCCCGAGCGCTTCCGTTGCCACATCTACCCCAGCGGCCACGGCGCGATGGAACTGAGAACCGCCATCAAGAAGTCCTGCAATGTCTTCTTCTATCAGGTGGGGATGCTTCTCGGCCGACAGGCGGGTGGCGGCAGAGACCTCGCGCTGGCGCGCGACCGGCTCATCCAGTGGGCCGAGCGGATGGGTTTCGGCCATCCCACGGGAATCGGACTGCCCGGCGAGGCGAGCGGTTCCGTCCGGGTCGGCGACGTGCGGAATCTCGCCGTCGGCCAAGGGGAACTGCTCGTGACGCCCCTCCAGGTCGCGCAGGTTTACGGCCTCGTCGCCAGCGATGGCCGGATGCCCCCGCTTCGCCTGGTCCGGGAACTGGCCCCCCCCGCCGACACTGCACGCCCGGGCTTGAACCTGAATCCCAAGTACATGGCGGTTATCCGCGACGCCTTCGATGCGGTTGTCAACGAAGAGGGAGGCACCGGCTACGGCCGCGCGAATCTCCCAGACATCCGCATCGCCGGCAAGACCGGCACGGCCCAGGCCGGCCGCGGCGCGGACCACGCCTGGTTCGCCGGTTTCGCCCCCGCCCAGAATCCGAAGATCGCATTCGCGGTCATCGTCGAGCACGGCGGCCACGGCGGCGAAATCGCCGGGCCCGTCGCCCGCGAGATCGTCAAGGCCTGCAAGACCCACGGCTACCTGGACGACCAGCCCCCTCCCCAAGAGATCAAGCCGGAGCCGCCGCCGAACGGCCCGCCGCCGAAGGCCGTCGGCTGAGAAAAAAGGTGTCAGGTGCGTTTTTCTTTACGTGCTGCTTGTGATGTGTAGATTGCGGCCATGCCACGAGCACTACGCATCAGCGCCGGAGGAGTGGTTTACCATGTCCTGAACCGGGCCAACGGCCGCGCGACCATCTTTTCGCAGAAGCAACGAATTGAACTCCGGAACTTGAAAGTGGATTATGGTTTGGAACACGTGTTTGAAGGAGTCCAGGAATGAAAAAGGCCACAAACATGCTGGTAGCCGTATGCTTGGGTGCGCTTGGCGTCGGGGTCGGGGCCTTGGCGAGGGCGGCGGCGCCTGATCCACAGGAGCCCCCTGCCGCCCCGAAACTCGTGCCGGTCACGAAGGAACTCTGGGAAGACCAGGGGACGCACAGGATCCGATTCGCCGTGGTCGTGCCGCCGGTTGAGGGTGTTTCGGAAAAGGCGATAGTAGCTGTGGAACTCTTCTCGCGAACACATGGTCAGCGAGCAAGGGATCTGTTTGGCAAGTCTAGCCGGGAAGAGTTGCTTTTCCAAAAGCAGGTGATTGAGTATCAGTTAAAAGTTGAGGAGGCGCCTCTTGGGCCGGCACCGGAAGATCTGCGCCGCCCTCCATGGGGCGAAGGCCCAATGTTTGAAGAGGCGTTTAGCAAGGCTCTTAATGAGAGCGATCTGGTGGAAGCCGTGGAACGCCAGTCACCCGGCGGTCGAAAGACAACGGTTTACCTTCCCAAAAAGGGGCGGGAAAGAGACGTGCTGAAGTTGCGGTTTGAAGTTGCACATCGACATCTGGCCAACCCCAAGCACATCTTAGATCGTGAAAATACGATTGCGGCTGAAGTGAAGGCGGCCACAGAAATCTTTGAGGGCACGCACCGCGGGGTCCACGGAAGGGCCTGTGTTGTTGAGTCCTATTTGAAAGACAAGGAATATGACTTTGTGAGTGGCCTCGAACATTTTCTTGCGTCTCGTGGGGTCACAGATTGGCAAGTTCGTCGAGAGGCCAATCCTGATTTTAAGAAGATCGTGGCTTTTGTGAAGGACGATCATCCAGTTGTCTTGCACATCAAGGAGCCGTTGCAAGGACGTTCCTATGTGACCGCCGTGGGCTTCGTCGCCGCCGACCAATCTCTGATACTGTCTATGCCCTCTTCGGATTTGCCCGACCTGGATCGTCACGAGTTCGCTCCCACGGGCTGCAATCGGGTGGTCTGGAAGGACTTGGCCGGCCATGTTGATGAAATTTTCGTGTTTTTCGCTTCCAATGGCGGTGAGCCAACGGAACGCAAGAACCAGGATGAGGAGGCAAAACAATGAACCTTTTGCGGAGGAAAAGGTGTCAGGTACTTTTTTTGGTTCCCGTGGTCCGGGGAAAGAAGAACCTGATACCTTTTCCCATCTTTTCCACAAGATCGAGGCTGTGCGCGAGAAAGACCCGTCGCAGAAGCAGCGTATTGAACTCCGTGACCTGAAAGTGGATTATGGTTTGGAACACGTTTTTGAAGGAGTCCAGGAATGAAAAAGGCCACAAACATGCTGGTAGCCGTATGCTTGGGTGCGCTTGGCGTCGGGGTCGGGGCCTTGGCGAGGGCGGCGGCGCCTGATCCACAGGAGCCCCCTGCCGC
>Ga0315288_10001889_pt1 | contig 27212 bp, 46 predicted proteins | sample YL17G11_20_MG_FD_203454 | JGI IMG/M metagenome (GOLD analysis project Ga0315288, IMG submission 203454) | Sediment microbial communities from Yellowstone Lake, YNP, Wyoming, USA - YL17G11_20 | ecosystem: Environmental > Aquatic > Freshwater > Lake > Sediment | place: USA: Wyoming | collected... | reverse complement strand
GGCGCTGCAGGACAAACACCCAGGCGTCAAGGTCATTGTTCGGCACATCGTGCATCACCACGAACCACCGGGCTTCACCATGAAGCCTATAGAAAACTTAACCGTCCGAAGGTTCAGGTTCCACTTCATCTTCTCCGTCTGGATCTTGTTGTTCATCGTCTGCAAACAACAGGCCTAGATCGAGTTTCCAGTCTGCCGGAGAGTGCAACAACATGGTGAAGGAATCTTGTTCCTCGCGGTCGCGAAATGCGATAACGTCATCAGTGATCCAACCATAGTGAACGCTGACCAGCATGCCAGATGCATTCTTGGTTGGTGAACCTTTTGCTAGTCTGATCGCATCGAGGCGCCTGACAAGAGGTCCGTCATAAATGTACTCACAACCTCTCCATTCGACTTCAATGAATTCACCTGTCATGACGTCGATTGAAAATGAACCCAACGGTTGAGGCCCTGCTCCGACGTCGTTGAGCCACACATAGAGCGATTCAGAAGAATCAAAGACGAGCAATGATTTCATTGCCACGTCAGGTTTCAATTCAATTCTAACTTTCTTCACTGTTTGTGCCTTTCAATGGAACACTGGAACGGTGGGCAACACGCTTTTCAACATGTTGACATAATCATCGAGTCGTCTGATCGAATCAGCCAGTGGTATATCTGACCAGTCATCTTCTTGTGAAGACTGATTCACAACCGCGATAGCTGCGTGGTGATCACACATCACAGTGCCGTTTTTTTGATTGACGACAGTGCAGGCCTTGCCACATTCAATGACCTCACACCGTGTCCATGTTGAGTGCAACAACCGTGCTGTGTCACCGTGGCCCACTGCAAGTGAATTGATCATCTTCTCGTGATGTGCCACGACCTTGGCAATGACTGTCAATAGATCATCAGGAGAGTCAGACATGTCCGTGAGTCGATCGTACAACAACCCGTAGGGTATTGATTGTCCGATCATCCAGAATTGAACTGGCTTTACACGCTTATAAGACGTATTAGGAGGACCACTCCTACCTGATCGGGTGTCACTCTACACCAGCAATCAGATATCATCGCAGCGTCCTAAACAGTTCATCATTGTCGCCGCAGTGCTCGCGGAGCTTATCGAGCCATCCACGGGATTTCTGCTTGAACATCACAGGGGCCTTGGTTTTCTTGTCGTTCTTGCCTTTGCAGACGACGCCTTCAAAAGTCATGCCCGACAGTGAACCATCACGGACAGATTCAATGAACTCTGGAGTGACATCTCCCTGGTACAGGATCTTGGCATGGTCCATGTGACCGAACAACTTCAACAGTCGTTCAGGTTCAAGGATGCCCGCCCCGAAAGGGGCAACGTCGATCAAGGTGACAGTCTGCTGTTCGTTGAGATTGTGCATACCAGCAAATGATGACGGGCCCCAAAACTCAAAAAAGAAATAGCCTGAATCCCATCTGGTCTCACGCATGACACGGTCGACCTCGGCAGCATACTTGTCAGCGATTAGCACTGGAACTTTACCGAACAAGGGATCACTCGCATCGACCAATCTCGTTCGAGTACCGTACTTGTAGAATCCCTTCTTGCGCGACCATTCGGCACGGACGTTGCTACCGTCCAACTTATCGAAGGCCACGATGGGAACGCGACACTCAGTAGCATAAGAAATTGATGGGTATGATTTCACGATCTTGTCCTGTGAATGTCGCTCATCGCCATCAATGTCATCGATGGTCCTTGGTCGCCTGTGATAATTGTCTTTTGACAACTTGCGTTCCTTAGCACCACCAAATTATGACTTGAGATTTAACGAGTCGACCGTCCCCGCCGACTGCATAGCGATAATTTGCACATGCCCCGCAGCGGAGTTCGAGCTCACGGTTCATTGCGTCAACCTGTTCTTGGGTCACCTTCCGTGAACTGTGCTTGACTTTCTTTTTCATTTCAGCCTGCGTTTTTAGTTCTCTTGTCAAACTTTTTGCTACGCTCGATCCACAATTCAGTCGGTCTCTCAGGTTCAGCACGGACGACGAGGACCAATCCTAGTTTTCGCAACACTGTGTTGATCGTTTTGAGTTTCACTTCAGTTTCTCGGAAGCCTTGACTGCTGAATCGTACGACGAGTCAATCATCTTGTACAAGTCTTCGGGTGCAAAACCCGAAATCGCTGTTCCGGTTGAGTGAAAGACTTCGGCCTTCTCGTGACACAGGGGACACAGTGAGATGCCGTTTTCTTTGACGTAACCCCCGTGAGGCATCAGGTTTCTATCAGTGATGTGGTGAGCATCGAGAAATCTGAGATAATCGGCCTTCTTGGTACCACACCCGCGACAGTGGTACTTGTCGCGGGCAAACGTAGCACTGCGAAAGTCATCACGGACTTGTTTCTTTTCTTGTGACATGTGGAGCAGCCGGCGGGTCACGATCCCGCGACATCTGCGTTGGGAACGCAGCGTTCTACCACTGAACTACGGCTGCACAACGATTTTCACCTTCGGGGCGGGTTCGACCGCCTTGAGAAATTCTCATGTGATGGTTACTTGTCGTCTGAGCGGGAAGTGAGACTTGAACTCACAGTGCATATCTGCGTCAGCTTGGAAAGCTGGTGCCCTACCATTAGGCGATTCCCGCAGGTGTAACGCCTTGCGAAGGCGTCGATTGTAAGATTTCTTTGCTGTTTTTCTTTCGCCTGCCCGGAAAGTGTGCAATCCTTTTGCCGCGTGCGACAAGGCATCGTATTCATTGCCACCCTTCATGGGAATCTTTCCAGGAGGTGCAGAAATATCGAGCTCTTCACGGGGATCAGGTGGTACGTTTGTCACATCGCCGGCCATCTCAAAGGGAGGTTCATCAAGTTCCAGATCATCCCATGGATCATCGTCCGCGGGTTCATCATAGAGGCGATCGAGCTCAGCTTGAGCCTCCTCATCGGTCATCTTATCCCACTCCATCCACCGAGGCCGGATGCCGTGCTTTTCCTTATATACGTCAGAATACGTGCTTGCGATGCGCTCTTTCTCTGATAGCTCTTCCCAGGAAGGCCACTTTGATAGTTCACCAACGGCTTCTTTGATGATCTGGCGAAGCTTAGAGATAGAGATCTTCATGTTGATTAAGTATCACCAATTGGAGGAAGGAACGGGATTCGAACCCGTGGGAGCATGCGCCTCAGGCGCCGCCCCGTCTGCTTTCCAAGCAGGTGCCTTAAACCGCTCAGCCACCCTTCCATGTTATAACAACTCACGCGATAGTCGGTATTGCTCGTCCTTGAGGACCTCGAGTGATTCACGGCCGAACTTACAAGATTTGTCACCTTCAATTGCTCGCATCATCTGCTTGATCTCCATCAAGCGCTGACGCTTGTACCTGGGACTCGAAGAATCTGTGGAAACAGCGTAGGGATTATGGAGCATGCAAAGGTAACACATTTTTTTGTCTCTTATTACGTATGGTGGAAAGAGAGCGAGTCGAACGCTCAGTACGCATTTCTACGCACAACAGTTTTCGAAACTGTCGGACTTACCTATGTGCCAATCCTTCCATAAAAGGTATGAAACCACCTCTTATTTTTTCTTGTTTTTCTTGTGCCCACTGGTGGGCAGCCCGTACTTCTCTGGGTGCTCTTTTTCCGTGTGTTTTACATAGCATCCCGAGCAGATGACCTGTTCACACCAGAGACATATCCAGGCTTCAGTCCCGTTGGGGTTGGGACCACGGACTGGCGGTGAATTGATGATCACCGGTGATTGACAGTTATTAGGACACGGGATGATCACTTGATGTTTTTTCGTTCATCACGGGCCCACTTCGCACGAAGGCTCGCTCGAGGTTTCTTACAGGAATGTTGACGCCAATCATATGGGTCATCAATCCCGTAAAAAATAGTGATATCCCGTGGCGCGCCGAGGTTGGCACGATTCTTTATTCCTTTTGGAAAAAAGTGAGGGTAAGAGCTGGCTCCTGCCCGGTGGATTGCCATCGTTCTGTTTGGACGTCGGCGATACATTCTGACACCGATGCTCTCATTGACCCAAGGCTTGTTATCAGAGCGCGTGTCAGTATGTCGCTCATAATCAACTGTAAATTCATGGATACCGAATCTGTTAGCGAGCCGACTGACAGCCACTTGTACGCTTTTCACCGCTTGTTTGAGCGGTTGCTTGGTACAATGTTTCACGATGATGCGCTTCAACTCGTGGTTGAGTTCACCTTCACGAGGTTCACGCATGCCCTTTTCGTAGATCAGTTCGATGGTGATGTTTCTTTTCGTCATGCACAAATTTTATCCGGTGAGCAACGAGATGTATCTACTTGCGGAGACGGTGAGATTCGAACTCACGGAGGTGTTACCCTCGCTCGGTTAGCAACCGAGAACCATAAGCCACTCGGCCACGTCTCCAATTTATTTCGTAGGCGCAGAGGGATTCGGACCCCCGACTTTCTCCTCGTAAGGGAGACACTCTACCACTGAGTTATGCGCCCATGCCTAGATGATTAGTCTAGGGTAATTCTAAGATAAGTTTGAGGTTCCCGGTAATCTTGTCGAGTTCTTCAGAAGAACATGGTCCGAAGGCTGCACAGGTCAGTGTCGGCACACCGTGGAATTCAGTCCTACCGGCATCGATGATCGAGTGAACTTCCACGTCGGACATTTCAGCCTTGAAGATCAGGTCATTGAGGGCCTCTTCAGAATCGACACCGACGACAACCTTGGTGAAGGATCCCGTCAACCACATGGCCTCCGAGGCTGTCAATTTGATGACGACCTCATCTCCGCGGTCAGCTTCATTGTTGTCAAGGAGGAATTTCATGGCAGCATGCGCGACCTGGGCAGCAATTTTGCCCGTACGCATGTGCAAGTCTTTGCGAACTACGATGACCTGTTTGACTTCTTTCATGGTCTTTCTCCTTCGATTTTCAAGATCACTCATGGTGTCACTTGAGACACAAAGTGACACGTGAGTGCATAGCAGACCTCCATAAGTATGGAGGCAGAACCTAGGACGCTAACTTCGATGCCCGCTTGGTCTGTTCGTCGGCGCGCCGGTCTTTAGCTTTCTTACCTGCCGACTTCTTGGCGACTTCGACCGGTGCAGCCTGTTTTACAGGCGGCGGTGAATCGATCATGGCCTGAATCTTTGCTCGCTGCTTCTGGGCACCCATACCGGGTCCGAGGCGGCGATCGAGGCTCGCCAGTTGCTCTTTTCCCGTCATCCGAGCAAAGGCCGCATTACGCTCTTCAGCCTCCTCACGCTTGAGTTCGTTGAGATCAGGCCTGGGCCCTCCTCCCGTGAACTTCCGCCGACTGTTGTCTTTCTTACCGCGAAGAATACCTTCTCGTGCCATGTTGTCTTCTCCTCGACCTTGCGATCGATCTGACTGTTTTTGCTACTGAACCATCACAGCAGGATGCTGTGGCGGTGTTGGATACCTGCACGTCGGATTGACGTACACGATTTTGTTTTCAACGACACCGGTGCATGGGTCTTTTCGTGGCGATTTCGGGATGTCCCACTCTGCATAACACCCAGTCGACAATAGTAGCAGACACACACTGACGATGTTTTTCATCCTAGTTCAATGTACCACGGTGGTGACCGATGTTACACTGTCACAATTTCATTGCGCAATGCAAGCACTTGGAATCATTGACCCAATTTTCTTGGACCAGGAAATCGCGGGCACCGAACTTGACGTTGGCCCGGGCGCCCGAGGCTGTGCAGTATGTGCTTCCGAAAATCCAAGCGCACTTGTCAGACGTTTCATATGATGAATCATCGCGCCAGGCATTGATCTCAGGATCAGTGACCATCTCAGACAACTCATGGACGAGGACGCTAGCCATGTCATCGGCGGCCCAGTTGTTGTTTGGGCTGTTATTGATTCCCATCTTTTTTGATGCATTTCGTGTGCCGCAGGCGTCAGGGCATCGATCTGGATCACCGATGAATGCATATTTGATGGTGACGTCGTCTTTCTTGGCGAAATAGTGCCAGCCACAAAAATCACCGCAGAATTCATATGGATATCCTTGAATGAACAGGCTTTCAACGTCCTTCGACGTCAAAACAAAAAATGTACTATTTTCATCCTTGGGAAGAACACCAGAATCAATCATGTTGAAGATCAGATCACGAATGTTCTTGTCGGTGAGACTAGTGCCGTACGGATACCCTATGTAGACGTTCGTAACAAATGTGACTTTTGAACTGACATACTCACGGGACGATTCTGTCTTAATATTCCCATCATGACGATGAGCGAGTTCTTGGTAGTACGTTGTGTTGATCTCGTGATATTTTGATTCGCCGAAATTCTTGATCAGATGTTCGAGAATCTCAGGCGCAGTATTTCCCTCCCAGTCACCGTACCAAACATGATAGACGTTGATTGGCTGTGTCATGACGCGGCCTCCGGAGTACTTCACCGGTCCGTAACCTTTTTGTAGTCCGTCGCACTGCGATTCTTGACCTGAATCATAGGAACAGTAGTTTGTCACCGGAAATCCTCCCGTTCCGCCGGTACCAGTTTTACCAGCACCACCTTGTCCTGCAGAACCCACCTTTCCCGCAATTCCAGCAGAACCACTTTTTCCGGCCGCGGCAGAAGGACTGCCAGCAGCCCCAGCAACAAACGAAGCTGATGTAGGAATCATTGGGTTAGCATCGAGTTCACCACCTGCGCATGCGACAAATAGCAACAACGCAACACAGAACGCGGTGACGAGGCCTTGAAGTGATCGTGACATGATCACACTGTACACTGTTCATAAACAAGTGATACGTTACTGTTGGCGCCCCCGGCAGGACTCGAACCTGCATGTGTCCTGATTAGAAGTCAGGCGCCTAATCCGTTCAGACCACGGGGGCATAAAACTTTCACCTGCGGGGTATTGCACCCTCCTGATTCGTAAAATGAATCACCCTCTTCGGGATGTTTGGTTACTCGTTGGCGCCGTCGGAGGGGTTCGAACCCACGTGTATCCAGCTATCCTTTCAACGGTTTAGGAAACCGAGGGAATACGACGGCAAATCACCCGTTGCCACGATCGCGTGAGTTACACACGCCGAACAACGGGACCAAACTTTCACTTGCATGCGCATGGGATTTGAACCCATATCACCCGGTTTAAAAGGCCGGAAGTGCTTTCCGTTACACCAGCGCAGAATGTCAGTTACTCGTTCTCCTCTTAGCGTCCTCGGCAGGATTCGAACCTGCAACTTCCGGCTTCGCAGACCGGTGCTCTGATCCATTGAACTACGAGGACAAAATGATGATCGATTTTCACCTACTAGCTGGTGGGGATCGAACCCACATCCTTCTCGTTACAAGCGAGACAAGCTACCGTTGCTCCACAGCGTGTTGCTCAGTTACTGGTCGATCGATCGGTACACCCGGAGGGACTTGAACCCCCACGCCCTTACGGGCACCGCGTCCTAAGCGCGGCGCGTCAGCCGTTCCGCCACGGGTGCATGTGTTGCTACTTGATGACCTCTTCTTCAATGACTCGTGGTGGACTTGTCCACCAACGTTTGGCAAATTTGTTGACCATGAACCTTTCAGATAGCCTCTGCGAGCGCCAGACGCGTTGTGCCAGGGCGCTGGGGTTCCATGAGGAGACGACTGTGAAGCCCTGACGGAGGCCGTGTTCGATGGCCACCGCGTACATGAAAATTCCGAGACCCTTGTTACGATGCGTCGGATCAAGACCCGGGCTACAATGCGTCTCGTGAACACGGACTGACCTGCCAGCGCACTTTGCTGTGGCCTCAGACACCCGCACGGTACCGATGATTTTCCTCTCATAAAACAGCGTCACCGTGTAATCAGTCGCGGTGCCCGTTGGTTTCACCGAATAGGTGTATCCCTGAGGGAGGTGCATTGGTTCAATCATATCACTCGAGTTCTGCGCGTTGCACCGTCGAGTCAGTCAAGGTTTCAACAGTGATTCCCTCACGGACTTCTTGAAGTATCTTCCCCAACCAATTTTGTCCCGTCCCGCGACACACGCCCCAGCACGTGTCGTTCCAGTGATTTCCCTCGATCAGCTCGGCATCGCCTGTGGCCAGCAACAACTCACGGAGCAACGGATTCTCGAATTTCAGCCGGACGAACTTACGCATCAAGTCGACTTTGACACTTTCCCAGTCACGTCTTAGGTTGACAGACCTGCCTAGCTTCTTGGCCTCGCCCGCGGTCTTGGCTCCGCGGATCACCTCGTGTTCACTGTCGACCAACGTCTTGGAGGCCTGGTAGGCGTGTTCACAAGTTTGATATTGCCTTCCATCGATCCAAATAGATGACGGATAAAAATTGCTAAGAAATGCATGTTCACCTACAAATCGATCGATTTTCTTAATCATCAGAGTTCAAATTTAATCAGGAGTTTACGAAAATGTGAAGCAGAAATTCCCATCGTCGATGCCGCGCAGTGAAGTGTTTTTCCATTTTGATTTGCAATCAACAGTTGTTGCCGGAGCGTTTCGTCATCAAGATTATTGATCCGACAGCGTCTCCCACCCCAGTTATTTGTTTGTGTATGACAATTGGGACACAATACTTGAAGATTTTCTAGACCATTATTTTTATGGTCACCATTCTTGTGGTGAAGTTGAAGAGTCAATCGACGATTATTCCACGTGGAACCGATGCCACACTCTTCACACAATTCTTGTTTAAGATCTTCCTTAAACAATTTATGAAGAAGGACCGTTGAACCGCAAGGAGATGCTCCTGACAAAATATCTTGTAGCGGCACACTAGGTTTCATACAAGAGGTTCCACGACCACCGGGCCGTCGTTTTCTGATGCCCAACTTAGAACAATATCGGTAAAAAGTCATTGAAGACATTCCCAATAGTTCTGCAGCCGCCGTAGATCCGCCGCCACACTTTCGCAATGCTTCCTGAATTTTTTCTGTTAGATTGGCGTCTTGAGACCATTTACTTGGTTTGTGTTGATTTGGCATTCATGATAAGTATGTTTACGCTTGATAAGATTATCAAGCATGTTCGCCGATGAAACGATCAATCTTGTCCGACACGGGAAGCCTCCTGGCGCTCCTCCGGAATCACCTTCTGGATGGCGTGCCAGTACAATCCTACCATTCCGGTACCGTATGTTTCACAGTCAGCCCCGTAGTAACCTGAATTTTTCAACGATGTTGCCACGCCTCGCGGGTCGCCGCTCTCAAATTGTCTCAAAATCACCGTAGAGCGCTCGATCGTTTGCCAGTAAGCTTGGCCACCCAGCAAAAATCCTTCAAAGGCACGGTACGTAGTGAAACTAGAATGTGAGTAGTATTCTTGTTGGGATGATCCGGGCCCGATGTTTCCTAGGTTGTGATTCCACAGAAACTTGCCTTGTCCATTTTCCAGCGCCACTTGGGCCCAGGCCATTGCTAGCCTTCTTATCGAGGGTTCAATTCCAAAGACTTCCACATGAGAATCCCGTAGAATGCGCAGCAACTGCACGTCTGACAACGGCGTCAACGTCTTGGGCTGTCGTTTTTCAGGCAACTGGACAGGTCCGCCCAACTGACGACCTTGTACCTCCGAAGCGACGGTCAGGGTACTGAGCAAAACCAGTGCAACAGCAATGAATCGTTTAGTTCGATTAGACTTTAGCATGGGGCCCAAAAGTATCCTAGGCCCGTGGAATTGTTCAATAAAATGGTGATGGGTAACCCCTCAACCAATTGATTTGATTAAACGTGGGGGCTCCTAGATGGCCCTTAGGGTGCCGGGTGAGGGACTCGAACCCTCGCGTGACCCTGCTTATGAAACAGGCGCTCTGCCTCTGAGCTAACCAGGCATTGAATTTAACGGCGTCCTCGGCAGGATTCGAACCTGCAACTTCTCGCTTCGGAGGCGAGCGCTCTGATCCATTGAACTACGAGGACAAAGTTGCACAGGATTTCACCTGCCGGTTCATTCGAACCTAGTGAGCTCAGTGCCCCTGAGGTTACTCTCTTGTGTAGCGCCCCCGGTAGGATTCGAACCTACAATCGCCTGATTCGTAGTCAGGTGCTCTGATCCGTTGAGCTACGGGGGCATGATGAAGTACCGTTCACCTGCAAATGGAAGGAATCGAACCTTCGACCGAGTCAAGTAAAGACTGGCTCTACCGTCTGAGCTACATCTATCTTCGGTTACTTGTTACTTCGGTGTCAACGGGGGGAATCGAACCCCCATGCCCTTGCGGGCGTCGCATTCTGAGTGCGGTGTGTCTGCCTAATTCCACCACATTGACATGAGGCGCCCCCGGCAGGATTTGAACTCGCTGCATCCTGGTTCGAAGCCAGGCGTTCTGTCCGATGAACTACGAGGGCGTAAATGAAGAAATTCTTTTCTCCGGTGTCGAAAGTGGGAATTGAACCCACACGCCCTTGCGGGCAACGGTTTTTGAGACCGTCGCGTCTGCCTAGTTCCGCCATTTCGACATAAAACACTGACGTTCACCTGCTGCTCCGCTGCAGACCCCTACGGGTCCTCAGGAGTCACACCCGAGCCAAAGGTTACTTGCACAGTGAGGTGCCATCGGAGGGGGTTGAACCCTCACGCCCCGTTGGGAGCGCTGGACTCTCGATCCAGTGTGTCTGCCAGTTCCACCACGATGACGGAGCCGCGAGTCAGGTCAGTTCACGGTACGCCTGTTTTTGTTCAGTGCCACTGCAAGTGTGGTTTGGTGATACCTGAATCCTGGTGACTCCAAGGGGAATTGAACCCCTGTAGCGAGATTGAAAGCCTCGTGTCCTAGCCTCTAGACGATGGAGCCATAACTGCCACCTGTCGCTGCTCAGCTTTTTCTCGGCCTGCAGCTTCTTTCCGGGTGATGGCAACCGCTAACTTGTTAACTATGGGGTGACTGACGGGGGATGATCCCGCACCTCCTGGCTCACAACCAGGCATGCACAGCCGGTACACTACAGCCACCATAAACCGGACTTTTTGGACAAATCCGGAGGAACCCTGGCGGTTTTTGGTGCCGCTAGTTTTCTAACGCATCCTCGGGGTTGTTTTCCTCGATAGTTGCCTTGACCTTTTTGACGATGATCACCGTGGCTGCAATTGCCACCACGATCGCTGCCGCGATTCCGGCTGCCTTGATGTAACGAGAGATGTCCATAAATCAACCTTATCCTAAGGGTGTGAAGCTGTACACTGATGTGGGAGGAAGGTATGGGATTTGAACCCATGGACCCCTTTTCAGGGGTCGCTCGTTTTCAAAACGAGAACCTTAAGCCGCTCGGCCAACCTTCCGTGCTGTGATCTTTCACCTACTAGTACCACCTATCGTGTCTACCATGCTACAGTTACTGAATCGGAGCTGACGAAGGGACTCGAACCCTCACAGGCCTATTTACAAAACAGGGACCCGACCGTTGGGCGACGTCAGCATAGCTTTCACCTTCTCCCTGAATATCGAAATCCAGCATGCCAGGATTGGACGCCTGGTGTTCACCATTGAACGGTTGTAATCGGTTACTCGCGAGGAGCGATTGGAGGGATTTGAACCCTCGACATCAACCTTGGCAAGGTTGCGTTCTACCACTGAACTACAATCGCAAATTTAATGGAGCTGACGGAGAGACTCGAACTCTCGTGTACCTCCTTACCGAGGAGGGGCCTGGCCTCTAGGCTACATCAGCAATTTCTTCCTTTCACCTGCCATCAAGCGGGACTCGAACCCACACGTCACTTGCGTGACCACCGTTTTTAGGACGGCCGCGTTTGCCTTGTTTCGCCATTGATTACTGCTCTGGTTTTGGTTACTGTGAAGAAGGAGTCGCAGGTGGGACTTGAACCCACATGCACGAGTTTTGCAGACTCGCCGCTCAAACATTGGCGTACCGCGACATTATTTCAGTGCCCTGACAGGCACATTTGACACACGTAAGACTCTTTGCCAGCTTCGTTTTTAGTCTTTGTCAGGCTGCCCGAGGGGGTCATCTCACCGCACTGCTCGCAGGGATCTGCGTCACCGGACACTTCATCGACCTCGTCATAGTTGCCTTTGGCCCACTCTGCGAGTTCTTTCTGGGTCGGCCGTTTGAAGCCTTCGTTCATGTCAGACCGTGAATTGGGACCTTTGGGGAGTTTCAACGCGCTGTTCTTGGGATCTCTGGGATTCTGCACATCGATCTTTGTCGGTGTCCCGTAGAGGTGCATCTCTGAGGCCACGGGCCAACCGTATGATTCTTCGACGACTGATCGGATGACCTCGCGGAGTTCTGACAATTTGATTCTCATGATGATCTAAGTATAGTCCTCCCGGTCGGAGTCGAACCGACATCTCGTGCTCTTCAGGCACGCGCTAAAAGCCACCTCAGCTACGGGAGGGTGGTGGAGCTGGTGATGGGATTCGAACCCACATGATCCTCTTTACGGGAGAGGTGCATCTGCCTTTGTGCTACACCAGCGGAAACAGCACTCGGTTATTCACCGATTACCCGCGGAACATGCTGTCGGTCAGGAAGGTGAGACTCGAACTCACATTTTCTCAGATCCGAACTGAGCAGGGCTCCATATCCCTTTCTCCCTGAAATTTGTCAGCGCAGTGAGAATCGAACTCACGTGATCTTGACTCCAAATCAAGCACCTGTCCTCTAGGCTACACGCTGTTGGTTGGCGATGAGGGACTCGGACCCTCGGCTCCCACACTGTGAAAGTGGTACTCTGCCTCTGAGTTAATCGCCAATGTTGGTGGGCCCTGCGGAATTAAACCGCCCTGTCGGACACCATCACGCCCATGACAGTGGGAGTTGAATGTCCTGTATGCCCATTACACCACGGGCCCATTTGAACGCAGGTTGTCATAGAACAACACGAGCAGGGCCTTGCGGACCTTTTCGATGGTCGGGAAGACTGGATTTGAACCAGCAACAACGTGCTCCCAAAGCACGCGCACTACCAGGTTGTGCTACTTCCCGATTCCTTCTTTTATGCCGGGTGTCTCTCCCCGGCAAGCCGCTCTTCAACCCCTATGGGGGTGCGGCTCGGTAAACGGCAACAGACTACCGAGCGTAGAGCGTAGGGTAGTGGTTGACCGCGATACGCTTCTGCGTTCGATCATCTTTCCCGTTCGTTCTGTTGACATGCTCGTCATGGCTGTTTTCTCGTCTACTGCGTGATTCTCGGGTGACCCCAGGGGGATTCGAACCCACCACCTTCGCCTTGAGAAGGCGACCACCTAAGCCGTTAGTAAGATGGGGCCTTGGTAAAGAATACTTTATCACGGTAACACCGAATCGTACACTCTAAAATGAGGTCTGGGTGCTTTTTCTTCACAGTGATCGTCGGTGATAACCCGGGAGGCTGTGAAACCGTCGAGTTGGCACCCTCGCTCGTTACTGCCGTGCACACGTTAGCGTCTGCCATGATATCCTGAACGCTGGCAGGTTGCCCGTCGAGGATGCACGATAGCGAGACCATCCTCAGGCCATGGCTGTAGTCTTCGTACGTATTTTCATGGCCGAGGTACAATGGTTGGATCGGCTTGCCGTTGAGCTGGTGCCAGCCATATATTGAAACTTGCTTGGGTTTCTTCACCAACCTCGGAGTCATGACGACGTCTTTCTTGTGACCTGCTGACAGTTTCGTTGCATCGAACCCATTCTTTTTGATCAGGTCGTTGATGCGTTGATTGTGCACCACGACGCGGTCAGTGCTCTGCATCGATGCATCGTACGGCGGACCCCAAGGCAACGGCTGCAGTTTGTTGACAGCGGCGTGCCAGATGATGTCCGACATCCTCGTCGTCGGCAACATGCACCCCCAGGCATCACAGATCTGTTGTGCCGTCAGCGGCGTCAAGGGAATACGCACATAATCATCGTCAGTCCCGATGCACAACACGTCAGGCAACACAGACAATGTCAACGTGTGGGTGTTCCCGTCCACACTGCGAAACGTCTGCGTCACATCGACAAATGATCGCATGTGTGACGGAACGTGTCCGTCGAGCAAATATTGTCGTGCCACCTCGTCGCGGTGAGAGAGACTAAACAACTTGACTTCGTTGATGAACTGTGTTGCGGTTTTAGGAACGTCTGGAACTGCGATAGAGAGATCAGGCATAGTCTTAACTATGTCCCAGAGCTCCCAGACGCCAGAGTTTCCGATGGAAATGCCAAACTCCGGCTCGCGAAGGCCCCTGCACGGGCTGCTAGTTCACAGTTGACCGCTTCAATTCGGGCAAAGTAATCGGCGCGCCGCGACTCAGTCACGGTCCCTGACAACAAGGCCTCCGTCATGACCAGGTACCCGAACAAGGCATGTGTTGACCAGTGCACGTAGTTGTCAGTACTCATTGAGGTCCTCGGGATCGCCGCCCAGGCGCCGGTATTCGGCCTCTATGTTGACGCCGATGGACTTCATCCATTTTTTGTGATCACGGATTACCTGTCTACCCCATCGATTGATAAAATTGATACTGTGAGGTTTGTCGACCGGCAAACTCGAGGTGACGATCTTACCATTGATCTTGACAGTTACTGACCAGGTCGCTGACGTGAACATAGGCTGATAATTGTCATAGACTTCAACGGTAAAATCTCCGTCAGGCCAGTTGATACTCAGCCCGTCATTTTCTACGCTGTCAGCGATGTAGGCATCCAGGGCGCCGTCCAAATTCCAATTGATGATCATGTGTGCCTCGACAATACATATGGCCCGAGCGACACCGATAAATTGCAGCTCGAGTATCGGTACCAGATTTTTCCTTCATCATGGTGGTAGATGCGACTGGTACCAAAAACACCCCAATCAAGGGTGATCATCCACCGTGCCTCGTGAGGGATCCAAACCACGTCTGTCACACGCGACATGTGATTTCGAAATCCACCGACCACCACACGTTCACCTTTTTCAATGGGTGTCTTCATGTGGATCATGGTACACCGTGTCAGGTGCCTTAAATAAAACCTTGTCTAGAAATGCACCAAAGGTCCAACCACACCCGTTGGACCCTATGACGTAGACACACCTGCCGTCTGAACGATCAAGTGCTAGGGCTAGCCCACAATCACGGGCCCCCAAGCGTCCAGTGATGACACCGGTTCCCAACAAGACATTCGGTGACGATGACAAGTCGACTGTGTAACCAACGATGCTAGCAGCTTTGACCAAGTCACCAGCGCGTATCTTCACTAAGACTACGTAGGTCGGTCACAACTTATCGTTGTCTTTGTCGCCGGCAAAAAGTACCATTGCACCTGCAAAGGCCTCATGGAGGATTTTCATCAGTGCCCACATCACTACCATGACACTTGTGACAATTGGTGCCTGAGGCTTTCCCATTGCGGCACCCAACAGGCAAAACACGGCCAGACAGCCCCATGCAATGGGAGCCAGGTTCATGGCTAGCTTGATGAATTTTTTCATGTCAATCGTTTTTCTTCATCGAAGCAGAACCACCCTTCAGGAGTGATCCTATCATAGCAAAACAGAGCGACAACCAGAAGGCCACGGGCAGAGTCACAGTATGCGCACCAACGGCTGGGACCAACCCCCAGTTCCAACCTGCATAGAGAAATACCGTACCCACCAGGACTCCAATTACCGTCAATAGGATTGTAGTCAGTGCCAACACAAGACTCGTTATCAATTTAGAAATCACTTGATATGACCTTTCTTTCACTTTGTAATTTGTCGCTGATGAACAAAAACAACGCCTCAGTCGCCAAGATTCCTCCCAGCAAAAATCCACCAAAACCCTCAGGCGACACCAGCGGGCTCCAGATGAGAGAAATGATTCCCCAGGCAAAACCGCCCAAACAGAAGCCGATGACCGGTGCCGCGATCATGTATTTCATCCCGCGGGGGAACAACACCGCGAGACCGATCAGGACTAGGAACAATAGGATGTGCATCACACGACCTCACAGTGTTTGAGAACGTCGCAGTAGAAACACTCGAATTCATCTTGAGTATTGACCCTAACGCGAACCAGGTTGATGTGATGTTCGTTCTTTCGCGGTTTGGTCACCACCACGAGTTGACCCCCACTCAACATTTCTTTGGCATGCCCAGAAAGACACATGTGTGCATCCAATTCGAGGCTGTGACCTTTCTTGACGATCATCACAGCCCCGGGAATGACGTCCGCCCTTTTCATCGCCAGGCACCCGTCATCGGCTTGGCGTCATCCAGGAAGACCTGGATCTCGTTGGTCTCGAAGAGCAGCTTGTGACCCTTGCTCAGGACCCAGCCACGCTTCACCCGCGAGCCACCGGGAGCGTAGCACTCACCGTCGGTCATGATGAGGTAACCATCCCAGCGCCCGCGGTTCTTGGGGTCATTGATGATGTTAGTAGGAGCGTTGAAATTGGTGCCACCCCCGCGAGTACGTTTCACTGCGGGTTTGGCCCCTTTGCGCCACTCGAAGATGTCTTTCTCGTCGGCACCGCAGTCGAAAGGCAGGATGTCGACGCTGACCCGCTTCGTCAGTGAGCCCAGCTCAGAGAAGAAAGATTCCAGCTGCCCGTCATCCACCGAACCCGACTGGTCGATGGCGATGCAGAGCCGCGCCGTGTACCCGCGCTTGACGCCCGGGTGAATGTACGGGTAGCGCCGGTTGATGCGCTTGATGCTGCTGGTTCGCTCGCCCCGTGTCAGTGACCCGACGAACTGCCGGAGCACCGCACGCCAGTTGACGACGTTGGAGATGCTCTTTCGGATCTCGGCCTGGATGTGTGCTGGGATGTTGCCCCATCCGTCAGAATTCTTGTCTGCGGCCTCGACGGCCTTTTCGACGAGGGCCTTGATCTTGCCTTCGACATATTCGCGCATCTCTTCGGGGATGTTGTCCCAACCATCGTGGTCGTCCATGCCACCGACAAGATCGCCAAACTCATCGCCAGGCTCGCCTTCTCCATCACCCTTCTGTCCCTTCTGGTTCTTCTTTTGCTGCGCGATCTCCTGCAGCTTGTTGAAGTAGAACTCGGACGGCTGGTCCTTCGGAAATTTCTCGATGATGTCAGAAAGTTCGGTGACTGCAGCCTGGCGCTCGGGCGTCATCTTGGCCATCTCCGCAGGATCGACCCACGGTCGCTGACCCGGGATCAGTGCACACTTCGGCAGTGGGCGGGCATCGAGGCGATCGTCTTCCTTCCGTGAACCTCCATGGCCGACGATCAGAGAATTGATCGCCAGATCGGTAGCGATGTTCCACATCTTGTGAGGCGTCCGCCGGCGGGCACTGATGTGACCGAAGGTGATGTGGTCGAACTCGTGCTGTAGGACGCCGCGAATTTCCCAATTGGAGAGCCCCTCACACGTGATGCTCTTCCCTGTCCCAGGCTCGGCGTACTCACCGCCGCCGAAGAAGAAGGGATTGTAGTAGAGACACAGTTCATCGTTCACAGGATCATAGGTGACCCCGGCAGTGGGCATGTCGATGGTGGGAACCTTGCGCAGGTGCCGTGAAATCGTCGCGTAAAACGCGTTCTCCGTCAGGAAGACGATGAGGTGACGTTCCATGTTGAACGTCGATTCGCAGGTTTTCCAGTGGGCCATGATTTAACTCTACCTCAGTTGGGGGTGACTTTGCACCGATCAGTTGGTCAAACGAAGAATCATCGCGGGAATCAACAGCTGCTGCCCCCGCGGGTGTACATGACCACACGGAGATCGGTAATCGTGGGTGAGTTCCACAGTGCAATTGCGTTCCTTGGGAAACGCTTCCACGATTTTCCCGCGGATGTCACCCGTTTCCCAAGTGACTTCTGTCCCCACCTTGACAAGGTTCCATTTCATAGTTCAATCATATCACAGGCCCGGCAGTCTTTACACTGTCAACCCACAGCGATCGACAACCCAGCCTCTGACAGGGTTCTCAAGCCAATTTTGTGCCCTCACGGGCCTCACAGAAAGTCTTTTGTGACCAGGATAAGGTAACCTCTGTACCCATTCACCGTGAGGCCCGTGAGTGATTACACCGTCATGAAAATTACACCTCGGGTATAATTGTGAAAGTGCAATGTCACCTGGAATCCTGACAGCAACGAAATCCTTGTTGATAAAATTGGTGCATTTCATTGTGATTTCGTGTGCTCGGGCGACAGCGTGTTCGAACCCGCGACCAGTAGCCGCCCTTGAGAATCGTCTTGTTTCCTCCTGTTTGGGTTGACACTGTCCACTCATCGATGTTGCCTGTCATATCGTGGACACCAAAGACAGAAACACAGCCTTCACGCGAGCCAGAAGGTTCGCCTTGCCACAGGCGCTCGAGTTCAGCGGTGACTTTGCTTGTGTCATTTGACGATAGCTGCTCAGGCCTGAACATGATCCATTGCTTGTCAATGTTGCACGCTTTGTCATCGCGGGAATATCCGTACGGATACGGTCTCGCCTCGGGCCCTTCGCAGGCAAACGTCCATTCATCTTCAGTACACAGGCGCTTCTCTTCTTTGGCACACAGAGCCTGCGAATTATCCCATGTCACCGACACGGCTGGATTTTGTCCAGCTACGTTCGGATACTCGTACTTGTCAACACAGAAATTCATGGTCCGCGTCTTCAAATCACGCGACAGTCGCAGCCAGGCCTCCCGGTCAAACTCTGCACAGCGCTCAGGATAATTGCGATTGATCCACTTGGTGCAGGTGGTCTTCTGTAGTTCTTCCACAGAGTCTGACATCCACGGGTGTTTCCCTCTGTCTTGTTTCATCATGCCAGTCACGAGAAGCATTCCAACAGAACAATGTTCTGATTCAGGCTGCACTGTCTGGGCGACAGCAGGAGACATGCGTTGCCAGGCCTTGCCGTCGATGAGTCTCCACGTGTGAACAGGCGTCGGCGCCATTGCAACAGTTGTGATTGCCAGTGCAATCATGAACATCGTCTTCTTCATGACGCTGATCGTACTACTCTACGATGAGGCTGCCAACACAAGATCAACGTGCGCCAGAATGTCGAATCGATTGTGAGGTTCACCCAAAAAACATCCGTACGAAAGTGACGACGTCATCTGTTCTGGCGGTTCCCAGGCCCGACAGAGGACAATGACAAACGTATGCCTGACAATTCCACCATTGTCAGCATGCGGCCGCACACGGCGTTTAACGTATGCCAGCGTGCCGGGAAGCATCTCTTCCGGCAACGTCGGACAAGCGTGATTCTTACGATAAGCCATGTGTTAAGTCTTCAAATATGTTAGCGACAACACATGCTATCACAAAGCCGATGATCAACACTGCACAGACACAGAATCCCCAAATATACATTTTCGTCTCTGATCTCTAAATAGAGACCGGGCGAAATTATCTCAGGAGTCATTGACGATGCAACACCGTCCGGACATACAAACCGTGGTCGTCCGTGGCTTGACAATTGTGTCGACAAATTTAGTCGTCTCAACGTTCCACGTCCGCTTGACCTGAAGGTTGTCTTTGACGCCGTTCCATCCTCCTGCGTGGATTCGTTCAACTTTGATGCTGTTCTCATCGACAGCGATGACGGTGCCGATCGTCAATCTCACGCCGCAGTATGGTTTCGATGCATAGGCGATCTTGTCGCCGACCTTGATGTCTCTACCGATCATGTCCTTCATTGGTCTTCACCTTTCTTTTCGTAGTTTTCGTAGGTGTCGTTGTTCCAATCCCAGTGACGGTCATCGTAGAACGTGGCACCGAAAAAGAGACGTCCCAGCTCAACGTAAAATCTCAAGCCAGTGTGGTCGCCTTTGGTGGTCAGGTTCAACCTGACCGAGAAATCCTTTGGGTTGTCCTTGGTGAACTCGAATTCCACGTGCTTGTAGCGTGTGAAGGGCACATCAAAGTGAATGTCACTCATCACTGTGATCCTTTGCCAGGTAGGCCACGAAGGCCTCGATGACCTTGGGATCCACATCACTCTCATCGCGGGTACGCATGTAGACCGGGAAGCGGGCCTTGCCGTCCTTGGTCAGGCCATCACTGGTGAGCGGATCTGGTTGCGCTTCCATCTCCACAATCTTACCGATCCAGGTATCAGGATCCTCGAGCTGGATCTGGGCGCGGACGGCGTCATTGAAACCACCACCCAGACGGGTGATGATACCGTTGGGCAACACCACGTTGAACCCACCGAACAGGCCTTCGCGCTTGGTCCCGTGGCGACCTTCATAGTGACCGACGATGACGCCCTCATAGGTGACACAGGGTTTCAGCTTCAGGATGTGATCGCTGCGCTTGAACTTGTATCCCGTGTCGAGGGTCTTCAACATGACGCCTTCATATCCCTCGTCCATACACTTGGCAAAGTATGCTTTGAGTTCACCCTCGTTCTTTGCCATGATGTGTGGAACCTGGCGAACAGGAGACTTCTCGTCACACTTCATGACGACCTCACGGACAATGTCAGTGCGTTTCACGTACGGATTGTCGCACTTCTGAGCAACCCAGTCGGAAAGTTCCATCGCGTCGAAGACGTTGTAGAAGATGTTGCTGTCATCTTTCTTGGTCTTCTTCGACATCACCACAGAGGTGGACTCGTTCCAGTCTTCACCCATGGCCTCGCCGTCCAAGACGACATCGTCGTATTCTGCAGCTTCCAATGCAGCCTTGATCTGGGGTAGGGTTTCCAAAACGGTTCCATTGCGGGTGAAAAATGTCACTGCACCGTTTTTCTTCACTGCGATGCATCGCAGTCCGTCAAGCTTGGGCTCCACGCGAACGGGGTATGAAACAGGATCGAGGATCTTGATGCCTGTTCCCTTGACGAACTCGCTTTTCAGCGTAGCTGCCAGCGCCACCGCGAAGCTCTTCAGCGTCCCGGGCCAAACCTTGTTGACTGTCGACTCCTGGACACCGCAGCGAAGATTGTGGAGGAGGACCCGTTCACACCACTTCTGCTCGCGGGAGGTCATCTTGGCGAACATGTGGGTGACCAGGTCCTTGGCTGCGTTGCCTGTCACCCCGCGGGTGGCCAACTTCTCATTGATGATATCGAGGAAAACCTCGAGGGTGACGTCCTCGGAGTCCGAGTCAGCCGCCGGCTTGGGCATTTTAAATTTATTGATGTAGTAGACCGTGTAGGGATCTTGGGCAGCCTCGAAGACCCGCTTCAGTAGGCTCAAATCACGGTGACGATTGAGAATATCACGTTTGGCGAGGCTCCCGCCCGTTGATTCTAGCTCTTCCAGGATGGTGATCACTGTCTTCATGGTCTAATTCTACCTCACGGGTGACAGGAAATTCACTCCGGTGCGAACCAATTGGTTTGTTCGCACAAGAATTCAAAATCGTTCAATTCATAGACAATGATGACCTGTGAACAACAAGTCACCTTGACTGGGACGTTGTCGGGTTTCAAGAGGAGCAGCGCTGAGGCTGTCCCTCCGTTCTTTCGGGCGTCGGCCTGCAGGAAACGTTTCCAGTTCTCGAGACCCTCAGGGCCGACGCTCGGGACGTCCATGTGTTAAACCATTGAGTCTGTTGATTGCGGCCAAAAAAGCCTTACCGGTGTCAGCCGTGAGGTGTGTCGTGATCGATTCACCTTCATCGTTGGTCTGGACCACGTCGAACTGTCGTGAACTGGTGTTGACGTAGATCGACAGAGTGCTGCCATTGACGGGGTCGTCGATACGAAACACCGACTCCCAACTGTAGAGGTAGTCCTCGAGACTGATTACATTGTCCTTGAGCTTTGCCATGAAGTTTCTTCAGTCGGTGAAAGCCTGTGTCAAGTTTTGGGCCAGACGCAACAGTTGTTCTGTCTTGAGGGTGTTAGAGTATGCCTCTTCGCCGGTGTCGGCATCGGTGACGACGAAGTCAACGTTCCCGCGGGTAGAGAGCCTGACTTGGACACCGGATTCATTGAAGACTTCAATCCAACGTTCTGTTTCAAACTTCAGAAGCTTTCCCATGTGTCAATCATCCATCGTTAGAGTGCCGTTGACTTGAGATCGACTATACGATCGCATGCCCCGTGAGATCGCTTTTACCAAGACGTCAGCATTGAGCCTGAATCCGAGCGCTTCGTACGAGGCACAGTACTCATTGACGAATTCGTCCCAATGAGAGTTAGACCCGTAGCTGAGCACGAATTCTTGCGCGGCCTTGAGGTAATCGAACTTATCCCAGCGGCGTGATTTGCTCGTGATCATAACTTCTTCACGCTGATCATATGATAAATGATTCCCCAATCGGGCATACACAGTGAACAGTGATCGATGTTAGGATTCTCGTGGGCCTCTCCAGGACAAGGTCTCGGAAGTCGGATTCCAGCCTCGGTGAAAATTTCAGTCAAGGTCGAGGTGAGCTTTTCATCGCGACCTGAGACCGTAGACGTTCGGACCAGATACGCAATCGTATTGAGAACCCGTGAAGCCTCTGCTCGGGAGATATCTTGCGTCTTTTCTCTTCGCTTTGCCATGGTTTAATCATACCATTGTCGACATTGACATTACACTCATGTGAGTCTCGAAATGTTCTGGGCGCGGACCCAGGTGCCGTTTGAGTGCCGGTCTTTCCAGGAGGCTTCATCCTTGATGAGGATTCCTCCGTTTGGGTGAATGTACGCTATTCTCGCTTTAGTTCCTACTGGTGCCTTGCGACCCGCGACCACGACAACACTGTCTCCTACTCGAGGGCGACTGTTGTTGATAAGACGTTCCATGGAAGCAGTTAGATCACGAATCATCACATCGAGTGGCACCACCAGTGTTTTGTATGCAGGATTCCACGGGCCACAGGGGTCATTGACACCGCGATTACGATCGTACTTTGTCCAAGAAGAATCGAGGCCGCTCTTTTGCCGCGAGACGTCATTGCACTCTGGGTTGGTGCACCGGCCGTATTCGGCATATGCCCCCGACATGGAATCCAAAGTGTCCCAAGTGACGATCCACCCGCGGCCATGGCACTGTTCACAGCCATTGTTCACAGTGAAAATTTGGTGAATTTGGGCCGCAATGTTGCCCAGGTAGCCAGTTCGTAGGGCAAACAGTTCACGGATTTCACTCTCGATGGCCGCGATATCGTCCCGGATCGTACGAGGAAGGTCTGGGGAACTCTTCTTTTGGCTGACCATGATTCATGGTACCATGGTTGGCGGCCGCCTTTCACTGTTTTCGAACAAATTCACCGATGATTATCGGTCGTTGGCTGAGGAGCTCGCGAGTCTCACGGGCAATATCTGGCAATTCATCTGCTAGCTGTTCATAGACGGGCCACGTTGACCTCATCAACCGGTGACAGGCGTAGTACGACATGCGACCCATTGTCTCAATCACCGTGTGATGTCCATTGAATGAATCTGGGTGAACGACTGACGACCACAGGACCCAATCGCCGATGCGCTGGTAGGTGGCAAAGTCACCCGCCTGACGGGCTTCAACGTATTCTAGAACGATTGATCGACGACTCAGATCATCATTGGGCCCACGATATTTGGCCATCACTCCGACAACATAGGCTCGAGTATCTCCACGGCACTGCAGCGTGTCCAGACGCTCTGCAAACCACTCATCTAGTCTATCTACAAGTTCGAACTGGGTCGATCTCATAGATTATAGCTATGACGTTTTCAGTCCTCGTATACCTTGTGAAGGTACGATTTAAGATCGGAGATCATCTTCTCACCTTCACGGGCCAGTTCCATCATGGTGTCACCTGAAATGTCAGGTCCTATGACGCGAACACGATCAAGGAGCAATCTGATTGCATGAGCTCCTTGCAGGGCACCCAAAGCATGGGTCCGACGTCCGTACTCTTTGATTGCCTGAACCACTGGTGTCATCTCAAGAGGCAGTGGTTCAGGCAATGCATCATGGTTTTCACCGAGAGGTTTGTTATTTCCACCACGGTGTCTTTTTCGTTTTCTAGGCGTCTTTTCTATGTTTGGGGTCGTCATCTCAAGAACAACCCTCCGTGAACCCGCAATACTCGGGTTGTCCTGTGAATCACTCACTTGTGGTACCTGATTGACCATCCTTCTTTTTTCTCAACTTTTTCGTCGACCCTTCTGTGGGCCCGATTTGTTCCGTGAGAGCTGTCGACAACAACTGTTCGAACTGTCCTGGCTCTGTCAACACCACCACGTCAATGGGGTCAACGACAGGAACATCGGGGTCTATGTATTTGCCCGTAGATTCCTTCACGACGCGCGGTGCCTCGAGGACGACGACGCCCTCAGTCGGAGAATTGACAACCGGTGGGTCAGCCGCAGCAAATTCTTTGTTATCGGGCGCCGCGACACCCATCCTTTCACAGCGGGACAAGAGTCCCTCATAGGTGGTGATTCCAAACTCGTCGAGCAACTGCCTCAGCGTCATCTTACGACGGCGTAGTAGGTCAGTCAACTTCAGACGAGGCAAGTTTTTAACATGAATCCTGCTCATCGTGCCTCTCGATCGCGGCGAAGCGCCGCGGTTATATCTATGGCCCAGATCGATCGCGAACCTCGCGACGTCGAGCTTCAATTCCATGAAGGACATCAGCGACTCCCTGCTGGAAATCGGGAGACTTAGCAATGTCATTGATCCGAGACTCTGGGACATTGAGGTCCCATTGTTCAGAAAATGCAACCACAAACTTTCGCATGACGCGGAGCACATAGTTGCGTGCCGAAGAGTGGTTCATCTGGAACCCCAGTTCACACATGATGTCCGCGATCTCGCGGTAATTAACACCCTCCTCATCAGCGACAGTGGCGTAACCTCGGTCCACATGCGCACCCTTTTTCAATGCCATTCCGATTCCTCTTTCCTTAGAGTGAATTTTTGTTGCGACCGGTTCCGACCAACGGTGTCGGGCAAGGTCGAATCTTGATTGATTTTCCTGGACGTTGAACGATTCTCATCGGGACGCCGAACCTCTCGTGGCCCAGGGCCTCGAGGCGGCGTTCAAGATCGGCAGCCACTTCATCTTTTTTAGCTTCTTCTTTTGATTCTCTGGTAAGAATTTTTGCTTTTATTTGCGTTTCACCGATTACCCTGTATGCCCAGGCCGCGGCCACGATGATAGAACCGATCCCTAGGCCCATGCACAGGACAATGATTGCAAGTTCCATGCTATTTTTTTCTAGGAGGAATAAATGCTGTGATGATCAAAATGGTAAAACCAACAAAGCTAGCGATGCCAAATGTCGCCATTACTTCGATGATGGTTTTTACCGCTTCTTCCAATGCATTTCACCTGAGGCCCTTACCTGACATCACGGCTTCAGCCTCGTCGAGCGTGATGGGATAAGTATTGCTGTTGGCTTCATCATCAACGAGGCCAAATCGCAATCTCAAGATTGCCGCCTCCTTGGGTGATAGGTCGGCCAAGACGGCTCGAGCGATCATCAACAGTTCTTTTTGGGCCACATTGTCGAATGGATCGGCCTCGGGCCGCATGTCGACGACTTTGTCGCCGATGTTGTCACCGTCGCCTGAACTAGAGATGGGCTGCGACAACGAGATGACCTGGCGCCCTGAGTGCATGGTGGCCTTGACGACTGTCTTAGAAGCACCGATGATATCGGTCAGCTCTTCTTGAGTCGGCTCACAGCCCATCGTCTCACGGTATTCTTCAGCGGCTTGCATCAACTTGCGTTGAACCGTCGCCGCGTGAGCTGGCAGCCTGATCATCCGCTTGCGCTTCAACACGTGTTGACCGATCGCCTGCTTGATCCACCAGGTGGCGTACGTCGAAAAACGAAATCCTTTTTCCCACTTGAAACGTTCAACAGCTTTCATCAGGCCGATGTTGCCCTCCTGGATAAGGTCTTCGATCGGAATATTGTGACCCTTGTATTGCTTGGCGATTGAGACGACCAACCTTAGGTTACACTCGATGAGCTTTCTGCGGGCCTTGTCAGCCAGTTGCCCACCCTTTTCGTAGGTTTGAAACAGCTCCACGACCTCGGGATGCTTCAACTGTGGAAATGAGTGTAGCTGGTCAAGGTACTCGCCTACCGCAGTTGTCTTATCTTCTTTTTGCATCAGTTGCTCACCACGTACTTGAGGTTGTCAAAATCTGCGGCTGGCAATCCACGCTCTTCGTCAGCAAACGACCGTGACGTTTCAGCCACATACTTCTCATGGGCCTCTCGGCGGCCGCGGCGCAGCTGAATCTCGCGGCGAAGGTAGGCAATTTCTTCCTCCCACAGACGAGTATCCTGTCGGGATTCATAGGCCTTGGAACGACCGTCTTCCATTGTGTTGAGGTGGGAGTACAGGTCTTCATCAAGCATTGCTGCGATGTCGTCCATGTTGAAAACTTCTGGACCAGCGACCACATACCGCGATTGAATCGCGTGTTCGTGTTTCTGTGAAGAGACGCCTTCACTGTAAGAATTGGACGACGGGAAACGCTTCTGCTTCGTGTTTTTCGCCACTATGTGTCTCCTCAGTGAAAGAATTCCACTGTTCAAACATTGAATGTTTACAACCTAATGAAGTAATTATATACCTTGAGTGTGTGCTGTACAACTTTTATTTAGCACGTTTCTTCACAGGCCGCAGCGCGGTGTGATCATCGAAAACTGCCGGAATAAAATTGTCGTACGCAAGGGTGATCCCACGGTACACTTGCTTACCGATGGTGACTGTCACCTCGAGAGAATTTGTCGCCCGTGGAAGGTCGATTCCGACGCTGAAGAGCGTGCTCCTTGAGCCATACTCGATGGTGACCTCTTTACCCAGCGCGACGGTCACGGGGATCGGATAACGAAGTTGGAATGGAACTGGCAATCCCTTCAATATTGCCTCGTGGTTCTGCTTAAACTCGTCGGCCCATACGGATTCCCAAACTAGCAGCTTGACAATGGCTGAGGTCTTGTACGACCCTGCAGGCAACAACGTCATCAACGCACCGGGACCTTGACGCGGAATCGTCGCTGCAATTCTGACAGTGCACGAGCAACCTGCAGGGCCGCAGGAATGGCTCGGTGCGAATCTCCCTGGATCACCAGGGTGACCAGCGTGTCCGCCTGACCCAAGGCCTCGAGCAATGCTGTGTACAACTCAGGCGTCAGTTCCGTCGCTTGTTTGGGAGGTGAACCCACGGTTCCTCGAATTTCTGCGATCGTCTTTGTGTGACTTGACATCTGTGATCACCCATCTCTAGACAAGGTTAACATCTTCCGACACAGAATTACACTACTGTAATAATTGTCGTTTATGTGCAAATTGATCACGGTGCTTTTGCTTGCAGCAGCCTCTGAAATTCAGAGAACGATTCTCCGGGCTTTTCCGTCGACTTGGCCGAAACAAGTTTGTTTTCCTCAGGATACCAGCACCAGACGAAATCTGAACAGAA
>Ga0315288_10001885_pt1 | contig 27229 bp, 20 predicted proteins | sample YL17G11_20_MG_FD_203454 | JGI IMG/M metagenome (GOLD analysis project Ga0315288, IMG submission 203454) | Sediment microbial communities from Yellowstone Lake, YNP, Wyoming, USA - YL17G11_20 | ecosystem: Environmental > Aquatic > Freshwater > Lake > Sediment | place: USA: Wyoming | collected... | reverse complement strand
AATGCAGATTCCGTCCCTGACCTTCGAGATAACGACCAATAGCGGCGTCGATTTCTTTACATCGGCCTCGACGGTAACGATTAAGGGTGTCGCCCCGATGGAAGTGGCGGGGATTTCGGTCAACGGCACATCCCTGCCGGTAGAATTCTCGGGCAGCAGCGTGTTCGAAGTGGACGTCGAAATCGCAGAAGGCCTGAATCCGCTCAATCTTCAGGGATTAAACGGTGTTGGAAATCCCGTAACCGGTGCTACGGATTCGGTTACGGTAACCCGAATCATACCTTCTGTGATTACCTCGGTAACACCGAATCAGGTGTATAATGATGGTACGGTACAGCTCACCATAAACGGAGACGGCTTTGAGCCGGGATCGATGACCTCCGTGTCACTGACTCTTGCCTCGGAAGAGGTAGGCTTTGACGCACTTTACGTCCAGAGCGATCAGGCGTTTGACCTGATTGACGCGGCGAGCCTGTTGCTGGACGATCCGGGCCGCGGCGTTGGCAATCCCATCCATGTGGTTCATGAATGGATCAACCTCTGGAACACCGGTGGTCGCGGAGTATTCACCTCCAACGAACAGAAGTTCACGCCGCCGTTCCAAAGGAGCGCCAATAACTTCGCGGTCAGGTTCACGGGCTATATTTATGCTTCTTCTCCGGGAATGCGGTACTTCGGCGTGAATTGTGACGACGGATTCAGCTTGTGGATAGACGGTCAGCTCGTCGGGGAATATGCGGATTCTCATGATCCGGCGACGAGTGATGTTCTGCAAAATCGAACCGACGGTACGATGACCTTCGACTTTCCGGCGGCGGGCAGTTACTATTTAGTTCTCGACTACTATGAAAATGGCGGGGGAGAAGAGATCGAGTTCTTCCAGACCAACTCGGCCGGCGGGGATCGGCGGTTGATTAACATCGACTCCGAGCTGGTTGTGTTCCGGGACAACGACACGATAATTTACGCTACCGACGTTGCGATTGTGGACGAGAAGACAATCACCTGCCATGTCGATATTAAAGGCGCCGAGCCCGGGGCATGGAACGTTGTTGTAACGCCTGAGTATGGTGACGCCGCAAAGGGCGTTCTGCGCGGTGCGGTGCAGATTAGCAGTCAATAGAGTTGTACTGCGGATTACACTTACGTCAACCATGCCGCCGAGATCAAGGCTTGTCGAGTATAGAAATATTGTTTTGTTTTTAAGGGGCTTTAATTACTTTCTGTTCTATGAAGACTCTGCCGGTCAAGTAATCCGTGAAGGTTACTTTGACCGTTAATGGCTCTTCAAGACTCTCGACTATGTCGGTTACGTCGAATGTCAATCTGTAGTTGATGGTTACCATCGTTGCGAACCAGAGCTTTTTCAGCTCACTGTCCTCTACTTTCCACTCACCGAGCATGGCCTGGCCGTTGGTTTTGTTCAGGTCCCATAGCTGAACGTCCACGGCGCCGGTCACCTTTATCGTGTCGCCCTGCTCATCGACCGGCTGTATATAGACAATCAGCTTTTCCTTCTTGCCGTCATTGTCTTTATCGAAGAAGCCTGTATATCTGCCGATTTTGACTGTCTCAAGACGATTGAGATTTTCGAGCCTGACATTCTCAGGCAAGCCAGACAGGACCTGTATCTGGTCTTTCAATTGTTTGTTCTCGGCATTGGACTGTTCGAATTGTTCATGGAGTTGTTTGTTTTCCTGCGTCAGTTGCTCGATTTTTACAGCCGGCGATTCTTTGTCATTAGGAGCTGCACAGCCTGTGACCAGAAGGAGAAAGATCAAAAAACAAAATGCAAAGTGCAAAATTAACGAAGTCATTATCGCTTTGCGATGATTCCGCAATTTTGATTTTTTATATTCGATTTTTGATATTGGACATTGGGCATTCATTATTTTTGCTCCGGCTCCTGGTCCCTGACGATTTCGGGCGCCTTTTGCAGTATCCTGTCGGCCAAACCGTATTCGATCGCTTCGGCAGCGTCAAGCCAGAGATTCCGGTCACAGTCTTTTTCGACTTTCTCGGTGCTTTGGCCCGTATGCTGGGCCAATATATCGTAAAGGCGAGCACGCAGCCGTAATATTTCTTTCGCTTCGATATCCAGGTCGGTAGCCGGTCCGATCAATTGTCCTGAGATCAGCGGCTGATGAAGAAGAATTCGGTTGCTGGCCAGCAGGAACCGCTTGCCTGCATGACCGCCGGCCAACAATACCGCCGCCATGCTTGCTGCCTGCCCGACGCAATACGTTGCAACCTCGCAGCGCAAAAACTGCATCGTATCATAGATGGCAAGCCCCGCCGTGATTGTGCCGCCGGGTGAATTGATGTAAAAATGAATGTCCCTCTTGACATCTTCATTGCTCAGGAAGAGCATCTGGGCGATTATTAAATTTGCAGTAACGTCATCAATCGGCCCGCCGAGAAAGATGATTCTGTCTTTCAACAATCTTGAATAAATATCGTAGGCACGTTCCGTTCGGCCACTTTGCTCAATGACTATTGGTACCAGATTCTGATTTATGCTCATGTTTTGTTTCCCCGTATTGCGTTTTTACTTCTTGTCTTTCTGGTCTTTGTTTTCTTTATCTTCTTCTTTTAGCACCTCATCGATAAGGCCGTATTCGTGAGCCTCGTTGGCAGTCATATACCTGTCTCTTTCGGTCTCAGCGGCGATTTTTTCGACCGGCTGGCCTGTATGTTTTGCGAGCAGCTCATTGATCATGGCTTTAGCCTTGAGAATCTCTGCTGCCTGTATCTTGATGTCGGCTGCCTGGCCGCTGACTCCACCCCATGGCTGGTGCAGCATGACTTTGGCGTGGGGAAGGGCGTGCCGTTTGCCTTTTGTTCCGGCTGCCAGTATTATGGCGGCTCCGGATTGAGCCCTGCCGATGCAATAGGTCGCAATCGGAGAGCTGACAAACCGCATAGTATCGTAAATTGCCATCGTATCGTCCACGGTGCCGCCGGGAGAATTGATGTACAGGCTGATTTCGCTGCTGCGCTTCATGTTGTCAAGGTACAGCATCTTCATGATGACTTCGGCCGCTCTTTGATATGATATTTCCCCTATCAGAAAGACGATGCGGTTTTCCAGCAGCATATCGTCGAGGCTCATCTGGCGATAGCGTTGATACTGGCCGTATTGATCGTAAACGTCCATATTTATGGTCTCCATTTTGCAAGGATTAGCGAAGTGGAATCCGTTCGTAATATGTTGTGCTCGATGCTCGATAGACATTCATTACTCCCTTAACTTAGCCGACACCATGTATTTTCAGGATTGTTTTTCCTCAGGCTCGGCTGATTTTTTAGCTACTTTTTTGGTGGCTATTTTCGCCGGTTTCTTGGCTTTTTTGACTTTGTTAGCTTTATTCTCAGGCTTTTTCTCGGTTATTACCGCTGTTTCGAGCAGTTTAGCAATACATTTATCCTGGCGTACCTCCAAAATTAACTGAGCTAACGAGCCGTTGCGTTCCATATCTTCTTTCATTCTTTCAGGCCGCTGTCCCCTTTGCATGGCTAATTGAGCGATATGGCCGTTGATTTCTTCTTTACTCACATCAATCTCGAGCTTATCGGCAATTTTATCCATGATGAAGAAAGTTTTTAATTGTTGTTCGGCCTGCTGCTCACTGCCGGCCTGAAGCTGCTCCATCTGCTCGTCGATTTGCTCGCGGGACAGTCCCCGCATGAGCAAGTTCGTATATTGTCTTTGCAGCACGCTGCTGGCCTGCTCGGCAACAACATTCACCGGCAGGTCTAAATCGGTTTTGTCGAGCAGATACTCGAAAATCTGCTCGGTCATCTCCGTTCGGCCTTGTGTTTCCATTCGGCCATGGAGGGTATCACGAATTTTTTCCCTCATCTCGTCTGCGTCTTCGACGCCGTACCGCTTTAGGAGGTTTTCGTCCAGCTCAGCAGGTTTGAGCCATTTGATATCTTTTATACTTATCTGTATATCCACCTTTTTGCCGCGATATTCTTCTCTGAAAAAAGTTTTCGGCACTTCGATGCTCGTTTCTTTGGTTTCTCCCGCCTTGGCTCCGACCAGCAGCTCGTCGAGTTTCTCAACGGGGATTGCGCCGACAAAACCGTTCTGTCTTACATATATCTCGATGTTGTACAGCTTCTGTTCTTCTTCAATTCCCTCGATTTTGAGAACCGCATCGGCAATGATCTGGTCTTCAAGCTCGACGGAGCCTTCTTCTCGCGGCGTCCATACACCCGACCATCTCTGCATCTGCTCAATCTCTCTGTCGATCTGCTCGTCCGTTACTTCGAGCTTTGTCCTGGTGACCGGAATACCTTCGAGCTGCGGCAGGTCGAATTCGGGGCGCACTTCGACCTCGAAATCAAACGTCAGAGAGCCTTCGGCCGGCAGTTCTATTTTTTCAACGTCAATGTCCGGCTCGCCAATGGTTTGCAGCTTGTTTTCCTCAATCGCCGACTTGCTCGCGTCTGACAACAAAGTCAATTTTATTTGCTCCGTTGTCTCTTTGCCGAATCTCTTCTCCAGGAGCCGGCGGGGTGCCCGGCCTTTTCTAAAGCCCGGAACAAGAGCTTCTTTACCCATCTCCACATATTGTTTGTCTACGGCCTTTTTGATTTTCTCCTGAACTATCTCTATGGTGACTTTCTTCTTGCAGTGGCCTGCTTCTTCGATCGTCACTATATCTTTCAGTTCCGGTGTTTCTTCTTCCTTCCGTGCTTCGGGTTGTTCTGCTTCCTTCAGCTCTGTAGTTTCTTCTTCCTTTAGTGCTTCGGATTTTTCTTCGTCAGCCATTTCCATGCTCCCAACGGTTTTGTAAAACTTTTAATCGATAAACAAAAAAGGCATCAGGGAAACAATTCCCTTAGCCCGGTCTTCGTGATTTTCAATCCTGCGCCTATCAGCAGCTTAAACCCATACCTGACAGGTGCTGGACTTCAACGTATCGGAGACCAACGCCAAACTACATTTAGCCGGTGACTCGCCGATACTATTTAGCCGTTGGTATTTAGCCACCAACAACTATAACAAAGCGGGTGATGAGACTTGAACTCACGACATTCACGTTGGCAACGTGACGCTCTACCACTGAGCTACACCCGCATATTCGTATCTCGTCGTTTATAACTCCTGTTCCAGATTTTCTCTACGATTAACGCGATACTATTTGTGAATTATAGGTTTTTTCGTCGTTGTTGCAAGGCATTTTTTTATAAAAAATTTTGATTTAATCAGGCAGAAAAATCGCCAAATAATGATAGGCAACCTGGCAAATACGTGCAATCTCCAACTGCTGCCGTATGCTAAAACCGCCTTTGGTCAATCTAAACAAGCCATTTTTAAATGAAGAATAGTTGCAATTGTCTTATATTTCTGTGGTATAATACCCACCTCTGAGACCCGAGATATTACAATATTGTTCGAGTAAAATTAATTTCAGAAAAGATCGTTGAGAAAATGATTGAAGAATACCCTGAGACAAGCAGGAAACGGATTTTTGTACTTCTGTTTTTGTTGATACTGCTTGGGGGATTAGCAGTTTATTTTGCCATTAATACAACAACGGAACCGAATGCCGTTGTTGCTGAGCAGGTCAACATGGCTGATGCCAACCAGCCGCTTGCCGAGCCGAACCAACCGCCAACCGACCCAAACCAGCCAGCCGTTGAGCCGAACCAGCCTCCTGCCGAGCCGAACAAACCGCCCGGCTGGGAGTTTGAAGATCCTAACGATAAGAAAGTGCTGCGTCCTACGCACAAACATCCGGCTTTTACCGAACGGGTCATAGAACGGGCAAGGATGGTTGACTGGCAAATCGAGGCTCGGACCGTCAAGGATCCCAACGTTTTATCGGCGATGAGAACTGTGCCGCGGCATGTTTTTGTCCGGCCGACGGAGCAGCGCTACGCTTATACCGACAATCCGCTGCCCATAGATTATGAGCAAACTATCAGTCAGCCTTATATAGTGGCCTTTATGACTGAGGTCCTAAAGCTTAATCGCAAATCCAAAGTTTTGGAGATCGGAACCGGATCGGGCTATCAGGCCGCGGTCTGTGCCGAGATTGCACAGCAGGTTTATACCATCGAAATCGTCGAAGAACTTGCCAAAAGTGCCAAAGATCGCCTCAAGGAACTGGGTTACCGGAATGTATTCGTCAAAGCCGGCGACGGGTATTTTGGCTGGCCGGAGCATGCCCCGTTCGATGCGATAATCGGCACAGCCGCTGCCGGACGTATCCCTGAGCCGCTGATAGAGCAACTTAAGCCGGGCGGACGAATGATCCTGCCATACGAAACTCCGGGTGGCTTTCAATATCTGGTCTTGGTTACCAAAGATAAAGATGGCGCTATCAGCCGCAGGAATGTCATGCCGGTCCGGTTTGTCCCCATGACCGGCGAAGTCCAAAAATCCGAAGAAGAGTCTGAAGAATAGATGCTCCGGTGAGTACGATTCAGCAGGTTAGGTGCAACGCGCCGGCGACGTTTTCGCCTTCCCCGGCTAATTCATTGAACCTCGCAACGGCCTTGTTTGTATTCGCAGTGAACAGTTCAATTCCGTGTTCTCGCAGAACCTGACCGATGTCTTCCGAAACCTTCATCAGTCCCGATGCCCCACAGCCGACCACCAGAACCGAAGGCTTAACAGCGATTACAGACTGCAAATCATCGACGGCTAAAAAATGCCCCTGTTTTCTCCGCCAGTTAGCCTGGACTGAATTACCGAGGATCAGGCAGTCGCTGTTATACGCCGTCCCGTCAATCACAATTTTTCCGAATTGGTATGAATCAATATGCATCTTCGCAATCCAATTTCCACAATAACACCAAATGTAAGCAAAAGCGGGAGGAATTAGTTCTGGTTTAGCACAACATCATCGTATTCAATTTCAAAACGCAGTTTATGCTTGTATCTATATATGTATTATCGCCTGTGTATTTTAGAATCTAATCTTACCATCTTGCTTTTGAACTGTAAATATGCTATCCGTATTAATCTTTTTATCTTGGATTTAGACAGGTATTATGGACCAAAAGAAGACAGGCACTTTAGCAATACTCGGGGCCAGCTTGATGTGGGCTTTTGAGCCTATATTTGCAAAACTGGCTTATGCAAACTCGGACTTTCTTCAGACTTCCGCTATCAGGGCGATAGGTGTTGTTGTGGTTGCCGTTTTGTACGTCGTTTTAAGAGGTCGGAGAAATCTCAAAGTCACCCGCAAGCAGTTCTCAAAATTGATTTATTTAGCATTGGCCGGAACAATATTTGGGGATCTTGTATACTTCTATGCTTTGACAAGAATACCCGTGCTTAATGCTGTTTTGATAGCCCATATGCAACCGATATTCATTGTTCTGATAGGATTCTTCTTTCTAAAAGAAGACAAGCTGACGAAGTTCGATTACATAAGTATAGGCACTATGATAATTGCCGGAGTGCTTGTGACAACTCAGACACTGGAGAATCTGGCTGCCGTGAAGTTGGGGACGGCAGGGGATGTTTATGTATTGTTAGCGACGGTTGCCTGGGCCACAACCGCCATAGTAGTGAGAAAATATCTGCGAGATCTTGACGCCGGCGTTGTGACCTTTTACAGATATTTAATCGCTTCGGCAGTGTTCATTGTGTATTTATCGCTTCACTCGTCGCTGGTTCTGTCTAACATCTATCAAATTCTGGTTGGCGTTATTGTTGGTGCCGGAACCATACTTTATTACGAAGGTTTGAAACGAATCAAGGCGGCTCAGGTTGGTGCTCTGGAGCTTTCTACGCCTTTCTTTGCGGCATTATTTGGTTTTTGTATTTTAGGAGAACGCGTCACAGTTATGCAGATTACAGGCATAGCGTTATTGCTTGTCGGAATATGTCTCTTATCCAAAAAAGAAGAGTAGTATTCTGCTAACAGGTTGATTTTATCCTCAACAGACTTGCTGCTTTGGGGAAATTATCGTATCCTATAGGCTGGCCAACGGATAGCAGGGCACCTGAGACGTTACGCTGAACAATCAAAAAAGGATAAGGAATGGCCCTCAATAAAAGCCAGGAATGTGACGGGCAAATTAGTAGCGAAGCAGAGGCTTGCCCTAACTGCAGCGCACCGGCCAAAGGCCGCACCGCCAAAAAGCGGAAGAAATGGCACGAGAGAACGTCAGTTACCTTAAGCGTGGCGGCCGGGCTGATCGTTGTGGGTTTTGGATTTATCCACGTAATCACAGGTGTGGTTTCCCCTTATGACCTGCCGTTTGATTTTGTTTTCAAAGAATCCTTTGGCTATCGTGAAACATTCATAAACGCCCGGAAAATAATATCACTTCCATACTCAGCAGCAAAAATCAAGTATCCGCTCAGTTGCAAAGCTCTCCAGAGCAGCAATTATATCGAATCCGGCGGCGTTTTTGAGACAAGAATGACCCGTCACTTGCGGGAGAATATGAAAACATGGCAGGCGGAATTCGAGAGAGCGCTGAATAAGCCGGAGCTGCAATGGCAGGACAAGCTGCTGGGGCAAACTCCGGGAATTGAGATAGATCCCGAGGATCCCAATGCCTGTAACAATCGGGGAATCTCTTCGGCCAGAGAAGGCCAGTACGAGGCGGCAATCGCCCAGTTCACAAGAGCCTTCCAGAGAAATCCGGTATTTGCCGAGGCCTATTACAATCGAGGGCTTGTTGATCTCGCAATAGGCCAGTTAGGTCAGGCGATCTCCGACTTCACCGAAGCCGTGGAGATAAAACCGGAATTTATTGAAGGCTACCAAAGCCGGGGGCCAATTTACGTGACGATGAGCCAGTACGAACAGGCGATCTCCGATTTCACGAAGGTGATTGAGCACGATCCGGATTCCGCCGAAACCTACTTCAGGCGGTCTCTCGCCTGCTATGCAAACGGCTGGTACGACAAAGCATGGCAGGATGTGCACAAGATACGGAGTCTCGGCTTGTCCGTACCTACGGAGTTTCTGACGCTCCTACGCGCAGCTTCAGGAAAGCAAAGATGAGTTGAATCGCAGCAGCTTTTGCCTGATGGGCGCCCAAACATCTCCGGCTTCTTTCTGAAAGAGAATAACCAGGCTGTAGGGATATAGCTTCTTATTCTTCAATAAATCACGTTTTCGATAACCTGCGGGGATACTCTTTGCCGACTCAGGCGGCAAGAATCTGTCTAATTACAGGCAGGGCGGCGGCCGGGCGAACTGGTATAGGGGTATCTTCAGACATTCTATTAAATCAAGCGGCGACTTTCAAACAGGCGGGAAACTCAACTGTCCTCAGAGATGACTCCGGAGGGATTGAGTATCCTGTCTTGCTGCTTGCCGAAGCTGCCAATAGTTCGAGTACGGCTCAATTCGGTCTCTTCAATGACCTGGTTACTTCCGGTGATTTCCTGCCGGAGTTGTTCGTTGGCAGCCTTCAACTTGACGAATTGCTGCTCAAGGCACTCCTCGGCCTGTTTATACTTGGCGGTTTCCTGCTGGAGCTGTTCGATTAGCTTCTGATAGTTCTTCCACTTTTTTGTGGTTTCCTTCCATCGCTTCTGGTTTCCGTTGTTTTTCGAAATGGATACTATACTACTACGGCTGTTAGTATCACCTTCGGATCCCTGATGAACTCCTGTACCTGCATCTAACTTGATTCCGATGGTCGAAGCGCGTTCTACGATTTGCTTAGCTACGATCCTTCCGGCCTTTGCTTTTCTTCTGTGTATGAGAATGAACAACAACAGAACCAAAGCTGTTATGGCTATTGTTTGAAGTTCCCATCCGGCCCACTCTCGGTCGAAGTATAACCACGAGACGTACTGTGTGAATCTGTTCATAAGGCTTTCTACAGTCATGTTTTATCCTCCTAAATTTTGGACTAATAGCCTATCCGTTTGCTTGCACTTTTCGCCGTAAGGCCTTATTCGCTTTAACTTTGGTCCGCGCAGCAGTTGCCGTGGTTTTCATAAGAAGGGCAGTGAAGATTTGTTTGCTCATTTGGCGTTCCTTCGCAACAGTATACGGCCTCCGGTTCAAACCTTTATCTGGTTACCCTCTTGCTGCCTTTGGGTTTTCGAACAAGCGTTTTTCTGTGGAAGAAAGCCGGTTGCAAAACGGGTTGCAAAACGAAAATAGGCCTTCTCACCACTTCTCATTATACACTATTGGTATTTTGTTGGTGCCGGCAACGCATGTCAATAAAAAAGACCAATAAAAAATATTTTTTCAGCCATAATAGATATGGCCCGGTATAACCTCATACTAAACCAGCTCAGGACTGTCTGAAAACCGCTTTAATAGTATTCTAAATGGTCTAAAGGCTCCTATCTTTTCGGACACACACGGATTGGGCGCCTTGTTGCCGCCTTACTGCCGCCGATTCCGTTTGGCTCTACGAATTCTGGCAGCTTCCCGATGCAGATCCTATGGATGTACTGTATTGTATGGCCGGTTCAGCAGCGGCATCGATAAGTATCGGTATTTTTCTTGACGAAAACAAACGACAGCGAATCGTTGCATTAGTCAGTCGATTGCACGGACGCGGGCATAGTTCGTAGCATTTCCGCCCAATCCTTCGCTCCCTGCCCTCCGTGCAATCCTGCAATTGCGTGATCTCTGCTGTTCCACTGCTTGTATGCTTAAATGCTATGTTTTAAGCTTAGGTTCAAACCGGAGCAGGAGGGATTCGAACCCCCGTTACCCGTAAGGGTAAAACGGTTTTCAAAACCGTCGCCTTAAGCCGCTCGGCCACTGCTCCTTCGTATTTTGCTTACTTTACAACCAATATGCCGGCATTGCAAGAAAATTAGGGGCAGGTACACAGAATCCATCTCGGCCGATAAGGTTAGACCGATAGCCGTAAATCAGACGATAAAGCCGACGCTTACGCCGGACTACAGTGTCCAGTTATTGTGATACTCCGGGCGGATGTACTGGTCCGCTTCGGGAGCGTTTGTTGCCTTCATATTAGGCCCGTCCCAGTCCAGTTTCCTGCCGGCACGCAGGGCGACATTGCCCAGGAGAACCACCTCGGTCAACGGGCCTGCGTAGTCGAAGTTTGAGCTTGCCGGCTTGCCTCCCTTGCAGGCGTCGATCCAGTCTCTGTGATGGCCTTTGGACCGGGCGAGCGTTTTCGGCGGCAGCTTGTAGGCTTTCATCTTGGTCTCGGGGATGATTCGGGGACTGCCGCCCCAGCCCGGGCACATAATTTTGCCCTTGTCGCCTACGAAGAGAATGCCGTTTCCGCCGCCTGTCAGTTCCCGGCCGGCTTCCAGCTCTTCCGGACGCGGCGGCATCAGACCGCCCCCATACCAGGTCATCTTGACCGGCGGCATGTTCTTGCGGGCGCCGAACTGATAGTGGATGGTCGATGTCAACGGCGTCGTTTCCGGATTGATTCCGCTCGAACCGGCTTCGACGCTTGTCGGATGACCTAATTCCAAAGCCCAGAAGGCGGGGTCCATATTATGGCAGGCCATATCTCCGATTGCTCCTGTTCCGAAATCCCACCAGCCTCGCCAATTATACGGCGCGTACGCCGGGTGATAAGGTCTGCTCGCCGTCGGGCCGAGCCACAAATCCCAATCCAATCCGGATGGTACCGGCGGTGTTTCTTTGGGCCTGGCTGTTAGATTTCCTGCCCAATCGCCTCCCGTATTACTCCATGAATGCACCTCTCGCACATCACCGATTGCACCGTCCCGGATCCATTCGACAGTAAGCCGAATGCCTTCGCCGCTGTGACCCTGGTTGCCCATCTGCGTGGCGACTTTGGCCTGCCTGGCTGCTTCAGTGATTTTGCGGGCTTCGTGGATCGAGTGCGTCAGAGGTTTTTCACAATAGACGTGCTTGCCGTTTTTTATGGCCGTCATGGTTGCTATTGCATGGATGTGGTCCGGCGTCGCCACAAGCACCGCATCGATACCTTTTTCTTTTTCGAACATTTGGCGGAAATCGATATAACTGGCGCAACCTTTGTAACTACCGGTTGATTTTTGGTCGGCGTAATGTTTTTCGATGAGTTCCCGGGCAGGCTTTCTTCCTGCCACACCGCCGTAATAGAAGCGGCCGTAATCGGATTGCTCATTGACGTCGCAAATTGCTATTATTTGAACGTCCGCGTGTCCGAGCAGTTCCTTAATATTTTGTGTGCCCTGACCGCCTGTACCGATGATTGCAACGTTGAGCTTCTCGCTGGGCGGTGTGTTTCCGCTGCCTCCCATCACGTACCGTGGTACTACGGTCAATCCTGCTGTAGCGGCAGCCGCACTGCCGATGAACTGGCGTCTGGAAATCTTTACGTTCTGTGACTTGCTGATTCTATGATGACTTTTCATATCAATGTTCTCCAAAAAGTTGACCCATCCAAATTGTGCCGGGACCTAATGTTGGCTCTTATCATTGGTTAATATTATATCCATACGTTGCTCTGACTACAAAGTATTTATTCGAGTCGTCCGGTCCTGATTTGGCCGATTCTCCAGATTCCATCCGTCGATGGTCAATACGGCCCGGTCATTTGTAGCTGAAAATATGGCCTCGATGGTTCTGGTTTCGCCAGGCAGCAGGCTTACGTAGTTATCTTCCCAGAAAACCGGCAGGATCGTTTCGCCGCTTTTCTTCTTCGACACTTTCAGCTCGATGAAAAATGCGATTGTCTCGCCGGCGTTGTGCAGAGTTGCCGTCATTTTCGTCTGTTCGCCGGTCATCTCGGCATGATACTTGACGTTAACTTTTGCAGGCGGCAGCGAATTCAGCGCGGTCAGGTCTGCGAATTCTTTGCTGGGCGTGTAATAGGGCCAGGGCTCCACCTTAGTGTCGTAGTCCAAAACATCCGGCCTGGTTGACAGCCAGTAGAAGTTGCTGCCGATTTCAATACCCTTGTCATTATTGAGCCTGAGATCGAGAAAATACGTCGTGCTGATGTTATTAAATTCGGGAAGCTCGAAGATTTTAGCCGACGATTCAGGTTCGGCGCCGAGAGCAAACGTCCTGTTGAAGACTTCCGCGGAATTTATATCCAGAATCCTAATGGTCGCTTTCAGATTCCCGAACGCTGTCAAATGGTCGTTTGCAATATAGATGCTGCGGTCGCCGTAGTTGTAGAGCGGGTGCAGCGGTTCGCAGGCCTTCCTTGCGGCGTAGAATGCTCCGGTCGGCATGAGATACTTGTCATAAAGCTGCCAGTACATCTTCGGCCAGGCAGCGTTGAGCATCCACTGGACGATTCCGGTGGCGGAGCCTTTATTGGCGCGAAATGCTTCGAACATCGGCCGAATCAATTCGTAGTTTAAGGCCTGTGCTTTTCCGGCGAATTCCTCGACGCTGTCCGGCTCGCCGTAGCGGCGATTTAACGCTTGCCGATATCGATCCAGCGTGCTAAATTCGTTCAATCCGCAGTGAAATTCCCAGAATTCATCGATCGGCCAGAGATGATCTTCGGGAATCATTTTTTTGATGCTATCCAGCACAGGCACAACTGCTCCTGGCGATGTCTCCGTATTGAAACCATAGGCTCCCCCGAGAGTCTTATCCGTGTACCAGTAGACCGGCGGCGTGTATGCATAAGGGCCGAGCATCTTAACGCCCGAGGGGCCGCAGATTTCACTGATGACGACGTCTTTGCCGATGATTTGCTGTTCGCTGCCGACGCCGCCCGTCGATGCCAGGTAGGGACGGGATGGATCGTATTTCTGAAAAGTCTCGATATATCTTCGCGCCAGCTCCGGCGTCGGCACCTTGTCACTGGCGACGGTCCAGACGTAGATGCTCGGGTGATTTCTCAGCCACAGAACCTGGTCCTGCCACGATTTGGCGATTAATTCGATATCTGACGGGCAAGTCACGCCCCCGTAGCGGTCGTCGACCGGTTTTCCGAGGTATTGTTCGTGCTCCCAATGGCAGCTCCAGCCGACCATCATCAGTATGCCGTACCGGTCGCACAAATCGTACAGAACATGGTCCTTGCCCCAGATGCCTTCCAGGCGGATGCAGTTTAGATTCATGTGCCTGACGTATCTCAACTGTGCGTCAATGTTCTGCGGTGTGTCGGCAAGCAGCAGATCATCCGTCCAACCGGCCGCCTTGATAAGGATTTTTCTCCCGTTGACCTTGAATCCACGGTGGCCGCCCTGGTTTGTGTAGTCTTCGATTTCGCGAATCCCGAATCTCACATGCGCGACATCGCAGGCCTCGCCATCCGCCGTAAATTTCAAATTCAAATCGTACAGATTCGGCCGGCCCAACTGATATGGCCACCAGATTCTTGGATTCCTGATTTTCAGATCTGTGAACTCTACGGTTTCCCGCCCTTGTGGTTCTATATTAATAGCCCTGCTGAATTTTAACGATTCAATTTTGCCTTCGAGAATCCCCGATATGCTGCGTTGTCCACGATTGGCCAGCTCAGCAGTGACGGTGAGTGTCGCTTCGTCGAGCGTTTCCATGTTAAGTCTGGTTTGAACGAAAGGCTGTTCGATTGAGACGCCCAGGCAAAATCGCAATCTGACACTGCGAAAAATGCCCATATTATGGTCGGGCGGCGGGGGATTCCAGTCGACAAAACCGGTGGAAAAATCACCCGGTTTCGGAGCAGTCACTTCTAACGCAAGTGCGTTCGTGCCTTCGGAAACGAGTTTCGAGATGTCGAACTGAAATTGGCGGAAGGCACCTCTGGCTTCTGTTGCCGGCGCGATCCGGCTGCCGTTCAGCCAGATGTCCGCACTGTAATTTATGCCGTCAAATTCAAGCAGCACCGTCCCGGCGGCGTTTTTCTGAGAAAGTTCGAATTCCGTTCGATACCACCACGGTTTCTCGTACGGTTCGCCGGGCATTTCGCTCAGATTCATGCCGAAATAAGGATTCTTATAGACGCCGTTCTCTACAAGGGCGGCTAACACTGTCGATGGGACGCTCGTCGGGTACCAGCGGCGCGTGTCAAAGCCCGGCCTGGAAATCCGCTCCGGCGTCCGGCTCACTTCCGAAGACGCCTGAATCATCCAGCCGGCGGAAAGTAATCTATCGTACTGAGAATCATATGGCTTCATAACCTGCCCGTTTATTGCGACGCCGGTCCTTAATTAACGCTCGTTAGATGATTGATGGTACAGAATATGGGGCATAGTTGCAACAATCAGATAACTATGCTATCTTGTTATGGTCGAGCTTGTAGATATGTAGAAAGGAAATAAAGAATGAGCAAGTTAGCCATCAATGGCGGCGAGCCGCTGCGGGATGCTAAAGCGAAACCGTGGCCCAAGTGGCCCGTCTGGGATGAAAAGGAAGAGAAAGGCCTGCTTGAGGTCTTAAGAAGCGGGGTCTGGTCGTATAACGGCCCGAAGGAGCGGGAATTCAACAAAGCCTTTGCGAAATTCATCGGGGCCAAATATGCAATATCAGTGGCCAACGGAACCGTCACTTTACAGCTCGCTCTGGAAGCGTGCGGCGTCGGATTAGGCGATGAGGTGATTGTCCCCGGGCTGACATGGCAGGCGACGGCCGGCGCGGTACTGGATGTCAATGCCGTCCCCGTGATCGTAGATGTCAGCCGGGACAACTGGTGCATCGATCCGGCTGAGGTGAAGAAGGCAATCACGCCGCGAACCAAAGCGATTATCCCCGTGCACCTTTACGGATGTTTTGCCGACATGGATGCCATTATGGAGATTGCCCGTAAGCACAATCTCCGGGTGATCGAAGACTGCGCCCATAAGCACGGGGGCCAGTTGAAAGGAAAGAAAGCCGGCAGCATCGGCGATGTGGGTAGTTTCAGCTTTCAGCTCTCGAAGCTTATGACGGCAGGGGAGGGCGGGGCTGTTACTACAAGCGATCCACAATTGTTCGAGAAGCTCGATGCGCTTCGAAATTGCGGCAGAAGACCTGAGAATAAAGAGTCCGCCGATAAGGGGGCGGGGCTCTATGGCAGTGAAGGTGACCTGATCCAGTCGGGCAACTACCGGATGACGGATTTTCAGGCGGCCCTGCTGATTGAATCGCTAAAAAGGCTGCCGGAACAAAACCGTATTCGAGGCGAAAATGCAAAATATTTAAACTCATTGCTCGTGAAACTTCCCGGTGTTATGCCGATGAAAAACGATAAGACGGAAGCATTGGGAGCGTGTTATAATTTCTCGTTCAGGTACAATAAGGGCAAATTTAAGGACCTCGATGTCAGGAAATTCCGAGAGGCGCTGGGCAAAGAGCTTGGATGTTCGGTTGAGGCAAGTTATGAGCCTCTGAATGCATGTTCATTATATACCCCCCATACGAAGCCGCAGCGGTACAAGCTGACTAAAAAGCACTGGCAGCAAATCAATCCCGCCGGATTCGAACTGCCGGTTTGCCATAAAATCTTTACAGAAGAATCGGCTTGTTTTCATCATACCGTGCTGATGGGAACCATGACGGACATGGACCTGATCCTCGAAGCGATTCAGAAAATCTACGACAACGCCGACGATCTAATGTAGAAAGTATCACCGCGGTCTCTTAAGGCGCCGGGCCTTGTAAATCATCACGGCACCGATGCCGCCGATGACCGCCCCGGCCGCGAGGTTCGTCAGCTTGCCGATTCCTGTGTCGGTGAAGATGATCGATATAAGCACAACTATGCCGAAAAAGACAAGGAAGGCGCCAAGCGACATGTTTATCTGCACATCATGCAGGACTCGTGCATCGTCGTGGTTCGGAGTTTTCGTCATTACTGCCCTCTATCAGAAAATGGAATAGATCGTAAAGATAATTGCCAGCACACCGAGCGCCCACAGCTTGAGGTTATGCCACCACCGGGGGTTCTCGACGCCCTCGTAGATTGATCTGTTCGGGATCATCAGCACGAGCAGGCCTGAGACGGCGAACAAGGCCAGGAACACGGCCTTTGCCGCGGGCAGCGACACCCATTTGAGCCAGTCGAAATTCAACATACTGCTGCCTCGCAACTACTGTTTGAATTCTTCGGCAATCCATACACCAGGCCGGCCAGTCGCCAATGCGGGTGCGGCCTGGTCGCTAAGCTCACCGCCACGTTGAGCAGCACGCCTGCCACGAAGGACCACCATGAGATGTACAAGAATGGCTCCTCAATCGTAAACACGCGTCCTTTGAATATGTAAAGCAGGACGGAGATGGATATACCCCCGACCAGCCCGACCAGGCCGCCCCACTGGGTGGCGCGGGGCCAGAACATGCCGAGCAGCAGGACGGAGAACGCCGGACCCTGGAAGAACGAAAGGAACGTCTGAATGGCTACGTAGATGCCCGGGAATTGCCTGCTCAACGGCGAGGTGATGACGCCGAAGATCAGCAGAACCACCGTGGCCAGTTGTCCCACGATCATGTAGTGGCGGCCGCTCGCGCCCTTCTTCAGGAATCGCTCATAGATATCCTTGGTCCAGAGGGTCGCTGTGGAGTTCAGGATCGAGTCGATGGTTGACATCAGACCAGCCATGAAACCGGCGAACAACAGCCCGCGTAGTCCGGGCGGCAGCAGGTTCTTCACCAGCGTAGGAAACGCCTGGTCCCCATCCTCCATGCCGGGGTACATGGCGACGGCGATCAATCCCGGGAACATGACCAGCATCGGGATGAACATCTTGAAGAAAGCCCCGCAGAGCATGCTCGCCTTGGCGTGCCAGACGCTCTTGGTGGCTAAGCAGCGCTGCACAATGGCCTGGTTGCCGATCATATAGGCATTGGACATGACGAGAGTCAATCCGAACAAGATGCCCGTCCACGGAAACGGCGTCTGCGTGTCGGCGGGCTGAATCAGCTTGAAGTGGTTCTGATAGGCTTCGCCCATCGCGGCGATCTTGTCGGTCAGGCCGCCCCAGCCTCCGGCGTGATAGAGCCCGACGACCACAACCGTCGCCCCGCCCACGAACATGATAATCATCTGAACGACGTCTGTCATCACCACGGCAGTCAGGCCGCCGAAGAAGGTGTACAGCCCGACGACAATCGCCGTGGCAATGATGGAGAACCAGGGCGGCCAGCCCATCAGCGGCTCGAACATGACCGCCGTCGCCCAGAACAGGACGCCCAGATCGAGGGCAAAGAAGATGATCCATGTTATGGACGCCACGGCGCGAACGCCGTCGTTGTAACGGCGGCCCAGGTATTCGGGGATCGTGTACAGGCCGGCCTTCCAGAAATACGGGACAAAGATGAACGCCGCCAGGAGCATGGCCGGCATGGAGCCTAACCAGTCGAAGTTGCCGACGGAGACCCCGAAGCGGTAGGATTGGCCCGAGACGCCCACAAAATCCATCGCGCTGATATCGGTCGCGACGATGGACATGCCGACGACCCAGAACGGTAGAGACTTGCCGGACAGGAAGAAGTCGTCCGCAGAACGCACGAACCTTGCAAAGTACAATCCCAGCACCATGATGCCGACCATGTACATGACGACGATGAAATAATCAATCCCGCTTAACACAAGTATGGTCTCCTGATTTTGGCACGGCCTTAAGTCGGATAGGCCATGTGCGTTTTTCTGCAATGATCTCTGATCATCGAATTATTGTCAAATATCTTCCCAGCCAATAGGGCAAAAGGTAGATATCGCCGCTGTACTCATTATGCCCATCATCTCCGCCGTCCAGGCTAAAGCCGTTGCCGTTGTATTTGCTCATCGGCCGTTCATCGGGCGGCAGGACGTCGCGGGTAGTCTGGTTACGAAAATTCGGCTCTAGCAGCTCAATGTCTTTGCGATGACTGTTTTGAACGGACCAGCTTATCATATCCAAAGGAAACTCTTTCAGGCTCCAAACGGTTTGGTCCAAATCAAAATCCGCCGCTCCTGTCATGGCATAAATCAGGTTCCACAGCGGATTTTTTTCCGGCCGCTCGATGTCCCAGTGCCCCTTGATTGTCTGGAAGTATTTTTCACGTAGTTCTTCAGTAAAGGCATATTTGTACAAATTCCAGTAGGAAAGAAAAGCCAGCTCATCGTCGGAATGATTCCATTCGGTTGTCAGATCGATGCCGGGAATCCGGCCTATTCTGGAGATGGGGATCATGATGTTATCCAGGTAGCCGTGCTTTTCAAACAGCTCGAAGGCGTTGTCTTTGTAGATTTCTTTGCCGGTGAAGTGGTAAGCCGTCTGCAGGAATCCGATGATTTCGACTGAGTTGAGCCTGCGGTCGCCTACCTGCATGGGAAACTTGTTTACGTAATCCGGATTCCACTTGCCCCAGAGTGTCGGCTTGCCGTCGAAGTCGATAAGGTATAAGTCATTTCGAACGATGTGGGCCGTGATATCGTCTATCAGGGTAATCGCCCGGTCTCGCCATTCTTTGTCCGTAATGACCTCGGCAAAGATGCTGTAGACGAAGATGTGCCCGACGATTTCATCGCTGCTGGTTGTCGCTTTCCATGTCCAGTTCGGGTCCCCGGCGGGTTGCCAGCGTGACTTGTCCGACAAGTGATAGCCCGCGCGCTCGAACGATCGGGAAGGAAAACCTTCGATGTGGTTGATATGCGACAGGCGTTCCATCGCATCGAACGACTCGTAGCAATTCTGCAAAGCATCGTCGGACTTAGTGACGGCGTAACGGAAAAGCTCGCCGGCCAGGTACATGCTGGTCCATAAGCCGTCGTTGTCGCTGTCGACGAGCGTTCCCGATGAAAAGTCACCCGGCTTGCTCATGGAAAGCTCGCAGTTCAAACCATGCCGCATATGGCGTTTTCGCGTAAGCTTATCGAAGTGCTCCGCTTTTTGCTCGAGGGTCATTGGTTCGAAGTGGATTATGCTGAGCCCGCTCTCGCAGAGGGCCAGCACGGAATTGTCCGGGCCTATTGATATGTCGATGACGTTGTCGTCCACGAGCCAGCGTTTAGAGGCGTAGTAATTCATCCGGCCGTCACCGTCTAAGGCTAAAGCTCCCCGGGGCGTCCCGAACCAGACCGATTCGCCGATTTGCCTGATGCAGCGTATATCGGTGCAGGGCAATTTCTTTTGCAGGTCCGACCGCCGCTTCAAAGAGTCCGCATCCAGTTCGATGTACCCGTCCTGAGTGCCGATGGTGAGGGCTGTGTTGTTTTTTGTTAATTCCATGCAATTCAAATTGCCGCCCTCGAAAACAGTAGCGGCCTTTGTCCCGGGACTGAAACATTCGAGCCGGTCGTCGAACAACAGGAGAAAACGGCTGCGTGCCCGGTCGAACAAGATTTGTTTCGCCCCGGTCCGGGCGGTTTGCCACTCATCAACGCATTTGCCTTGATTGAAATATGCGAGAGAGTTTTTTCCCGCCAGTAGAAAATCGAAATTACTTCCCGGCACAAACAATCCGGCATCGGGTATTTTGTGGGGAATAAGCAGCCGGCCCGCCCATGCGTTGCTTAGAACGGCCTTGTCAGTCAGGTAGATAAATTGGCCGCGATATGTCTCCAGATTTTTTACCTGCATATCCGCCAGCGGCCTGTAACTGAGTTCCGGTACGAGCTGCCCATTATGAACCTGCAAGAGCCCCTTGTTTGATAAGACCATGATCCGGTCGTTTCTATCGGAGCGCACGGCCGACAATTTCGTGCCGCCCAGCTCTTCGGAAAGCGGGATTTTCTCCGAGAAATCCTGAATAAAAAGACGGTCCTCATAGAAATGCCGAACGTCGCTTGAATAAGCAGCCGGAACGGTAATTAATAAACCGCAGATTGCCGCGCAGAAAATCCTTATTTTCATATTATCCTACCCATATAATTTGATTGTTCAATTCATCCTGGCAGCGCGAGTAAATATGTCATTCAAATAAGCCATGCAGGACATTGTAATCGTCGCGGGCGGGCATTCAAGGAAAATTCAAGCATTACGAATGACTATATAAAGTAACGCCGGAGGAATAGTTGATGGCAATATAATCCGGCTTCCGGCGGTTGAGGCTCCGGATCCGAAGATTTGAAATGGCGGCAAGTTTTGTATGGATTTGATATGACGCGTGAAATAAAATAACCTGCTTTATCGGCTGAGTGTTGCGAACGGCACAATTGTGTTTGCGACGGCATGTTAATGGGATTCAGGAAGATATTTTAAGGACATGACAATGAAGAACGTTATTGGTTTGGTACTTGCTTTTGGAATTTTCTTCGCCGGTTGTGCGGACAGGCAGACTGATCCTGCTATTGTTTTTTTGACAGACGAAGAGAATCCGGATTCCACTGTGCTTGAGGCTCCTGTCGAGCCGGTGAGTACGGAAGATGCAGGGCAGGAGGACGTAACGAAAAATGAGACAACGACGGATGAGGCAGCTAAGCAAACCGATGAGTACCGTGAACCGGATGTTATCTTTGTTCCCACGCCGCAAGACGTGGTGGACAAGATGCTGGAGTTGGCGCAGGTCACAAAGGACGATTTACTCTATGACCTGGGCTGCGGTGACGGCCGGATCGTAGTCACCGCTGCAAAAAAGTACGGCTGTAAGGCTGTCGGCTACGACATAGACCCGGTGCGTGTAAAAGAGTCGCTGGAAAACGTGCAAAAGAACAACGTCGGGCACCTGGCGTCAATCGAGCAGAAGGACATCTTCACACTCGACCTCAGCAAGGCAAATGTAGTTACTCTCTACCTGCTGCCGAGTCTGAATGTCAAGCTGATCCCGCAGTTGGAGAAGCTCAAGCCGGGCTCGCGGATAGTCTCGCATGACTTCCGGATGAGAGGAATCAAGCCGGATAAAGTTATCAAGCTTCATTCCGATGAAGACCAGGATGAGCATGAAATTTATCTGTGGACCACGCCTCTGACCAAAAGGGAGAAAAAGACTCAGGATTCTCGTTCAGCAGGACAGATTGCGTACGAGAAGCGGATTTCGGAGTTTCAAGCCGAGGGCCTGCCTTTGATCGATTACCACATTCATTTGAAAGGGGGGCTGACCCTCGAAGAGGCGCTGGAGAAATCCAGGGCCGCCGGCATAACTTACGGCATCGCGGAAAACTGCGGCTTGGGATTTACGGTGACCAACGACGAGCAGTTGAAGCAGTCGTTCGACCGGCTGGAGGGCCGGCCCGTCCTTAAAGCGATGCAGGCCGAGGGACGCGAGTGGGTCAATATGTTCTCGCCCGAGATGATCGCAAAGTTCGATTATGTCTTTTCCGATGCCCTGACTTTCCACGACAAGCAGGGCCGGCGGACCCGGCTGTGGATGGCAGATGAAGTAAACATCGACGACGAGCAGGAGTTCATGGAAATGTACGTCGGCAAAATCGTAACGATACTGGAGGACGAGCCGATCGACATCTTCGTCAATCCGTCGTTCCTGCCTGCCGTGATCGCCGAGCGATACGACGAGCTTTGGACACAGCAGCGGATGCAGAGGGTTGCTCAGGCCGCCGCCAGGAACGGAGTTGCGATTGAAATCAACGCCAGGTACCGCATTCCCAGCGTGAAATTCATCAAGCTGGCAAAACAGGCCGGGGCGAAGTTTGCCTTCGGGACCAACAACGGCGGCAGAGAACTCGGACGCCTGGAATACTCGCTCGAAGTGGCTGAGCAGTGTGGATTGACAAAAGACGATATGTTCGTCCCCAAGCCGTACGGCGAAAAACCGATTCAAACAAAAAAGCGACGCTGAACCGAAAGTTAGCCCCCACAATAGATAACATATATACCAGAATCAGGGGGCTTTTTCAACAGCCCCGCTGTCCCTAGTTTTTCCCTACAATGAAAGGGAGAAATAAGTAAGGTGCCCCCCGATTTAGAAGAAGTACAATTCATCTCATTTGTTATGTCGATTTCTATATTTTAATTTTGATTTGCCACTTGCAATTATCAACTTCACTAGCGCCTTATGAGTTTCAATAACTTTACTGCAATTAAAGCAATTATAGATACTATAGCAACACCTATTAAAAGAGTAAAGTAATTGCCTTTATTTTCCATTAACTCGCTTTTGTCCTGCAATTCAACTTCTTCTTTAAGATTAGGATCTTTTTCTAACACTTCTTTTCTGGTTGTTTCTACTGTAACCGTTGTAGAATCAGGTTCGGGCAAAGATTTTTCAGAAATACTATCAGTTATTACATTCTCAACGTCTTCAAGAAGCAGAAATTCATCTTCTTTTTGTAATAACTTTTTCATATGAAGGAATCCTTCCCTAACTTTATCGACAGATTTGTTGTCGCCGGGTTGATAACGGTCTAACAGGCTATCTATATCGTTCACTAATGTTTTTGTATAAAAGGGAATAGAACGTATCACTTTGAGTGTAAAATGTATTCGTTCGATCTCCAATCTTGGCCTAAAATCAGACTGTCCAACTGCCTCCAGAGCCTTGTCATAGAATGACATCGTTTTCGTCCATGCTTCTTTCGGAGGTAAATATAGTTCGTTTGTGCGATCGACTTTACTCGGTATTTGTTGTGAAAATACATTTTGGGGGTGCTTTAAGAAAGTATCCTCCCAAACATTTACAGCTTCTTCGTATCGCAATTCAGTTGCAAAACTATCGCCCATGCGGATACCGATATAGGATAAATAATGCTGACTGGTAGACCAATCAGGATTTTGTAGAAAAATTCCCTGGGCCTCGGTATAATATTCTTGTGCTGAGGTGTTATCATTAAATGTTTCTTTTGAAATGTCGCCAACTAAAGTAAGGGCTCTTGTTCTATATAGGTTTTGTGGGGTCTTTCTGCCAAATTCTAACAAGTCGTTTCGAAGTTTGGTTAATTCTTTGATGTCATCATTTCTTAATTGCTCATATCTTATACAGAAATCATAATAATCTTTTTCTTCTTTAGTTTCAGCTTGGTCTTTGCTGCGCATCAGTTGCTCAACAGCATTACTATGCTTCTGCTTACTTTCATCACCTGAAACAACACAGCAAAACATAATTAAAACACTTATAGTGCTAAGAACCAACTGCGATAAATAGCCCATACATTCATTGTTTTTCTTATGCATCATTATTGCTCCAAATATCAATATCTCGCCTTCTTTCACGAATGACCCATCACCAAAGAACTAACATATTACGCTGTGTAAAAAGTTTTGAGTTTCAATTTCCTTAGGCAACCTGTCAGCCTTTCTACCATATTTTACATCCATCAGGAGATTCTAATATAATGTTAAATGAAAATACAAATGATTCCGCTACAAATTCCAATAATACCCCAAAAACCGAGTACTGTCATCATTTCTTTGAATCTATCATCCGAACCACGTATTATCTCTTCCGACAAATCCATCCCTCGACTGTGCCCGAGACAGGTTTAACTATGTACCCGGTTTTTGGGGAACGTCATAATTAATTCCAATTACGGGGGTTCGAATTGTAATCATCTATCGAACCCAGATCTTCTACATTAACATCAACATTTGGTTCTACAAAATCAGTTGAAGCCCAATATACATATGGATTTGGTCTTTGATAGTCATTTCCACCACAAGGATACCCCGACTTGCTGAATTTATACGTCTGCATTGAATTTGCCTGGAATTTTCCCGAAGAAATCTCCGCTATACCAAGGCATGTTGCTGAGGAGATAATGTACTCTAATTCATACTCGGGCATATAATAGTATCGCCATTTTTCATATTCCTGCTGAGTACATGCCAAATACGCAATAAAAGCCTGGTGATAGTTTACTGGGGTACCGCTGATCTCGGGCGGCGCTGGAACTGCACTATTCATAGAGTAAGAGAAAGAAGTTGTACCGCTTTGCGAGCCACCAAAACCAGCAGAAATAAGTTCAGATGGCCCACTTATTTGCCAGCTTACTGATGTTGTACTTGCATTCGTGTTAGTGCATGACCAACCAATAGGATCTCCTCCCTTATTAGAATTTGCTGTTTCCAAACCGCCATTTTGTGCATCTTGCCATGTCATACATTCTGTCCCCTGCCAGTAACAGGGTCCTATCGAATCCTCCGCAAACAAGAGTTGATATGAATTAATCAAGCTAAATGCAAGTATTACTAACAGCCATTTATTTGCTATAGGTCTCATAATTATTCTTCCTTTCAGTGACAATTTTCCCAGAATAAAATCTAAAACTAACTCTTAAACAACATAATACATACTTCTTGAAAAACGGTACAAATCATATTTTATTTACCTGTCCATTGGTATCACCTCCTTAGCACACTGGCTCGTGCATCGAGCCTGTAAACTCGAAATACTAAATCCGAAATTCGAAACAATTTCACAAATCATAAATTCAAATCACCAAAACAGATCCTTCTAAGCACAATATTTGACGCTTTTTTCATATTTCCATTCCCGGCCATCAATTTCTCAGCCGGCCTCAAATACCTGTTCCGATCCATCAGAAAACAAGGTCTCTACTTCTAACTGGTAAAAAGACTCGAAAGTGGGACAAAGAAAATCCGGACTTTTTTAGCTATTTCCATAAGCCTCTATTATTCCATTAGTTACAGGTGAAAATATATTTTCATTGTTTCCCATATTGCCTCTGCGTTCACAGACCAATTCCTTTATCTATTATATAAAGCGAAGCTAACCGGCCGAATATTGATGGTTTTCTGAATTTTTTTGAAAAATCTGTAAAAAAAGCCTTTTTAGACAAGATTTATAGGATTTACGCAGATTTTGTAGGGATTCCTTAAACCATGTTCATCAGCGCTAATCCTGTCTAATTTAGTTGATTGTTGATTCCGTCCAAGAAAGGCCGGATCTTAGATATTGGAGCGGAGCGCAAATCCGGCCGCGAAGCGCGACGGATTGATTATTGTTGTGGAATTTCGACCAAAACCGCTTGTAGTTGAAAACAAAAATTGGAAATTTGAAATAATTTTTTATTCCATACTAAATATAGACTTACGTCGAAAACAGCGTCTACATTTTTGTAGTTTTTCGACTCAAACGCGCAGGTCGGGCCAATTATAGGGGGCGCCTTTTCGGCCTCCGGCCGAAAGTGGCCCAAGTAAATGATTATTGATGAATGATGAATGATTATTTCTTCGTGATCTTCGTGTTCACCCCATGAGATAGGAAAAACCGTTATCTCACGGGGTAAATTCGTGGTTAAGTTGAAAAAACAAACCCAATTTATTTCGTATTGTGTATGTGGTATGTCGTATGTCGTGTTTTGAAAAAACAAACCCAATTTTAGAAAGGCTGAAATGAACACAAAGTCAATTATAACAAGGAGATACGAGAAATATATTGGATTGGACACTTGGTGAAAACAAACCCAATTTTATCGTACTGCGTTCTGAGTGCTGCGGACAGCGTGTGGATTCCCGCCTTCGCGGGAATGACAAACAACAAATATCCGCGTTTATCTGCGTTAATCTGCGGTTAATGAATTTGAAAAAACAAAGCCAATATGTGGTAGGGTTAAATTGGCGCAAAGTCATATATGAAAGGTGATTATGAAGAATATTATGGTTTGGGTCGGCGAAAAAACAAAGCCAATTCAAAGCCAAATTCAAACAGAATGAGGGTTTTTGCTTATGGCACAAGAGATTGCCACGGCCCTTCGGGCCTCGCAATGACATCCGTATCTCTGATCCTTTGTGCCTTAGTGCCTTTGTGGCTATAGCTCAATTTGAAAAAACAAACCCAAATTATTCGTACTGAGTTCAGCGTTCTGCGTATTGCGGAAAGGAAAAAGGCAAAAATGAGCATAAATTTGGAATTTATTGACTATTTCTTGGTGGCCTCTGTGCCTTTGCTCCTATGTGCCTTTGCATCTTTGACCTTATTTGAAAAAACAAACCCAATGATAAAATAGGCAACTTGTGCTTTGCGAGGGAGTGCATATAATGCTGCTATGAAGGTAAATGCGGCAGAAACTGTTATCGAAGTTGGCGGTATCAAGATCGGGCCGGGTTTGACTAATGATCAGGCTGAAAAGCCTTATGAACTCGGGCAGGAAATTATTGTTTTTGTGCTTATGACACAGGCAAATCTGATTTGGTGTTAATTGGTATTATATTGTCGGGTCTGGCCATGTCGGTCGGATGGGGCTTTCGCGGCGACTACGGCCATGAGGCCGGCGCGATGGTTCCGGGGGCGCTGTTGGGACTTTCAATCTGCCTGGCCTCCGGCAGGCGGGACTGGTGGCATCGCTCGACTATTATGGCGTTCTGCGGCGCTGTCGGATGGGCATTCGGCGGGCAGATGAGTTATGGGCGGATAATCGGCTACACGGCAAGCTCTTCGCTGCCGGACGTCGCTTATGGTTACGCTTGCCTGTTCCTTATCGGAGGATTGTGGGCCGGGATTGGTTCGGCGATACTCGCGCTTAGTGTAACTCAATCCCGTTCATATCTGGAGGGTTTCGCGGGACCTCTGGTGGCATTGTGGCT
>Ga0315288_10001883_pt1 | contig 27239 bp, 20 predicted proteins | sample YL17G11_20_MG_FD_203454 | JGI IMG/M metagenome (GOLD analysis project Ga0315288, IMG submission 203454) | Sediment microbial communities from Yellowstone Lake, YNP, Wyoming, USA - YL17G11_20 | ecosystem: Environmental > Aquatic > Freshwater > Lake > Sediment | place: USA: Wyoming | collected... | reverse complement strand
CGCATTGGCGTAATATTGAATTGGTTTGGTAACTTCCGGCGGCGCGGAGGCCCCGTCGGAAGTTTTGACTTTGAAACCGTTCCATTCCGCCGGATTATGGCTGGCCGTGATGACCGCGCTGCCGGCAAATCCCTTGCTGGCCACCCAATAAGAAGCCGCGGGAGTGATCGCAGGCTTATCCGATATGGAAACCGAAAGACCTTTGTCCGCCAAAGCCGCGGCCGCGATGGCGCCGAAATTTTCCGACATAAAGCGCGCATCGAAAGAGACCAGGACGGGCCCTTGCTCCTTCTGCGCAAGCAGCCATTCCGCATAGCCGGTGGCCGTCGCCCAGACCCGCGCAAAAGTGTAATCCTCAGCGATTACCGCCCTCCAGCCGTCGGTCCCAAAAGTGATTGGTTTCATGTGAAACTCTTTTCCTTTGATTTTAATATAGAGAGGTCGGGCTTAGTTATTTTGCGGCGCTTTCGCGCCAAGGTCTTCTATTGCCGCGTTACAAAGCTGCCTATTTTCGCCAATCTTCTGCCCGGCGCCGATGACCGAATCAACCATCTTTGCCTTCTTCCCTACTTCAACTTCTTCCCACAATACACTGCCTTGCAGAATTGCTCCATCGGCAATGTTGCAGCCGGGACCTATGACCGAATTGCTAATCTCCGCGCCGGCGCAAATCCTGGTATGCGCGCCGATTATCATCGGCGCTTGCAGCGCCGCCCCCGGTTCGATCTTCGCGCCTTCGCCTAGCCAGATTCCCGGCGAAACTTGCTTTTCCGCCAGCTCGACTGCTATGCGGCCGGCAAGCAGGTCTTTGTGGGCTTGCAGATACCTCTGCACCGTGCCGATGTCAATCCAGTAGGAGTCATTGGCAAAGCCGAACATCGGCTTGCCCTCCTGCAAGAAGTTCGGCCAAAACTCCCTTTCTATCGAGAACGGGGTGCCGGCCGGCGGCATCTCGTCAAGCACGGAGGACTCAAAGATCCAGACGCCGGAATTGATGTAATTGCTGGGCGCTTCGCCCGCGGGAGGCTTCTCGACAAACCTGGTGAGCCGCCCGTTTGCCTCCATCGCCACCACGCCATAATGGGAGGGATCCTCCACCCGGGCCAGGGAAATGGTGATCAGCGAGTTGTTCTGCCGATGAAAATCAATCATCTGTTTCAGATCTATAGCCGTGAGGATGTCTCCATTCAGCACCAGAAAAGGCTCATTTCCCAAAAGCTGCGCGGCATTTTTTATGGCGCCGCCGGAGCCCAGCGGCGAATCCTCGATCAAATAGCGCAGCTTCACGCCAAAGGCGCTGCCGTCATGGAGATGATGCATAATGCGGTCGGGGGAATAATTCAGCGCCAACGTGATATCGGTCAATTGGTAGCGCTTCAGCCAGCCCAGCACCCGCTCCAGAAAGGGCTTATTAGCGACCGGAACCATGCTTTTGGGCCGGCCAAAGGTTAAAGGATATAGTCTGGTGCCTAATCCGCCGGCAAGGATCAGAACTTTCATGCAGTATCTGCCTTTGACTGGTTAAGGGCCTGCTCGATGGCTTCCTGCAGTTGGCGCTCGGTGGTCGGCTTTATCACATAACCGGCCACCCCTGCGGCCTGCGCCTCCTCAAATTTCTTGTCGTCGTCATAGGCGGACAGCATGATTATCGGCACCGAATAGGTTGCCAGTATCTGCCTGCTCGCCTCAATGCCATCCATGACCGGCAGGCCGACATCCATCAACACGACATCGGGCTTTAGCCGGAGGGCTTCGGCGACGCCGGCCGCACCGTCTTTCGCGGTGGCCACAACAGCATAGCCGAGATTCTCAAGCTGCTGCGACAGGAAGAGCGAGATAAGGAATTCATCTTCAACTATAAGGACTCGAACCGAAGTAGGCATAATTTCCGGGTTCTCCATTTTTCCGATAGCTCCTCAGGCAATGGCAAAATTATCCGCGCCATCAATTTTACCTTCACGGACGGCCTTTTTGCAATTGCCTTTAGCACAAATATAAGATTCATTCAGATAAAATTTCCGGCTGTGGTTTTGCGCCGGCCAGGCCAATGCCAATCTGGAATAGATCGCGATTTTGTCTCCAGTCGAGGATGAAATTCAGACAATGCGCGCGAAAGGTCAGTTCCACTCCCATATCCCGGATTTTCCGGCGCTGTAAATCATAGCGGTCAGTGAGTTTAACTTGCCAGTTTTTCCCTGCCGGCAGACTGAGCTCGCCCGCCAGTTCGTGGGTAAAATCAATCCTGTCGAAGCGAAAAGGCGTGGAACCGGTGGGATTTCGTCCGATCAGAGACAGCGCGAAATCCCAGCGCGGCGCAGGGGTGATTTCCGCGGTTATTCTGTGGTAGAAAATGCTGCCATGCTCGCCATCGCCATAGGCGGAAGTTCGATAGGCCGCGGCGCCCCTGAATTTCAGCTTCTTGCCCGCGGGAAACGGCCCCAGCAATAACCGTCCGGTGATCGCCGAGCGCTGGGTTGAGACCTCCGTCGGAATCTCATAATACTGGCCGGTGCTTGCCAGCAGTTCCCATTTAAGGGCTCTCGCTATGGGATGGGGGCCCAAATGTAGGCCGAAATCCGGCCGCCGACTGATCAGCACTCTTGACATACCGGTGTCAATACTTCTTACATCAATGGGCCTGTCGGCCAGGTCTTCCCGGCGGCTCAGGGTGAGTTCCAGCGTATTTCGCTTGCCGATGGCATAAGTGGTGTAGGCGGCGGCGCGCATGCCGCGGCGCTCGGTCGCGCGCCAATCAATGTCCAAGAGCGCTTTCTCCCCTTGCCAGCCGTGCGCCCAATGATATTGCAGAAAGGCGCCGTCCAGGCGGCTGTAGCCGGGATAGGGAATCGGTATATAGCCTTTGTCGCCGGTCCCGCTTGCGCCGCCCAGTGAGAGCTGAAAAGGAGGCAGCGAGAACAGCCGCCGCCGGCCCACCTGCAGCGCCGCGCCGGTAACCTCCAGCCGTTGCGGCGCCGCGCCGTTATTTTCCCGCATGATAGATACCTTCACGGCGCGCGCGCCTATCCGGTAATGCGGCTTTTCCAGGTTGCAGGTTGTCAAGGCGGCGTTTTTTGCCGTGAGATGATCGGCAAATATATCTATTCGCTCCGCTTTCAAGAGCACATCCTGAATTAGCGCATTGGCCGGAACCATCGCCCCCGTCTGTTTGGCAATATTGATCACCAGTGAGTCGCCGGTTATGACCTGGCCATTGCGCACAATCTTGACATGCCCGGTCGCCGTCGCTTCCCCTGTGGCATCGTCAAAGGCCAGGGAATCCGCAAAAATACTGACTTGCGAGTAGGTGAATTCCACTTGCCCGCCGGCCGCCGGCAAAGGGCCCGCAACTTCATTCCCGGACGGCTCCGCGCTGTAAGCGCAGCAGATTCCAACTGTCGGCCATGCGATGCATATCAACAACTGGAGAATATTTCGTAATACGCGCGACGGGTACACGGTTTTCACAAGTTGCATCCTGCCTTCTAAAAAAAAGGGGCCCACGAGGGGCCCCGGTGTAGCTGGATTCCCCCGGTAAATCAATTAATTAGACAAGCGCGCCACCAGGATCCGGTTGATTTGCGGCTCATAACGCACCGGCAGCGCGGCCAGTTCTTTGAGATTCTCAAGCGGAACGAAGGTGCGATTATTGCGCATAGCCACCTTCTGCACCAGCGCCACGGCTTTGCCATTCACCAGGGCCCAGGCTTGTCGCACCCGAAAAACTATCTTGGTTGTCGCGGTGTTGACAGTAATCTCGCCATGTTTGGCGGACCATTCCACTCTTCCACCGCAAGCCTCCACGACGGCTCTTATCGGCACCATCAGTTTCCCCTTGCTAAGGAAGGGCGAGGGGAAACTGATGGTTAATTGCTGGCCGATCTGGAGTTTTTCCGTCTGCAATTTATTGACCATGACGATTTCCGACGGGCGGGCGCCATAGCGTTCGGCGATGCTCGATAGGGTATCACCCTTCACCACCACATATTTGAAGTCCCGCTTCGGCGCACTCGTCTGGGGGGCGGTCAAACTCTTCATCGGGGCGGCCGCCAATTCCTTTGCCGGCGCGGATTGCTTAACAGAGGATTCTTTTATGGTCGGCAGTAATACTGCCGAGGATTCCGGTTCGGGCCGCAACTGGCAGCCGGGGGTCAGCGCCGGCGCCGCCGGATTGGGCAGCAAACCGAGTTCGTTTTTTGCCGCGCTGGCGGACGGCGAGGAATGCACCACGGCCGCTTGCGGGGCTATTTTTTGCGTGAACGCCTTGCGCGGCGCCGCGGTCAGATTCATCTTCCAGGCGGATTTATTTCCGGCGTCCGCGGTCACGATCTTAATGGGCGCAGGCGCGGCTTTCGCAACGACAATATTATCCGGCTGAGTAATGCTGATCTCCTGCTCGCTTGCGCGCGGCGTCTCCGGCAGGGAGGCAATAGTTTGCTCCGGTCTATCTTCCGTCAAAGCTTTTGCGGCCTTGGAGAGCAGGGGAGCGCTGGGCGCAGCCGGCGCCTTCACTTCCAATTTTGGCGCCGCCGGCTTTTTGCCGGCCGGTTTGCCATTGCCAACCAAGATAGTCTTGACTTTGGAAGAGATAGTTTCGCCATTGGCGGTATAGAATTGCGCCTGCAGAGCATGCGCACCTTCCGTCAGCTTGTTGGCATCGAGATCAAAACGATAAGGTGCAATATTGGTGATGGCGGCCACTTTGCCGTCAATCAGAAAGACCATTTGCCCCTGCGCGCTCATCGCGGCCTGCACTTCAATCTTGCCGCTGACCGCTGCATTATCGGCCAAATTGCTGATCCTGGGAAGGTTTGGATTGTCAGCCGGCACAGGCGCGGCAAAAGCCCCGGCCGGGATAAGAATACTCCAGATGAAGGCCAAAATTACATACATTGCAATGGTGCGGGATTTGGTTCTCTTCATAAGGCTGTCTCCTGGCTCAAATAAAATGCACTTTGAAGCTAAATCAAGCTCGCTAACTATACCAGAAACAGGTTGATATGTCAATTTTTTTTGAAATATTTTTGGAAAAAAGCGGGATGGAGTGCAGGGCGCAGAATTCAGAGTTGAGAGTGGCTAAGCCTGCATGGCAGGCCGCCATGGCGGCTCCAAAGGAGCCTAGCCATTCAGAGTTCAGAGTGGGACTTAAACGCTGAACGCTGAACGTTGAACGCTCAACGCCTGCGGGATGTTGTAGGGCGGGGGTTCCATCCCCCGCCGAGTCTGGAAATTCCGCATAGCAAGGTGTTATCCTCACCCCGCGAGTTTCCTTTGTAGGGGCGACCCCGTGTGGTCGCCCTCCCAAATGAATAACCCTTATATTGAAGGGCAGCCACATGGGGCTGCCCCTACCTTAGGGCATGGCCGGGGGGTGAGGACGGGCCGAACCTCCCGCAGGTTGCAAACCAGCGGGAGGGCTGGCTGAACCCGCGGGGGATTTTTCCTTACCGCACAAGGATAATTTTATTATCTGTGCTTCTATTATTTTATAGGGCAAAGCGTGGCATGGGCTTCCAGCCCATGTAGTTTGCTATGCACGGGTCATGCCCCAGGCAGATCCGCCGTGGCGGACAAGATGCCCGTGCCACGTTTCAGCACCCGTTTATCTTGATAATGTCATTCATCCCACTAGCACTACCAGTAACTGCCAACCAAGCCATTCTAAATATTTTTTAGCATCTTAGTTATTTCGAGATATTTCCAGGTATGTAACAATTCACACTAGATGAGAATGCTGTCATTCTGAGCCAATGATTCAGCGCAGTCTGAATCATGCCGCGAAGAATCTCTACCTAATTACAATCAGATTCTTCGCGGCCTCCGCCAAAATTATTTGGCAGAGGCGCTCAAAATGACATTCTACTCACTATTTGTGAACTGTTACCTTCAGGCCATTTCCTCTTGACAAATTATCCCTTAGCTGTTAAAGTTATCTAAATGATGTTGGATTTTATCCGCAAGCTATAGCTTTGCGCATAAAATAAGCCGGTCAGCCTTTGATTGGTGGTTGTAATTCCTCTGGAGAAAGGAGGTATTCGACAACACATAATTCCGCTTTTTCCGCGTAGGGTCAGTTCTGCCTTTGCCTTGTCAGCAAACGCGAGCCTGACAGAGCAGTACCAATCTAAGTGTCCAAGCTGGAAAAATCTAATCTATTTCCAGGCTGGAGAATTCAAAATTGCCTTAAAGGAGGCAGATAATGAAAGGGAAATTAGTTTTGGTTTGTCTGTTGCTAGTGGCAGCGGCGCTTGTGGTTTCGGCCATAACCGCTTCGGCCCGGCCGATGTCCCCCGGCTTTTTCGTGAGGACCCAGGCTGATGGCTCGAAGATTACCGTCAGCATGGCGGGCAGTGATGAATGGATAAAGATCGGTCATACGGTAGATGGTTACACCGTCCTACCGGATGATAAGGGCAATTTCCTTTATGCGACATTGGATAAGAAGGGCGACCTGGTTGCCACCAATGTGAAGGCCAACGACCCGGCCAAGCGGGGCGCGGCGGAGAAAGCCTTTGTTGGCAAGCTTGCCAAGGGCCTGGATTTCACCGCGGCCCAGAAGAAAGCCAAGATTCCGCCTCGGCCGCAGGTGAGTCAGTGGGAAATGAATACCTATACAGGCAACGTTAGAATCTGCTGCCTTCTGACCGGATTCAAAGACTATGTGATCACGGCTAACAAACAAACGTTCATCAACATGCTGAATCAGCATGGTTACCAGAGCCCAATTCCCGGCCAAACCGGAAGTTACCATGAATACATAGAATCGCAGTCGGGCGGCTTGCTCAATATTACCGTGGATGTGCAGGGCCCCTTCAAACTCGGGAAAACCAGAAATTATTATCTGGCAGATGTCGGCCAGAGTTGGGACGTTAGAACGCCCAACATGTTTAACGATGTGCTGGTAAAGGCGGACCCAACCGTTAATTTCGCCCTGTATGATAATGACAACAATGGGACGGTGGACCCGTGCATAGTGATTGCCGCCGGCCCGGATACGTGGTATACGGGAGATCCGAATGACGTCTATCCCTGCACCCAGGGGCTTGGCTGCGCCACCCCCTGGCCCATCCCGCCCAGGACCGTGGACGGCAAGCAAGCCTGCATGTTCACCGACATGGGCGAGTGGCGCTATGTAAAAGGCGATAGGATAACGCCTGTCGCGGACATTACCCATGAATATGGACACTGCATGGGCACGTTTGATACCTATTTATGGGCAGGTGGCGGTCCAAACTGCTATGATCAGATGTCCGGGGGTTCTGCAGGCGGCGGCGAGGGAGACGCGCCTACCGGCTACCTCTCCCTTCATAAAATCGCATGGGGCTGGATAACTCCCACCGTGCTCAGTTCCCCGGCAACCAATGTGACCATTGCGAACCGGTATGACAATCCCCTGGTGGCCGCTAAGATCGTCAATGCCACAAGTGGCGAGTATTGGCTGCTGGAGAATGTCAAGAATGTTGGCTGGGACGCCTTCTGCCCGAATTCCGGGCTGCTCATAACCCATATCGCATCAAGTAACATCGAGCCCGCGGATAATGTCGTAAGCTGCAGCCCTGCCGGTATGGCGGGCGATGTCTTCCCGGGAACCACAAACAATACGTCGTTCACGGATACCACGACTCCCAATATGAAGGACACGCTCGGAAACAATACCGGCAAACCCATGACCAACATCAGTTATGATGGTTCCTATGTGGTTCACTTCGACTTCATGCAGTAGTCGTGAGGATTCGCGCAGGATGTTCGGAACAACTGAATAGGCAAAATTGAATAGAGAAAACTGAATAAAGAATACGACAGCCCGTCCGCGGAATGTGGACGGGCTGTTTGCGTGCAGACAGTTGAGAGTTCAGAGTTGAGAGGGGAGAGTTGCAATGCCCCCGCGGGATAAAAAACAAACCCGCGGGGGGCATAGGTCTCAGCAAATATTGCTCAGGATTTGCTTTAAGCGCTTCACCAGGTGGGCGTCGGCCGGGAGCAGGGGCCGGCGGGGCGGGCCCACGGGCCGGCCCATCAATTCACATCCGGCTTTGACGAGTTGAGTATAGCAGCCGCTGCCTTCGAGCAGCGAAAGCGCCGGCAACAGTGTGTAATAATGCTTCCGCGCAGCAGGGAAGTCCTGCTTTTGCACGGCCAGCTCGAACAGTTTGACACTGGGCGCGGCGAGGAAATTGGCCGCCCCGCTCACCCAGCCCACCGCGCCCAGGAGGAAGCTTTCGAGCACTATACCATCAGCGCCGCTGAACACGGTGATCTTCTCTCCACAACGGCGGATGATCTTGCTGATGCGGCTGACATCTCCGGTGCTCTCCTTGATGTATTGGACGTGCGGGAGTTCGGCGAGTCTTTCAACAAGCTCGGACGTCATATCCACGCCGGTGCGATGTGGATAGTTATACAGCATGATGGGCAGGCCGATGGCCTGGTCTATCGCTTTGAAATGCTCGTATAATTCCTCCTGGGTGGGCAGGGAGTAATAGGGGGCCGCCAGCAAGACCCCCGCGGCGCCCAGTTGCTCCGCCTGGCGGCAGTAGCCTATCACTTCCCGCGTGGAGCCGGCATTGGCGCCCACGAGCACCGGCACGCGGCCCGCCGCAGCCTCCAACGTGGTCTTCACGACGGCTTCTCTTTCCTCCGGCGTCATGCCGTAGAATTCGCCGGTGCTGCCCAGCGGAACCACGCCGTGAACGGCTCCGTCCTTAATCAAGTGGTCAATCAACTCCGCCATGGTCCGATGATCCACTTCCTCTGCCGAAGTCATCGGTGTAATAAGCGCGGTGAAGACTCCTCGAAATGCCGCCGCCATAAGCTGCCTCCTTTGTGCTACTTCAGTTGTATCCAGATGGTTTTGATTTCGGTGTATTGGTCGTGGGCATGGGCGCCGTTGTCGCGGCCGCCAAAGCCGGATTGTTTGTAGCCGCCGAAGGGAGTGGTGATATCGCCTTCGGAATAGCAGTTGACCGATACCGTGCCGGCGCGAATTGCGCGCGCCAGCCGGTGAGCGGCGCTCACATCATCGGTATGCAGCGAAGCGGCCAAGCCATAGGTGGTATCGTTGGCGATGGCAATCGCCTCGGCTTCGGTTTCAAATGCGATCGTAACCAGCACCGGCCCGAAGATCTCTTCCTGGGCGATTCTCATGTCATTGCGCACATTATCAAAGATGGTGGGTTCGATGAAATAGCCGCCGGTTTCGCGCAGGATGCGGTTGCCGCCCAGGGCGATTTTTGCGCCCTCGGCCTTTCCGACCTCGATGTATTCCAGCACCTTTTCCATCTGGCGCTTATCTATCATGGAACCGATCTTGGTGGCGGGATCCAGCGGATCCCCAACCGGCCACTCTTTGGTCTTGGCGATGACTCTTTCGAGCAGCGCATCTTTGATGGATTTGTGGACGATCAGCCGCGAACCCGCGCTGCAGTTTTCTCCCATGTTCCAGAAGGCGGCGTTCACAACATGCTCCGCAATATAATCGAAATCGGTAACATCGCCCATCACGACCTGCGGGCTCTTGCCTCCTAACTCCAGCACAATCCTTTTCAGGTTGGATTCGGAGGAGTATTGCAGGAATTTTCGCCCGACCTCCGTGGAACCGGTAAAGGTAACCGCATCCACGCCCATATGCCGGCCGATAGCCTGCCCGGCGGACTCTCCGGGGCCGGACACGGCATTGAGAACGCCGGCGGGCACACCGGCTTCCTGCGCCAGTTCCGCCAGGCGCAAGACGCTGAGCGTGGTCTGCTTGGAGGGTTTGACCACAACGGCATTTCCGGTTGCCAGGGCGGGACCAAGTTTCCAGGCCGCCATCAACAGCGGGAAGTTCCAGGGAACCACGGCCCCCACAACTCCTATCGGCTCGCGGATAATCATCCCGATGGTGCCCGGTCCGGTGGGCGAAATCTGGTCATAGAGCTTATCGGCCGCCTCGGCATGCCAGCGAAAGCAGTGCACGGTCTCGGGGATGTCAATGTTCACGCAATCGCTGATGGGCTTGCCGGCATCCAGGGCATCGAGCAGGGCGAGCTCGTCGCCGTGATGCTCGATGAGTTCGGCGAGCTTCACCAGAATCTCTTTTCTTTCATTGGGGTGCATCTTGGGCCAGGGGCCGTTGTCAAAGGCTTCGCGGGCGCACAGCACCGCCTTGTCAACATCCTGCCGGTCGCATTGCGCAATCTCCGCCAGGGGCTTGCCGGTGGCGGGATTTTCCGAGGTGAAGGTCTTCCCGGAAAGGGCGTCAACATAGCCGCCTCCGATGAAGGCCTGGGTCTTAAAACGTATTTTTGCAGCAGCCTCACGAATACTGTCATTTTCCAGTTTCATAGCATTGCTCTCCTGTAGCTCTTGGAATGGCCGGCCCGCCGCGCCCGGAGGCCGGCGGATATATGATAACTAATTTTCGACTCATTTTGGGATATTCCTTGTGGAATTTTCAACTAGTTTGGAAGATGGGCGGACGAATTAGCCTTGTTTCCCGCCAAAGCGGAACCAAACCGCGCTCATGGCCGCCCTGTCGCCGTGGTCTGCGGCGATTTACAGGGAGGCGAGAAAAGTCTTCACCCCGGACAGGAACATCTGCACCGCCACCGTAACCAGGACCAGCCCCATCAGCCGCTCCAGCGCAATCAGCCCCCGCGTGCGCAGCAATCGGCTGAGTTGATAGGACAACAGCAGAATGACGGCCGTGGCGGCCCAGGCGATAACCAGAGCGAGCAGCCATTTGTTCAGGTTTTGCGGCTCCCGCGCCATAAACAGCAAGACCGTCGCCAGGGCCGAGGGGCCGGCAATGAAGGGAATCGCCAAGGGGACAAGCAGGGGCTCTCCTTCGATATTATCGCCCCACACCCCCTCCGGCGATGAAAAGACCATCTTGAGCGAAATCAGGAAGAGGATGATGCCGCCGGAGATGTTGAGCGACGACTCATTGATTTGCAGCGCGCCCAGGACAAAACGCCCGCAAAACAAAAAGACCAGCAGGACCAGCAAGGCGAGCAGCAACTCGCGCACCATCACCCGCATCCGCCTGCGTTCATTTACGCTGGTCAGCACTGAAAGAAAGGCTGGGATGTTGCCCAGGGGATCCATCACCAAAAACAATAGCAATATCGCGGAGAGGACGGTCATCGTGGCTTATCCTTTCCCTGCTTGACTAAGGCCGCGGCGGTTTCTTTGCGCGCCGGGTCTGATGCAGCGCCTGATCAAGATCCGCAATTATATCTTCAACATCTTCCAGCCCAACAGAGACGCGGATGTATCCGGGGGGGATGCCCTTGCGTTCTTCGGGCCAACGGGCATAAATCAGGGTGTGGAGATCGCCCAATGACACCCAGGGCTTGCAGAGCTTCAGCGCGCCGGTAAAGACACTCTGAACGGGCGCTCCTCCGGCCAGGACAAATCCGAGCATGCCGCCAAAGCCGCGCTTGCCCAACAAGGACTTGGCTGTCTTATGATGAGGATCGCCGGGCAGGCCGGGATAACGGGTCTCGATGACGGCCGGATGGCGGGCGAGAAACTCGGCGACTTTCTGCGCATTGGCGCAGTGCTGTCTCACCCTTATTGACAAGGTGCCGAGGCCGCGCAGGATGTTATAGGCGTTGAACGGGCTCAGGATGCCGCCATAAATTTGCTTGGTCTGGTTGAGATCAGCCATAAATTTCTCATCATTGCTGATGACGGCTCCGCCCAGGGCATCGCTATGGCCGCACATGTATTTGGAACAGGAATGTACCACAATATCCGCGCCGAGTTCGAGCGGGCGAAGGAGCACGGGAGTGAGCCAGGTATTGTCCACTACGACAGTGGCGCCGGCATCATGGGCAGCTTTTATAACCTTCCGCACATCAATGAAATCCAGGCCGGGATTGGCCAAAGGCTCAAAATGAACCACCCGGGTCGGTTTTTTGAGGGCCTGCTTCAGCGCACTAATATCCCGCATGTCAACCTGCAGGGCCTCGATGCCGAGGCGGGGCGCGGATTCATGCACATAGGTGTCCACCCAGTCGTAAACCGACCGGTGGGTAATAAGACGGTCCCCCGTTTTAAGCAGCGTCAGGAAGGTCTGGGTGATTGCGGACACTCCACAGGCTGCGGTAATGGCGCGGCCCCCTTCGAGGGAACCGATGCAGGTTTCCAAGGCTCGCGTCGTGGGATTGCCGCCGCGCGTGTAAAATTCCGCACCGGTATTGGCCATATAGATGGGCATGGACGAGCAATCCGGATCGTGCCCGGCATGGATCGCCCGGGTATTGAATTTCTTGTTACTCACATCAATCGGTGGTCTTGCCATTATGATACTGCTCCCTTGTCTTGAAATGCTTTATGCCGTCGCTCAGCACAGGTCCTGGATATAGTATTTCCACCACTCGCCTTCGCCCGTGCGCCAGGTGGTATCGTTCTCTTTCAGGCGCGCGCCTACTGCGGCCAGCTTGGCCTCCAAATCTTTCTGGAGTTGCGGATCAGGACATTTGGCTGAGAGGACTTCCTTGACTCTGGTGTGAGCTTTTTCATACCAGTCCTGGTAGGACGCCTCTATCCGGCCGACGAAATCGGAATAGTAGATGTCCCGCTTCATATTGCGAACGGTATGTTCCGAGCTGACATAATTGGAAGAGGGACGACCTTCCTGGTCAATTACCTCCAGGGCCAGGCTCTCGGCATCAATACCGAGGCCGCCGGTGGTTTGTTTGATCAGGGTAACGATTTCATCCAGCAGGACGAGGTGTTCATAGCTGATCATCAGGGTGGAGTCAAGCAGCCCGGTGGTGATGATGTTGCCTCCCGCGGCGATACCCATATAGAGTCCGATGGCGCTTTCGACCGCGGCGCGCACTCCCGGTTCGCGCGCGCTGGTATTGCCCGGCGAAATACGCGTGGGCATACCATAGTGATCGGCCATCTGCACCGCGGCGGCATCAAATAAGGCCGTCTCAAAATTGCCATGAGATACCGCGCCGGAACGCAAATCCGCGGCGGCGCTCACACAGCCGTAAATCACCATCGCTCCCGGCCCCGCCATTTGCGCCAAACAGCCGACCGCCAACACTTCCGCATTATTCTGCACCAGGCTGCCGGCCAGGGTGACCGGCCCGGTCAGTCCAAGCATAACCTCCGGGCAAGGCATGATCCAGCGATAGCGTTCCTTGCTCTTCGCTACCTCAACAATCCGCTGCGCATCCCAGGCTTTGATCTGAAGCGGGCTTAGTGGATTCAGGAAAATACCGCGGGCTTCTCCCATAATCGCTCTAACCTTCATCGCTTCAGCCGGGGGTTGTATAAGCATCTGCGCCAGCCGCGCGAGGCGGCCTTGCTCGGAAGAGAGGTTCAGCGCGCTCTTCCTCGGATAGTCTCGCCCCGCGCGCCGTTCGCTCCAGCGGCGGACAAAATTGAGCGCATCTGCCGGCGTGGCAAAGGTGATGGGAGCGCCGCCGCCGTGGCGTTCGGAATGGCAGACCAGGTTGCACCAGTCTCCCTCGAAATGGCGCGTGCTGTCCAGGATCAGGAGCTTGTTTTCGATATCCGATTCTTCGCAGTCCCGGTGTGCGCCCTTTTCGTAATCATAGATATAGTAGGCATTGCCGATCAGATAGAGGCGGCTCTCTCCCTGTTTCAAGCCGCGCTTATGGTAATAAAAACCAGGTTCATCGCGGGAGGGCAACTGGCGCAGGCACTCCTCAACCAGTTTCTTGGGAAAGCGCACCCGGTCCTGCTCGATCGTGCAGCCGTGCTTTTGGAGGAGTTGGCGCACCTCCTCCGTCATATCCAAAATCCATATTCCGCTGCGCTCCAACACCGTCAAAGTCGCATCATGGATCCGTTGGACATCATCTTCCGACATAACTCGCAATTGCATTTTCAACTCCTTAAATAATGATTTGTTGGTCTTATACACATCGAGGATCAGTGAGATCCGCGAGAAGTTATGTGAGTTCCTGGTATCTTTTACGGATTGAAGAATGGATTTTTCCCAATATGTTCTCTCGACATTGTATCGAGTTTTTTAATAATGTCAACGAACGCGCACGCTGTCGGTCGCAACGCATCTTTCGCCACCGTCTCAGGCGTATCGTACAGGTTGAACTGGGTGGCATTCAGGGCTAGCCGCTCAATGGTCGGGAATCCAATTCTGGCGCCCATCATATGGGCCTCTCCGATATATCTACCAGTTACGACTGAACGGCGAAGGTCATGCTTCTTAAGGGCCTCGCTGATGATAGAAACCACCTGCGGATTGGGCTGGGTTAGTCCGAAATTTACCGGACTAATTCGCCCCATATCGCGGTATTCGCCATTTATGAGTTTGTATTCTTTCCCGATCATCTCGATGTTGATAACGCAGGCGACATGCTCTTTTAACGCGTCGAGAATTCGGGACTGGTCAAGTGTCGGGGGACGCTGTCCGAAATGGCTTCCGATCAGAAAGAACAGTAATGTTCTATTTCTGGATCCCTTAGGAAATTGGGCAAAGTACTTCGCCAGGGCCATAACTGAGGCAGCTCCCGAAGCTTCATTGACCGCTCCCCCGTCATGGTGAGACATGATGATGATAACCTCGTCGCTCTTGCCGGGCAGGAACCCACTGACATCATAGGTGGCCCCCCAAATACCATGAAAAGTGCCCCGGTCCCATCTTTGTTGACCGGTATTTGTGACGACCATTGTGGCTCGGGTTGGGTGCTGCTTGATAAGATTCCGGAGATATTCACCGCTGGCTGGACTGACGTTTAGGCAAGGCATCCGGACAGCATCATGCCGTGGACCATGATAGAACAGGCTATTCTCTGTAGGGGTATCAATCAGAACGCCGATAAAGCCGATAGCGCCATACCGGCTTGCCGTTCGAATGGCCTCACCAAAGTCCCGAGGCCAATTTTCGATAAACGCAGAGCCTGGCAATGAAGTATCCGGATCATATACAAACAACGCGTCTCGAAACCAGTCGTCGCAACGCCAATTGGAAGAGGGCACATCTACCAGGACGATCTTCCCCGCTACCCCCACAGATTTCTGAGTTGCCTTGAAATCTTTTTCGGAGCCTTGGTTAACATAAACCAATTCGGCTGTAATGCCTTCCTGGGGAGTGGAAGCCGCGTAATGAACATAGGAACAAGGAATCTCCTTAGGCTCTGCATCGTCGGTATCAATCGCCAGACGCCAAATCTCGGGGAAACAGGCTGGAACCGCTACGATTTCCTTCTCGCAGTTCTCCAGACCGAACGATCTAAGCCTCTCCAGTATGTATTCCACTGCCTGATGATCCGCGGGTGTTCCGGGCATGCGCCAGCCATAGCTGCTTTCGGCCCCGAATTTCCACAGGTCTTCAATCCAACCAAAGATGGTATCTGTTGACGGCATGCAGTGATAGCTGGGAGCTTCACTCATCTTCCTTTCACCTTTTCTTATAGGTTTTCGCCGAAACATTTTTCTGTTGCGCCAGCTCATTCTTTCCGCGCTAAAACAGGTGGAGCAGCGCGGCCAAGCCGAAGACCGCCGCTCCCACTAATCCCGTCGTCAGAACCGCCCATAAAACTGAGTTATGGCCGTCATTCGGCAGAATAGTCCGGTTTATTTTGTAATATCTCCATAAACCGATGAGCTGAAAGAGAAAGGCGGATATTGCAATGAATCCGCTCGGTAACCAGGGGAGCAGGAGCGCTCTCTGATGATGATCCACTCTGTTTACCAGCAGGCCGAGAGCGGCCCAACCCAGAGCTGTGCGGGTCCAGGCCAAGAAAGTGCGCTCATTGGCCAAATGATCTCTTAATGCCGTCTTGCTTGTTTCCGGGTCCATCTTTAGCTTCCCTTTCCAACCGCGCTTTTGCCTTGTCTATTTAAGCGGAAATCGCGCATATCCGCAATAGTAGAGCAGACCTTCCGGTCATGCAGGGAGGACATTAACAGATTTCGCCTGTTCCTGGCGAAATTCCGCTTGGGCAGGTGACGACTTCGTGCGCGGCGCGCCAACTGCTTGCGCACTTCGGGCGTAAGAGGGGAGGGAGATGGCTGTTTTCATGCGCGAGAGCAGGGGCGCTCTCGCGGTTCAACTGCGCTAATTCACCTTTGCCTGAAAGGTAATCGTTACCGATTGGCCCGGCGCCAGGGCGGCGAGGGTAACCGATAACGTGCTGCCTGAGACGGGATCGGGAGTAATGGTCGCGCCGTTGAGTTTTGCCGAATTCGCCTGATAGGTCATCCGGGAATCAATGGTATTGGTTATCGGCACATTGCTCATCGAGGCGGTCCCGTCATTGCGCGCGATAATGGTGTAGGTAACGATATCCCCAGGCTTCGGTGAAGCGATATTCACCGACTCGGAGATGGAAGGCGAGGGTGAACTGCCGCCGCCCACTTTCATCAATATCGCGCCTTCGTCATTGCGCAGCGTGACACTGGTGCGCGCGGTGGTCTCCACCGTGCCATCAAAGCGCACCAGGTAATAGCGGCCGGTAGGATTATCACTGGTAACCGGCAAAGTCACGGTAACCGCGGAATTCGTTCCATAGGAACTGCTGGCGTGCGGTATCGGTCTGAAAAGCGCAATCGCCTTGGTATAGTCGCGGGCATAAATGTAGTAGATGGCAGAGGTATAGGAGGGATCGATGCCGGATTGCAAGACATAGGTGGCGCGCGTGCCGCGTGCCACCTTGCCGGTGGGAATACTGCCTGTGGGATTTCCGTAATTGACGGTGACCGCCGGAATCCAATTGAAATAGGGCGACCTGTTACCCTGGTAGTAATAGCCCCACCACATGGAGAAGTAGTCAGTAGCAGGCTTCTGCAGGGCCAGGAAGGCCGCTAAGGCAAGATATTTCTCCCGCACCGTAAGGGCTGTGTGGGATTGCCCCGACACTGTCGCTCCCGTATAGACGGCCTTAAGGGTTGCGCTGGTATCGGATTGCACCGACGCCACCTCTGCAAATTTGTCAACGCCGCCCGTGCTGAAGGTTATAATACTGCCTGCATCCAGAGTTTGCGTCCAGCGAGTTCCAACACCGGTTATATTAGCGCTGCCGCTGGTAAGGTTAATCCCTTTGTTTTCATCCCCCATGCGCCAGTATTGCTGAAGCTGCCACTGCCAAAGCATGGGCTTGCCTGCATCAGACCATTTTTTCCATTGCGCATCCGCGGCGAAGGCGCCGCCTTCCCAATTGTTAGTAAAGGGCCGGTTCCAGTCTTCCCGCATATGATAGTCGAAGTGTTGATTGAGGATATCTTGACCTTTATAGCAGACATTTGCGCCAAGACCGTAACCTGCAGCATTCAAGGTCGTTTTGCCGGTTGACATCATCAAGGAAAGATCGGAGAGCCACTGGGTGGTAACCTGGCTGGTGGTGGTGAGGGTGGGATATTCCAAGACCCGCCCGACGCCGGTAATGGCGGAGCTGAGATTCGGCGTGCCGGTCATATCGTCCAGCCGCGCGCTGCCGTATTTGTGCAAGGCGCTGGCCCCCACATTCATAGTTTCCACGGTAAAGTCGGCGTATTTTTGGCGGATGGTGGAATTGCCGACATTCAGGGCATATTCATACCAGGCCCAGAAATGGGGAATCCTGGCTTCGTATTTGTATTTTGCCGTCGCATTGACATTCACCGCGGCCTCTGCAAAGCCGTCTCCATCAGCATCGTTTGCGCTGTCCCAGGCGGGTAGGGTATTGCCTGAAGTTCCATTATGCACCCAGTAATGCCGGCCTTGGGCGAGCTTGATAATGGGTTTTGTCGTGCCTGCGGCCGCCACCCGCAGCCGCAAGAAATAGATGCCATTGTCCCCCCATTTAGTTGGCTGGCTGTTTACCTTGGTGCGCTTCCACTGACTGGCGGTGGGCGGGCGGCTGAAAGTTATTTTGCCGTCAAGCTGGCAATCATTGGTCGTGTCGCTATACGGCGCCATCGCGGTCCAGGCGGAACCGTTCCAATACTCCCAAACGCCTTGCCAGTCAGAGCTTGCTTTGGTGGAAAATTGCAGATTTATCTCGTTGAATCTCTCCAGCCGGCCGAAATAAACTGCATTATTAAGATTCGTTAAATTGATGCCGGCGGTTCCCGCCCAGGCCGCGCTGGTCTGGTTGGAAGTCGAAGTATTCAGGAAAACAAAGGCAATGCGCGCATCCCATCTATCGCCATAGCCGTCGGAAATGGTTTGTGTAACATAAGTATCCTGCTTGCCGACATGAAAGAAGCCGTTCTCCCAGTCGTAATTATTCTTCGCGCACCAGTCATACCACCTCGTGGTGTTCGTTAGGCCTTCCCATACCGTGCCGGCCCCAATCTCCAAAATTCCCCAATGGGCATATTTATCCGAGATGACATTCGGATTCCGGCTATACCAGTTGTCTATCGGCGCCGGCGGGCTGTCAATCCAGTCGTAGTGCGAGGCCAGCCAATCAATATTGTCTTGTGTTCCCGGAATGATATTGAAGGTTTTGACACTGGGCCACAATTGCGCGGCATAACCCGCATAGGGCGCGAGCAAGCAGACGAGGATCGCCAAAGAGAACATTGCGAATGAAAGCATGCGAAACTTATTCATTTTGCCAGCCATCCATAGTTATTCCTACAAACAGCGATTTGCTATTTGCAGGCATTAGTTGCTCATACTCGATAAAATGAGCCCATGGACTGCAGGGCCCGCGAGAAGCCTATCATAAAGGGGAAGCAATTACTGTAGTAATGGCCGACGCGCGGGTATAAATCCAGACAGTCCCATATAGTTTTATTCCACAATAGCCTCTCCAATGGGAGATGCAAAGAAGGCCGGCAACCGCCTGTTAGAGGGCCAATGCCATCATTGGCAAGGCGGGTTTGCGGCAATTTTTCAGCAAAACTGCAAGAGCGCGGGCACACAACGGGGGAATGCAGTATTCAGATAGTTGATTTGACACCTGAAGACCGGTTTTGTTTCGGAAATCCAGGTATCTGCGGTAAGCCTTGAAAAGCATGACGAATCACTACTTTGAGGCGCATGCTTTCCGCCAAGTTTCCTCCAGCTTGCTCGCGCATGTTTTCCAACTGTAGCGGGTCTCTACGAATTTTCGTGCGGCTTGACCGAGCCCCCTCCCTGTAGTTGGATTTTTGAGTAGTAGGGCTGTCTTCTCGGCAAAGGCCGAAGGAGTATCGGCCAACAAGAAATGTTGTTCCGCTATTCCGCCGAGATTCTCCGCTCCGATGGTGGTGGATACAATGGGCTTTCCCATGGCCAGGGCTTCGAGGATCTTGATACGCGTGCCGCCGCCCATGCGCAGGGGCACAACCACCACTCCGGCGCGCGCCAGATAGGGCCGCATATCTTCGACCCATCCGGTTACCTCAACTTGCGGGCAGCTTGCGGCCAGGGAGAGCAAAGAGCGGCTTGGATTTTTGCCGACAATAAGGAAGCGCGTCGGCGGATGCTGCTGCAAAATTTTGGGCCAAATCTCTCTCAGGAAATATTTTGCGGCATCGTCATTCGGAGCATAATCCAGAGCGGCGGAGAAAATCACCGAGTCTTCCTCCACCGGCTCTGTGGAGGGCTGCAAATATTCCGTATCTACGCCATTAGGAACCACGGCAATCTGTTTTGCCTGATAGCCGTCTCTGAAAGTTGAGGCGTCCTCTTCCGAAACGGCGATTACATAATCATATTTTTGCATAAGCCGGCGCTCATAGCGCGCCATCTTTTTTGCCTGAGATTGCAAATAAAGGCGCAACAGGGGATTGCGCGCAAGCTGCGCCCATTGCCTGAGGATGCCGGCTTCGATGTTTTGTGTGGCGAGCAGCTTTGGCGCGGAAGGTGGGCCGGAGAGATAACGATAGAATCCAATATTCTCGCATTGAATGATATCGAAAGGCTTGGCAGCAAGTTTCGCCAGAGCCGCTTCGGTTTCATAATCGCAATATTTTGTAACCCCATAAGGCAAGGAGGAAAAGAGATTGGCCGCCGCGCCCATGAGTAGTTGTGCTTTTGCGGCCCGGCCTTGCCAGGGAAGCAATTCCACCTCATGGCACAGGCTGCGCAATTCATCCAAATACGAAGCCGATGCCTTTGGGGGCTGCAAAATTGCGGCCGTTACCTGATGGGCCGGGGCAAGCTGTTTCAGCAGCCCCAGGGTGCGCAGCTTTGCGCCGGAATCCGCCGGGATGGGAAGCTCGCCTAATATCCAAAGCACTCTCATGGGATTTGCCTCGATATCCAGGGCCCCAAAACGCGTGTTGCACTTAGCGGCAGCCTCCGCCAGATTTTGCGAGCCAGGGAAAAACGCGGACTTTCCGCGCGCATGTCAGAGACCGCGCCACTAATCCGATAGATATACCAATAATGCACCAATTCGCGGCCGCCCCAATGGGATTTGAAGTGATAGGGGCCGGAGCCCACGGTGCTGCGGCCTTGATCCAGCACATGACAACCCCGCGCGAGCGCATAGCGCAGGGCTTCCCAGGTGAGGAAAAAGTTGGCGCCCTCAGTCTTTGCCTGGGGCAGGGCCGCTCCCCAGAGCAAGGTCAATGTGTCTCGGAATCGCAAAACCAGTTTGGCCGCCACGGCATTTTTTCCTTGCCGTGCAAGCAGTATCTCGGCATCTTCGCCAAAGGCATCGAGCACACTGGAGAAGAAGCCGGGAGCGAAGGTGGGTGAGCCGATCTCCCGCATATTAGCGGAGAATATCTGCCAAAATTCTTCCAGCAAATGATGGCCGCTCTCAAACTTGCAGCCGCTTTGTTGGCCTTTACGAATGCGATTGCGGGTCTGTTTGCGCAGGCCTTTCCAAAGCTCCTCTTCTCCCGGCGTCAAGTCAACAAGATAACTCGCCTTATGCCGGTCCAATACGAAACCCTTATTCTCCGCTTCGGGTAAAGCGGAGTTGCCGCGCAATTCAAGGGTATCCACGGAAAGGTTGCGAGCCAGTTCACAGGCGGCCTCAATAAGAGCAGTCGTCGCCTCCGGGCGGGACGAACAAAGGCCGCCGAGATAGTGGGGCAGAGATACCAGAAAGCGTCCGAACAGCCTGCTTTGCATAAGGCAAAGGGGCAGCACGCCGACGATTTCGCCATCATCCATTGCGCTCAGAAAATAGGGCTGATGGCCCGCGCCCTTCTCCAAAGCCGCCGCCCAGTTGAAGCAGTGAAAAACGGTTGCCTCCGGACAGCCGGCGACAAATGCGTTCCAGGCTTTATCTTCAGTTGCAATAAGAATATTTATCATTCTCGCACAAGGCGCTCAACGCTGAACGCTCAACGCTCAACGTTTCTTCCGGTATCCCATACCACGCGTTTTTCTCCCTTTAGTAAATGGAAAATGGCCAGGCCGGCGGCGACATTGATCCAAACAAAGAAAAAGGGCAAGCCAAAAATCCGCGTCTTAATGTTCAATAGCTCGCCGATGCCGCCGAGCAAGGCCAATGAATATAATACCAGCTGAGCAATCAGCGCGCCGAAGTAAAATACTCCGCCATTGGAAGCGAGAGCCACATTCGAGGCGAGACACCCCAGCAGAAAGAACGGCAGCAGCCAGCGCAAAAGGCGATACCAGGCGATGATGGATATGAATAAACCTGCTCTCCAGGGCGCAAGCAACCGGCGCATGTGCCCCATAGCGCGCAGGCACTGGAGGACCACGCGGCTGCGTCTGGTTAGCTCCCGGCCGGCGGAAACCGGCCGTTCGAGTGTGGCCACGGCCTCCGGCTCATACACCGTGCGATAGCCGTCAGCCAGCAGCATGAGCGGCAGCACGAGATCGCTTACCTGGTCTTCCGCCACCGGCCTATAAAGGGCGCGGCGCACCGCATAGATGCAGCCGGTTGCGCCAAAAAGACTGATGGCCGCCGCCTGCTGGCTGCGAATGCCCTGCTCATATTGCAGTCTGATATTGAAACCGGCGGCAGTAGCCGCGCCGCGCTCCGCTGCATAAGCTGCATTTCCCAAACTTACCCGCCCGGTAACACAACCGACCTTCGGATCGGCGAAGTGGCGCACCAGCGCGCGCACCGCCGGAGCATTGTAGAAGGCCGTGGCATCGGAAAAGAGCAAAATTTCGCCCTTTGCCGAAGCCGCGGCAAGATTCTGCGCAGCCGTCTTGCCTCGCCATTCCGCCTGGCGAATCAAGCTTACTCTTTGCTCCTTAAAAGACTCAACGATATTGGCCGTGTCATCAGTAGAGCTGTCGTCGGCCACCAGGATTTCCAATTGCTCGCGGGGATAATCCAGCGAGAGCGTATTTTGCATTTTGTCGGCAATATGGGCGGCCTCATTGTGAGTGGAGATAATGAAACTTACTAAAGGTGTGATATCCGCGGTGAGCGACGGCCTCGGGCGCAGATGTGCCAGCAGCCAAAGGACGGCCGGAAAGAGCAGCGTCTCCCAGGCGATGATCGCCAAACAAAACCAGAAGACCAGCTTCAAAATCAGCACGTCGTCTTCCCCCTTATCAAGCTCCGCAGCCGCGCGCTGTTGCGATGCCCCAGCAAAAGGCGAATGCGTCTCTTGAAATTTTCGGTGATTGCCGCGCGTCTCAAATTATCCGGGGTCAATTTCCCAGGCAAGTCCTCCGCCGACCAGGAGGGCCTGACTCCGAGTCGTCGCAGGGAAAACAAATCTGTGGACAGGCTGTTGGCGCCCGTCAGGCCTTGATCGAAGCCGATGTAACCGGCCGCGCGGGCAGCTACTTCTACCGTTCGATTGGCGAGTCCAAAAGGCGCGGCCAGCCATTCCACCGGCTTGCCGGTCAACGTTTCCAGTCGGCGCCTGGATTCGCGCAATTCCAGGTCCAGAGCATCCCGCGGCATTTCCGTAAAGGGACGATGAGTAAGCCCGTGAGACTGAATAGAGACTCCCTCAGCCGCAAGCCTTGCTACTTCCTCATCGGTGAGCGGCCGGTCGAGATTGCCCCCTTCATTAAACAGATCCACTCCTCGGTCGGCCACCACGAAAATGGTGCAGGGGAAATGGAGTTGGTTCATCACCGGCCAGGCGAGGGACAGATTGCTGGCCCAGCCGTCATCGAAGGTGATGAGGAGGGGTTTTGTCGGGGGCCGGTTTGCGCCTTTTTTCCAGGAAACGAAATCGGCAAGAGAAGCCGCGCGATAGCCGGCGCCTTGCAAAGCCTCCATGTGGCTGCGAAAAAGCGAGACTTCCAGAGAGAACGCCCGCAGGCCGGGATTTAGCGGGCCGGCTCCTTGATGGAGGCGGTGATAAACCAGGCAAGGGATAAATATTGCATCCAAAGTCTCAGGCATTGGTCAACTCTCGATAGACGGCCTCGGTCCGGCGAGTCATCTGTTCCGCGGAAAATTCCTCTATTACCCGCGCATAGGCGGCCTCGCCAAGTTGCGCGGCGAGCATGGCATCCTGGGCAAGCCGGATTATGGCCTTGGAAAGACCTTCAATATCACCGGCATTTACCAGCAAGCCGCTTACCCCCTCCTCGATAACATCAGGAATGGCGCCGACGCGCGTCGCCACAATCGGCAACCGGGAGGCCATCGCCTCCAGCAGCGCGATCGGGGTGCCCTCGCGGCGGGAAGACAGGGCATAGATATCCATCTGCGCATAGGCCGCCTCCACGCTGTCCAGCCGTCCGGCAAATCGAATGCGGTCCGAAATCTGCAGGCGCGCCGCGGCCGATTCGAGGGAGCTTCTTAGGGGCCCGTCGCCGATGATCAGAAAGCTTACCGTGGGCAGGACTTTGCATACTTGCGCGGCGGCCGCCAGCAGGTCAGCAAAACCTTTTGCCTCGGTCAAGCGGCCCACGGAACCAACCACAATTCTGCCATTCGAGACGCGGCTGCCGCTTTCGCTGAAACGCGCGATATCAATGCCATTGATGATCACTCTCAGCTTTTGCTTCGGAATCCGCCAACGCTTCGCCTGGTTTGCAATTTCGGGAGAAACCGCGATTATCCGGTCGAATCTTCGTACTTGTATGGCATCGAGGAGGTCATAGACAGCCAGGCATCGCGGGCCGTGCTGCCAGAGATGATGCAGTGTGGCCACCTTTTTCACAGGCAGGTCTTTGGCCGCCGCCAAAGCATAATAATTTGCTTTGAAGTCGTGAGCATGGAGGATATCAATCCCGCTTTCCTGTAGGAATTCACGCAGCTTTCCCACTGCCGTCTTGTCCAGACGCCCCCGACATTCGAGCGCAAAGGTCTCCAATCCATACTCGGTTGCCGTCTCCAGCAAGGGCCTGCATACGCTCTGCTCCAGGCCGCCGATAACGGGCTGGAGGTCAGGCGCGGCATAGCGGCCGAGTGAAAGAATCACTCGTTCCGGCCCGTGAAGATTAGTCCCGCTTCGCAAATGCAGAATTCTAATGGTTTGCTCTTTTCTCCAGCAATTTATCATAAAGCGCTTGATATTTGGCCGCCGCGGGCTCAATGGAAAACTGCTCCAGGGCGCGGCGGCGGCCGGCTTCCCCCATGCCGCGGCGTTTTTCGGCGTTACGCATAAGTTCCAGCAGCGCGGCGGCAAGCGCTTCCGCCTCCGCCGGCGGCACGAGCATGCCGGTCTCTCCATCAAGCACAAGCTTCGGGACCCCGCCCACATTTGTCGCCACCACCGGCAATCCCAGAGCCATCGCCTCCATCACGGAGAGAGGCGTGCCTTCGGAGATTGAGGAATTCACCAGCAGATCTCCGGCCGCCAAAAAGCGCTGGGCATCGGAACGATGGCCCAGAAAGCGAACTGCCGGTTGAATGCCCAGCCGTTCAGCCTGCGTCTGCAAAGTCTCACGCAACGGCCCCTCCCCCATGATGAGCAGCCGGGCCGAGGGGAGCGCCGAGATGACTCGGGCAAACGCCTCCAGCAAATAACTGTGCCCCTTGACCGGTCTCAGATAAGCCAGCGCGACCGCCACCGCTTGAGAAGCCTCAAGGCCCAACTCTTCTCTGGTTCTTAGAACCTCTTCTTTGGAGATCGAGATAATAGGTATCCCATTTTCGATCACCTGTATTCTCTTTGCGGCAATGCCGGCGCGAATAAGCTCCTGTTTTAGATCTTCGGAGACCACGACCAGCGCTCCCGACAGGACCGCAATAAAGCGATGCACGAGCAAGCGCCGGCGCGTCTCCAAATCGTAGGTGCGTCCGTGCACCGTGCAGACGCAGACTCTTCCTGCCAGGCGCGCGGCAATGGCGCCGTGCAGATTTGCCCCCATCATATGCGTATGCAGCACGGCAATGTCCTGCTGGCGGAGCAGCCGCGCAATCCAGCGAATATGGGCAAAATCGAGGATTTTCCGCCGGCGCGGCATCTCGATAAAGACGTCGGCGCAGTTTTCCAGCACCCAGGGAACGGCATTTGCGGCCAGCAATGGATTATAACATCCAGCAGCTTTTAACGCTTCACATAGATGCAAAACCATCGTCTCGGCGCCTCCTCCCAGGGCTTCAGGAGGCGATTCGATCATCTGTAGAATTCGCCGCATTTCGCTTGCACTCGTTACTCTAAGGATATTCGGCCACCGGTTCCGGCGCCGCTTCAGCCGCGCTGATGCGCTCGACCGCCGCCGTCAGGCCGCAAAATAGCATGAAGTAGGGATAGTAAAGCACGGACAAAAAGGCGCCGCCTACGAGAAAGCCGACGAAGCTGGCCTCCAGGGCCGTGGTCAGGCTGTGCAGGAACGGGAGCTGCAATGCGGGCGACTGCAAGGTTTTCCGGATTCTTATTAATGTGCGAATTATTGCCGCCACCAAAACAAACAGCCAGACTAGGCCGGCCAGACCGAGTTCCGCCAGGGTCTGCACATACATGCTGTGAGCGGCGCGCCAGGACCGGTCCTTATATACCCGGCCGTATTCGCTCTTGAAGTATTCAGCCTCGAAATTACCTGCGCCGACGCCCACTATTGGATTAGACATGAACATTCGCCCGCCGGCCTTCCAGGCGTTTATCCTGACCATGGCCGCCTGATCTTGCGAATAAGACGACACGGTGGAAAGGCGACCCTTATAAGCGCTTGGCGACAGCAGCCACATAATGATAAGCAGCAGCGCCAAACCTGCGCCGGCCGCAAGCTTTCTTTGCGAGCGGATGAAAAAGACCAGCAAGACGGCGGCAAGGCCGACGGAGGCGCCGCGCGATCCGGTGGCGATTAACGAGGCGACCAGGCTGACGGCAATAAGCCCGGCCACAAATTTGCCGGTATTGCTGCGCGCCCAGGTGGTGGCGTAAAAAGCGAAGGGAAAGAAAAATACCATGGCCAAAGCAAAATCATTGGAGTCCCCGAACATACTCCCAACCCCGCCGGCGCGCACGGATTCAGTCGCGCTCGTTGCCTCCAGCAAATGGTAATTGACTAGCTGCTCGATGCTCATGAATAGTGCCAGTCCGAGCAGCAATCCGACATAACCCTTTAAGCGGGCCCGGGAATTCAGTAGATCAATGGTTGCCATGCAGAATAGACAGGAGAGAAAAAATTCCAAGGTAAATTGGAAAGCATTGGACCTCCACCGCGCGGTAATCGAAGAGAAAAACATTACGATTGCTCCCGCCAGCAATGCCGATAGCACGGGATGGCGGGGCACGGAAACGGCTCTCCTGCGCAGCCGTCTTTCCAACAGCCAGGAAATCAGAAAACAGATTTCAAGCAGGCGATGGATATGCGTTGGTTCGAGCGCGGGTATTCTTTCGACCGGTCGAAGAAAAAGGAAACAGCTAAAAAGCAGCAAGCCGGCATAAGGAGAGGAAAGCGTGATGACAATTACCGTTGCACCCAAAAGGAAGGCGAAGCAGTAGGTCGGATTGATGGCGAACAGAATGACGGACAGAACGGCCAAGGCAAAGAAGGCCGCCACAACTCGCTGGCGCGCCGCCGGGGACCAACCTTTTGGCAGGAACCGGGATTCATTTTTCCCCCGATAATCTAGGCTGCTGCTCGATTCTTCCACTATCAATCCTTTCGCTCGCCAGCGTGCGACGCCGCGGCAATCGCAGTGCAATCGCCGCGGTAGTTTTCTTTCGATTCCTTCAGCGCCGCAAAGAATATATCGGCCAGCGCCTGCGTGGGAGCCGGCTCAGCAAAGTAATTCACCCGGTTCGGATCAGGCGCCGCGCCCTTGTCTCCATTTCGCCAACTGGCAAAATAGCGGCCTAAGGCCTGGCTGATTTCTCCGCTATCGGCGGGAGAAATGATGGTTGCGCCGCCGACTTTTCTCAAGACCTCGGTGCCCGCCGAGTCCTCTGAAACCGCGAGGATGGGCCGGCCCGCCCCAATATATTCAAATATCTTTGCCGAGGCAAAAATCGCTCCCCCATCTGTTCTGGTTTGAAGATATAACAGC
>Ga0315288_10001882_pt1 | contig 27245 bp, 17 predicted proteins | sample YL17G11_20_MG_FD_203454 | JGI IMG/M metagenome (GOLD analysis project Ga0315288, IMG submission 203454) | Sediment microbial communities from Yellowstone Lake, YNP, Wyoming, USA - YL17G11_20 | ecosystem: Environmental > Aquatic > Freshwater > Lake > Sediment | place: USA: Wyoming | collected... | reverse complement strand
TCCTGGACCGGCCAGACATACGACAAGTGCGGTTTCACTGCAGGTGGTCAACCCATACTGTACTAGTTGAGCCGGGCAACGCAGCCCGTCGGTACGATGGACTGACACCGAGACTGAGAAGGGCGGAGCGCCCGCAAGGGCGCTCCGCCCTGATGAAGGACCCCTGCTGTGAACACGGCTTATCCGCCAGTGACAGATAGCGGCCAGCCCGCGGCAGCATGGGCAGGAGGCAAGTCGCCAGAGGCGACCAGGGCTCCTGATCCGCCCTGCGCGGAGGCGGCAGGCCGGGCGCGGGGGGTGACCGGGCGGGCGATCGGCATTGCGCTGGTGATGCTGGCGGTGGCAGCGCCGCTGAACTTCTACATCGAGGTGGTGTGGGGGGGAGATTGGGAGGGGATCTGGTTCTTCGCCACGGGCATGCCGGCGGTGGTGCCGGTGGTCGGGGTGATGCTGCTGACGTTGGCGGCGAGCCTGCCGGTGCTGCGGAGGGTGGGGTTGAGCCGGCGAGAGCTGCTGGCTGTGTACGCGATCTTCCTGGTCGGCGTGCCGGTGATGTCGCACGCGGTGCTGTGCTGGATGCTGGTGAAGAATGTCGCCTACTACTACACGGCGCGGGCGCAGCCATACTGGGAGACGGCATTCCTTTCGCACGTGCCGGTGTGGTACGCGCCGAGCGACCAGCGAGCGGTGGAGGGGTTCTTCGAGGGGCACATGGCGGTCCCGTGGTCGCTGTGGCGGACGCCGCTGTTGGCGTGGGGCGGATTCCTGACGGCGCTCTTCGCCGCGAACGTGTCGCTGATGGCGCTCGTGCAGAGGCAGTGGATCACGAACGAGCGGCTGACGTTTCCGCTGGCGCAGATTCCGCTGGAGATGATCCGGGCGATTCGGCCGGGGCAGAACGATTCGCCCGGCAGGCTGACGAACTCGTGGCCATTCTGGCTCGGGGTCGTCATCGCGTTCGGGATCAACTTCCTGAGCACGCTGTCGCAGAAGATACCGTCGATCCCGAAGGTTCCGATTTCGTTGTATGACATCATCCCCTGGCAGCCGGTGGGGCCGATGGCGGGAGTCGGCGGGATCACGCTGCTGTTCTGGCCGTGGATGATCGCGATCGCCTATCTCATCCCGAAGGAGCTGTCGTTCTCGGTCTGGTTCTTCACGGTGCTGCGGCACGCGATGACGGTGATCGCGATCGCGGCGGGGGCGACGCCCTTGCGGCCGGAGGACTGGTGGAGCACGTCGTTTCCGGCTCCGTACTACCAGGGCGGGGGCGCAGTGCTGGCGCTGGCGGTGTGGGTGCTGTGGGTGGCGCGCAAGCACCTCACTCGAGCGTTCCGCATCGCGGTGGGCATGGGCCCGCGCGGGGGCGACGCGGAGGAGCCGCTGCCATACCGGGTGGCGTTCGCGGGGTTCGTGCTCTCGGTCGCGTTCATGGTGACGTTCTTCTGGTTTGCAGACTGCCGGGTGGTCTTCGGGCTGGTGCTGGTGGGGATGACGCTGGGGTACTTCACGATCTGGGCGAGGCTGCGGGCCGAGACGGGACTCGGTTTCCTGGCGTTCCCGATTCAGATCCAGGATGTGGCGATGGTCCCGTTTGGCAGCACTGCCTTCCGGGTGAGCGAGTTGGTGACACTGGTGACGATGCGATGGGCCTATACGCCTGGGTTCGGGGTGTCGTCGGAGGTGTTTCCGGGGAGCGCGCTGGAGGCGTTCAAGATCGCGGATGCGGCGCGGCTGAACGCGCGGCGGCTGGCCTGGGCGATGATCGCGGGGTTCGCGCTGTCGCTGGTCGTCGGCATGTATATGTTCATGAGCGGGACGTATCACTACGGCTGGTTCGGGATGGCGTCGAGCCGGGGCGGGTGGCTGGGACCGCAGAGCATCAACGATGGCGGCCGGGTGGTTTCGTTCCTCACCGATCCGTCGGTGGCGAAGACGGACACGAACGGGCTCATCGCGCTCGGCGCGGGGGCGCTGGTGGTGGTGCTGCTGGCGGTGATGCGGCTGCGGTTCTGGTGGTGGCCGCTGCATCCAGTTGGGTACATCGCGTCGAACACCTGGGGCTCGCACTGGTGGTTCGTGCCGTTCGTGATCGGGTGGGCGGGGAAGACACTGGTGATCCGGTACGGAGGGCTGCGGCTGTATCGGGCGACGGTGCCACTGGCGGTCGGACTGATCGTGGGCGATCTGGTGAACGGGGCGATGTGGGCGACGATCAAGATGGTCACACACGGGAGAGTATGAGGGTGGCATCTTAGAGGCCCGCTATGGGCGCGGAAAGAGGTTGAGCTATGTACGTTGGCGTGGACTACTATCCTGAGCACTGGCCGAGAGAGCGCTGGGATACTGACGCGAAGCTGATGCAGGAGGCCGGGTTCAATGTCGTGCGGCTGGCCGAGTTCGCGTGGGTGTTCATGGAGCCCACCGAGGGCGGGTTCGAGTTCGGCTGGCTGGACGATGCGCTCGGGGTGCTGGGGAAGCATGGCATCTCGGTGATCCTGGGGACGCCGACCGCGGTGATGCCGGCCTGGGTGGCGAGGAAGTACCCGGAGACGCTAGCGATGCTGGGCGACGGCAGCCGCACCACCTGGGGAGTGCGCAAGAACAACTGCTTCAGCTCGGGGGCGTACCGGCTCCTGAGCGAGCGGATCACCCGGGCGATGGCGGAGCATTTCAAGGACGCGCCCAACGTCATCGGCTGGCAGACCGACAACGAGTTCGGCGGCCCGGTCTGCTTCTGCCCCACCTGCCGGTCGGGTTTCCAGGACTGGCTCCGGGCGAGATACGGGAACCTCGACGAGCTGAACGCGCGATGGGGGACGCACTTCTGGGGCCACCGATATGGGACGTGGGGGGAGATCCAGATCCCGGCGCCGACGGGCATGGCGTGGAAGCACGCGGGCAGCGACTACTGTGGCACGCACAACCCCGGCCTCTGCCTGGACTTCCAGAGGTACATCTCCGAGCTGAACGTGCGGTTCCAGCGCGATCAGGTGAGGATACTGCGCGAGCTATGCCCGAAGCACTTCGTGACCCACAACTTCATGGGGTTCTTCAGCGAGCTGGACTACTACAAGCTCGCCGAGGATCTCGACTTCGTGAGCTGGGACAATTATGCCGTGTGGGGGAAGCCGGATTTCGTGGGCTATGGACCGACGGGCGCGGCGGCGGTGATGCGGGGCCTCAAGCGGAAGAACTTCTGGATTATGGAGCAGACGGCCGGGCCGGGCGGATGGTCGACATTCGGGCGCAACCCGCGGCCGGGCGAGATCAGGAAGATCGCCTTCCAGCAGCTTGCGAACGGCGCCGATGGGATGATCTGGTTCCGCTGGCGGACGTGCACGGCCGGGCGTGAGCAGTACTGGCACGGGCTGCTGGGGCATGACGGCAAGCCGGCGCGCCGGTATCGGGAGGCGGCACAGTATGCGAGGGAGCAGCACAAGCTGGCGGACGAGGTGGCCGGCACGACGGTCAAGGCCGACGTCGCGATTGTCTACGACTATGACTCGATTTGGGCGCTCCGGATCCAGCCGGGGTTCGCGGCGAACAACTACCACGCCCAGATGATGCGGTACTTCTCGGCGCTGTTCCGGGCGGGCGTGAACGTCGATATGATCAAGCCGACCGAGGATTTCGGGCAGTACCGCGCGGTGATCGCGCCGGAGCTGCATGTCGTGCCCGACGCGGTGGCGAAGGCGCTGGCGGAGTACGTTTCCAAGGGGGGCGTGCTGCTTGCGGACTGCCGGCTGGCGGTGAAGGATGAGACGAACCTGGCGTACGATCGGACGCTGCCGGGGCTGTTGAGCGAGGCGCTCGGCATCACGGTGGAGGAGTACGAGGCGCTCGACGATCAGATGGAGTACCGGATCGTAAGCAAGGGCGGGCTGAGCGGAGACTTCGCCGCGGTGCACTACGCTGACTGGGTCACTCCGCAGAAGGCGGAGGCGCTGGCCGGGTACGGGCAGTGGCACCTCGAGCCATTCGCGGCGGTGACGCGGAACCGGTTCGGGAAAGGGACCGGGTACTACGTCGGGACGGTCGTGCGGGAGGAGGGCTTCTACGATCAGGTGATCGCGGAGGTGTTGAAGTCGGCGAAGGTGGAGCCAGCGGTGAAGCCGCCCGCGGGTGTGGAGGCATCGGTGCGCCAGGGCGGTGGGAAGAAGCTGCTGTTCCTGGTGAATCACACGGAGGAGCCGAAGCGCGTGGCAGTGCCCAAGGGCAAGAGGGAGCTGCTGACCGGCGCGGCCACCGGAGATACCATCGAGCTGGGCCGGTACGAGGTGGCGGTGGTGAAGCTGGAATAGGAACGGCGTTCACCGCAGAGGCGCAGAGAGCGCAGAGGGAACAGGGGGAGCATCCTTGCGCACGCTGCGTCTCCGCGGTGGAGTTGGGGGGGGGGCCGCACGGTCGTCCCCCCCCGACTCGACAATGGCAGGAGGCAAGTTTACCCGCCTCCGGCGGGCTCCTGCCTTACATGGAGGACGGGATGGCGGGCGAGGTGATCGAGGTCGATGTTGGGGCGGTGAAGTGCGCGGTGGAGCCGAGGGTCATCGGCATCAACATCGACTACCTGGTGGATGATGATGCGAATCGGCCGGCGGGGGCGCGGCCGCTGGTGGAGGCGCTGCGGGAGATGGGGGCGAAGTCGCTGCGGTTCCCGGGCGGCGACAAGTCGGACAACCATCTGTGGTCCGTGCCACCGTTCGATCGACCCAAGCCAGCGTTTGCTTGTGGGCCGACGGAGGGCCGGGAGACGGTAGTGGTCGATGCGGCCGGGCGGCGCATCGGGAAGCTGATGGACTTCGACGAGTTCATGTCGCTGTGCCGGGAGGTGGGGGCCGAGCCGACGGTGGTGGTGTGCTATGACGCGCTGTGGCGGCCGGGCTGCAGTATGACGAAGAAGGGGCTGATCGAAACGGCGGCGGCCTGGGTGAAGTACGCGAATGTGACGCGCGGATACGGGGTGAGGTACTGGGAGATCGGCAACGAGGGCTACATCGATTCGACAGTGAGCCCTCATGACTACGCCCGCGACTTCGTGGATTTCGCGCAGGCGATGAAGGCGGTCGACCCGAGCATCTGGGTGGGCGCGAACGGGCCGCCGCGGGCGGAGGGGTCGGGGCGTCACGTGCCGACGAAGGAGACGCCGTGGTGGAAGGTGGTGTTCGAGGCCGCGGCGGAGCACGTCGACTTCGCGCCGGTGCACGTGTACTCGTGCTGGGAGTGGAAGAGCTACGAGTTCTACCGCGACCACTCCCCGGGGTACCCGGAGGCCCACCGGGATGCGATCAGCCCAATCGAGGCGGCGCGGAAGTACGGCCCGCCGGGGCTCGCGGATCGACTCCGCGTAACGGTGACGGAGACGAACGCGGCGGACTGGTCGCAGGGCGGGTGGCCGTTCGTGAACGATCTGGGACACGGGCTGGTGGTGTTCGACATCTTCGGGACGCTGCTGGAGATCGGACGGATCGAGAACGCGCAGCTTTGGAACACCCGGTGGGTAAGCCGCGACCCGGACACGCCAAGCCTGTGGGACGCGGTCGATGACTACAATCAGCTTCAGCCGACGGGCAGGGCGCTCGCGATCTGGAGCCGGTTCCTGGGCGAGCGAATGGTTGGTGTGAGTGAGCCGGGGCGGATGCGGACCTTCGCGAGCTACGCGCCGAGCAGCAGGCGGCTGTCGGTGTTTATCATCAACAAGGACACGATGGAGCGGCGGGCAACTGTGACGCTGAAGGGATTGCCGCGGCCCGGCGACGCGCAGCGCTGGGTCTGGCATGGCGATGGGCCGGGTGATCGGAGGCCGGTGTGGGCGGGGCCGGAGAAGGTGGCGGTGAGTGGTGGGCGCGTGGAGCTGGCGCTGCCAGCGGATTCGCTGACGGTGGTGGAGGTAATGGTCTAATGAGTTTCGCCCAAAGAAGTAAGGGCGGAACTCATCTCAGTTGCGGCTTTGCCGCAACCAGGCGCCTCGGGCGCCTCGTCACGCGCTGAGCGCGTGACATTCCTATGGGCGAACAGCCAGGCACAGATGAACCCGCCAGAGGCGGGCAAGCACGGATGGCAGGAGCTTCCTGCTTCGCCAAGGCTACGCAGGACAAGTCCGCTCCTGTCCACCAGGGCGGGGAGGCGAGGAGATGGTGTACCACGTCGATTCGTTCAGGGGGGATGATGGGCGGTCGGGGCGGAGTGCGGGGGAGGCGTGGAGGACGCTCGCGCGGGTGAGTCGCGAGACGTTCGGGCCGGGCGATCGGGTGCTGCTGGCGCGGGGAGGGGTGTGGGCCGAGGGCCTGAAGCTGCGCGGGCGGGGGACGCCGGAGAAGCCGATCACGCTCGGGGCGTACGGGGAGGGGCCGAGGCCGCGGATCAGCGGAGGGGAGGCGCACGCGATCACGGCCGAGGAGCCGATCTCGGCCTGGCGGATCAGCGGGCTGGAGCTGACCAGCACCAACGACCTGAACCCAACCCACAAGATCCAGGGCGGCACGTGCGGTGTGTTCCTCCATCAGCAGGAGCTGTGCGACGGGCTGGTGGTCGAGGATTGCGCAATCCACGACACGAGCGGCCCGGGCATCTTCCTGCTTGCGACCGGTGAAGAGAAGGCGGTGTTCGGCGATGTCGTGATCGAGCACTGCGAGATCTGGAACGCGAGCTGCGGAGTCCAGTTCTGGGCGCATCCCACCTCTGGCGCCGAGTTCTTCCCCGGCTTCCGCGTGGCACACGTGGTGGTCCACGATATCGGCGGAGACGGCATCGTGCCGTTCTGCGGCCGCGATGGGGTGATCGAGCGCTGCACCGCGTATCGGACAGGCCTGGGGTGCGACCCGAGCGATCACAGCCCGGTGGCGATCTGGTATGCGTGGGCGAAGCGGTGTGTGATCCAGTTCTGCGAGGCGTACGACAACCGGACCGGCGGGCGTGGGGCCGATGGCGGCGGATTCGACTTCGACGGAGGCTGTACGGACTGCGTCATGCAGTACAACTACTCCCACGATAATGAGGGCGCGGGGTATCTGATCTGCTCGTGGGACCCGGTGCAGTGGCCGTGCACGGGATGTGTGTGCCGGTACAACGTCTCGGTGAACGACGGGCTGGCGAACGACTATGCGAGCATCCATTTCTGGCAGAGCGTTGATTGCCTGATCTACAACAACACGTGCATCACGCGGGGCGCGCCCGGGGTGAAGTTCCAGATGGGCGACCGCGAGGCGACAGGCAACCTGATCGCGAACAACATCTTCGTCTGCGACACTCCGGAGGACGTGCCGATGGTGAAATCGGACTTCGATATGAGCGGCAACCGGTTCCGGAGCAACTGCTACTGGCACCTGCGGGGCGAGCCGAGGTTCGCGCCGAACAAGGCCGACGTGCGCGGGCTGGAGGCGTTCGCGAAGGCGACGGGAGGCGAGGGCGAGATGAACGCCGATCCGCTGCTCGCCAACACAGCCCTCGGCAACTTCCACCTGCGGCCGGGCTCGCCGTGCCGGGGCGCGGGCGTGCGCTTGTCAGAGATGGGCGAGAGCGATTACTATGGAACGCCGTTGGCCACGGAAGGTCCGGTCGACATCGGCTGCGCGGCCGTGGGGGATAAGCGGCCGAAGCGCGGCTGAGCGCGGCTCCAAGAGGAGATACAGACATGTCGAGCATGCCGAATGCGCCTGAGGTGAAACTCGCCATCGTCGCGGTGAGCCGCGACTGCTTCCCGATAGAGCTGTCGCGGACTCGCCGTGACAAGCTCGCGAATGCCTGCAACAAGCTCGGGCTCGATCCGTTCGTCTGCCCGACCATCATCGAGAACGAGAAGGACAGCCTCAAGGCGCTGGGCGAGTGCCGCGAGGCGGGGGCGAATGCGGCGGTCATCTACCTCGGCAACTTCGGGCCGGAGGGGCCGCTGGCCGTTTTCGCGCAGCGATTCCACGGTCCGGTGATGGCGTGCGCGGCGGCGGAGGAGAGCAAGGACTCGCTGGTGCAGGGGCGAGGTGACGCCTACTGCGGGATGCTCAACGCGTCGTACAACTTCGGGCTGCGGAACCTGCGGGTCTATATCCCGCAGATGCCGGTGGGGCTGCCGGAGGAACTGGCGGCGAAGATCGCCCACTTCGAGACAGTGGCGCGGATGGTGCTCGGGGTGAGGCGGCTGAAGATCCTCGCCTTCGGGCCGAGGCCGCAGGATTTCTTCGCCTGCAATGCGCCGATCAAGCCCTTGTACGACCTCGGCATCGAGGTGATGGAGAACAGCGAGCTCGATATGTACCACCTCTATCAGGATACGAAAGAGGACGATAAAGAGGTGGCGGCCACCGCGAAGGATATGGCGAAGGAGCTGGGGCCTGGCAACGCCTACCCGGACCTGCTGCCGAAGCTCGCTCGGTTCGAGGTGGCGCTGAGGCGGTTTGCGGAGGCGAACCTGGGGTCGCGCGAGTACGCGGTGTTCGCGAACAAGTGCTGGCCGGCATTCGAGCGGGGGTTCGAGTTCGTGCCATGCTATGTGAACTCGCGGCTGTCGGCGAAGGGCATGCCGGTGGCATGTGAGGTGGACATCTACGGCGCGCTGAGCGAATACCTCTGCTACCTGGCGAGCGAGTTCCCGGCGACGCTGCTGGATGTGAACAACACAGTGCCGGCCGACATGATCGAGCCGGGCGCCGATCTCAAGGGGGCGGCGGCCGACGACCTGTTCATGGGGTTCCACTGCGGGAATACGCCGAGCTGCTGCATGAAGAGCTGCGGGATGAAGTTCCAGCTCATCATGAACCGGCTGATGGAGGCCGGCAAGGAGCCGGATATCACTCGGGGGACGCTGGAGGGGCAGCTCCGGCCGGGGCCGGCGACGTTCTTCCGACTGCAGGGAAGCGCGGAGTGCAAGCTGGTGAGCTATGTGGCGCCGGGCAACATCCTGGACATCGACCCGCAGAGCTTCGGCGGGATCGGCGTGTTCGCCATGCCGAACTTCGGCCGGCTCTACCGACACGTGCTGATCGGGAAGCGGTTCCCGCACCACGGCGCGGTGGCGTTCGACAACTGCGCGAAGGCGCTGTTCGACGCGGTGAAGCTGCTCGGGGGCGATGACATCAACGTGCCGCTGCCGAGGACGATGCTGTACCAGGGTGAGAACCCGTTCGAGATCCTGTGTTGAGACGCCTAAGAAGCACTTATAGAGTTTCTTGCATTATGGTTATGAGCAGGCATAATGCAGGAAACTCTACAGCGCACAGCGTGAGGCTCACACGGCAGATTCTCTTGCGTTACGGTGAGGCGGAAGCAGAGCTTCCGCGAGGCGGGGGCGGTGGGCCTGCCCGCTGGCAGGAGCTTCGCTCCTGCCCAACCGTAATGCAAGAGAATCCGTAGCAGGAGACAGCGATGGCGAAGTATGCTATTGGGCTGGATTACGGGACGAACTCGGTCCGCACGCTGATCGTCGATGTGGCGAGCGGCCGTGAGGTCGGGACGGCGGTGTGGGGATACGAGCACGGGACCGAGGGGGTGATCCTGGGCAATGATCCGAGCCTGGCGCGGCAGCACCCGGCCGACTATCTGAAGGGATTCGAGATCACGGTCAAGGCGGCGCTCGCCCAGGCGAAGCGTGCGGTGAAGGGGTTCAAGGCGGCGGACGTGATCGGCATCGGCGTTGATACGACCGGGAGCACGCCGCTGCCGGTCGATGAGATGGGCGAGCCGCTCGCCTTCAGGAAGCAGTTCTCGAGGGACCCGGCGGCGATGGCGTGGCTGTGGAAGGACCACACCGGGGTGGCGGAGGCGGGAGAGATCACCGCGCTGGCCGGGAAGATGCGGCCGCAGTACCTCGCCAAATGCGGCGGGACGTACAGCAGCGAGTGGTTCTTCAGCAAGATACTGCACTGCCTGCGCACCAGCCCGAGGGTGTTCGATGCCGCCCATACGTGGGTCGAGATCGCGGACTGGATTCCGGCGGCCTTGACGGACACGCAGGAGCCGAAGCGGCTGACGGTGGGCATCTGCGCGGCCGGGCACAAGGCGATGTACAACGATGCGTGGGGCGGGTATCCGGACGCGCAGTTCCTGGCGAAGCTCGATCCGAAGCTGGGCGAGTTGCGCGGCCGCCTGAGGCCGAAGGCGTACAACATCGAGAAAGCGGTCGGCAGGCTGACCGAGGCCTGGGCGAAGAGGACCGGCCTGCCGGCCGGGATTCCGGTGGCAGTGGGCGCCTTCGACGCGCACCTGGGCGCGGTGGGCGCGGGCATCGCGCCGGGGACGCTGGTCAAGATCATCGGCACGAGCACGTGTGACATGATAGTAGCGCCGCTGAAGTCGAAGCTGCCGGACATCCCGGGGTTGTGCGGCATCGTGCCGGAGAGCATCCTGCCCGGGTACTATGGGCTGGAGGCGGGGCAGTCGGCGGTGGGCGACATTTTCAACTGGTTCGTGAACTACGTGCAGCCGGGCGGGCCGAAGGCGGGGTCGCACGAGGCGCTGACAACGGCGGCCGCGAAGCTCAAGCCGGGCGAGTCGGGCCTGCTGGCGCTCGATTGGAATAACGGCAACCGGACGATTCTGGTGGATCAGAGGCTGACCGGGCTGCTGTTGGGTCAGACGCTCTACACGCGGCCGGGGGAGATCTACCGCGCGCTGATCGAGGCGACGGCGTTCGGGGCGCTGGCCATCATGAACCGGTTCGAGGAGTATGGCGTGAAGGTGCGGCAGGTCATCAACTGCGGAGGGATCGCAGAGAAGAACCCGCTGGTGATGCAGATCTACGCCGATGTGACCGGGCGGCCGATGAAGCTGTCGCGCTCGGCGCAGACACCGGCGCTGGGCGCGGCGATGGCCGGCGCAGTGGTGGCAGGCAGGTACGCGAGCTTCGGCGCGGCCCAGAAAGCGATGAGCGGGCTGAAGGCGAAGGTCTACCAGCCTGACAAGCAAGCGCATGCCGTGTATGGCGAGCTGTACGCCCTCTACAAGCAGTTGCACGATGGGTTCGGGATGGAGCAGGGGGACGGGAAGCTGTACAATGTGATGAAGGACCTGATTGCGATACGGAGTCGCGTGAGAAGGTAGGGAACGGCCAAACCACAAGGACAGGAAGGAAATGGCAGGCAGGAGCAAGCTCCTGCCCGACAGCCATGATCGAGGCGCTGAAGGAAGAGGTCTGTCAGGCGAATCTGCGGCTGGTTGCCGAGGGGCTGGTGATCCAGACCTGGGGCAATGTCAGCGGGATCGACCGCGAGCGCGGGTTGGTGGTGATCAAGCCGTCCGGCGTGCCGTACGACGGGATGCGGGCGGCGCAGATGGTGGTGGTCTCGCTGGAGACTGGTGAGCGCGTGGAGGGTGAGCTGCGGCCGAGCTCGGACACGCCGACACATCTGGAGCTGTATCGCGCGTTCGAGGGGATCGGCGGGGTGGTGCATACGCACAGCCTGTTCGCGACTGCCTGGGCGCAGGCGGGGCGGGAGATCCCGGCGCTGGGGACGACGCATGCGGACTACTTCCATGGGGCGATTCCGCTGACCCGGCAGATGACCGACGCGGAGGTCGCAGGGGATTACGAAGCGAACACAGGCAAGGTCATCGTCGACCGCTTCGCAGGCATCGATCCGATGCACGTCCCGGCGGTGTTGGTGCTGACCCACGGGCCTTTCACATGGGGCGACTCGCCGGATGGGGCGGTGTCGAACGCAGTCTACCTCGAGCATGTGGCGAGGATGGCGAGCGAGACGCTGCGCGTGAACCCGAAGTCGGCGCCGCTGGCGAAGGCGCTGCTCGATAAGCATTTCCTGAGGAAGCACGGGCCGGGGAGATATTACGGGCAGGAGTGAGGGGGCGCGCGAACGGCAGAACGCCGATGGACTCGGATGACCGCGGACAAACGCTGATGGCAGGAGCTTCCCCCTCGGCTTCGCTCGGGGTAAACGCTCCTGCCCCACCGAACAGGCTTCGGTGCTGAAGCATCCGAAGCAACGAGAGGGGAAGGGGTGGCAGGACCAAGGTCCTGCCGGACGGAGGATGGGCAGGAGACACGCTCCTGCCCCACGGTCAAGGCAACGGCCGGTCAGAAGCGCGCGATGATGGTGATCGGACTGGACGGGGCCGGGAAGGTGATCCACTCGCCGAGTGTGGCTAGGCCCGAAGGGCCGCCATCCCGGTCCGCCAAGGCGGACTTAGGGACTTGGTAGTCCCCGTTTGCGGCGCCGTCGACCTCGACGCTGTGGATCGGGGCGCCGTCCGGGTGTCGCAGGCGCAGGTGGATGCAGTGGGGCGGGTTGCGGCGGGGCGGGTCGAGGCGAACGGTGATCCGCCCCTGCGCGGCCGCCGACTCGATCTCCATGGTCATCTCGCCGAAGTGGGTCATGGCTCGGCGGATAGCGATGCGCTTTCCGCCGGCGAGCCACTCGCGCGGCAGCGCGCGGCCGAGGTAGAGCTCGTCGCCAACCTCGTGGACAAACATGAGGCGGAGCCAATTGGTGGACTGGGCCTCATCGGAGTTCTTGAAGTGGTCGCCGGCCCAGTCGGCGAAGGTCGGGAGCGGGTGCTCGGTGAGCATGCGGGTGTCCTCGCGGAAGGCGACCGCAAAGGAGTTGAAGTAGGCGCGGAGGTAGTTCGGGATGTCATCGCGTAACAGATAAGGGATGGGGCTCCAGAGGAGGTTCGGCTGCCGCGACAAGCCGCCCTGGTCGAACCACTGCTTCGCTTCGTTGCTGAGGACGTAGCCGTAGTCGGGGGAGAGGTACCGGTTGTCCTCGTAGTCCTTGACGACCCAGGTCGCCTCGTCGCTGTCGGGGGCGAAGAGGCCGGTGCAGATGAGGTGGATTGCGCCCTCGAGCGTCTCGCGGATCCAGCCATAATCGCGACCACGTAGATAGAGGCGTGAGGGGAGGTGGGGCACGTACGTTCCGTCCCGGAGGCGGACGAGGGGTGAGCGGATGCTCGCCTCTCGCCAGGCGGCGCGGATGCCGTCTCCGTACTCGGACGCCTCGCGGACGAGTCGAGGGGCATCGGGGTGGTCGATCTGCGCGAGCGCGGCCGCGGCCGAGTGAAGCCCCCACCAGTTGAAGGCGTTGTTCGAGAGCCAGTTGTACCAGTCCCCGACATCCTCCAATCCACCGACCGGTAACATGCCCCATTCGAGGATCGGCCTGCCGTCGGGGCCGTCGATCTTAGTCGATTGGCGCTCGCGGATGATCCAGTCGCACCCCTTTACGATACCGGGCGCGGCGCGCCGGAGCCATCCGGCGTCGCGCGTATAGAGGTAATGCTGCGCGAGGCACCAGAGGACCCAGCCGTGATGCTGGACGTAGTACTGGCCGTGCTCGTAGCCGCCCGCGCCGTAGAACTGCCCTTCCTTGCTGGAGAAGTTACCGCTTAGCCCGAGCGTGCCCTGGTAGTGGAGCAATGTTCCGAGGCAGCGCTCGGCGAGATCGGTATAGCCGCGGCGGTCGAGTTCGGAGATGCACATGCACGACTCGTTGGAGTAGACACCGTACTTGAACGACCCGACTCTCGCCATGATCCGGTCGGAGCCCACCTCGTGGTCATTGCTGATGAGCATGTGGGTGAGGTGGGCCCGGTAGAAGTCGTTCAGGTCGAGTTCGGGAGTCTCGATCTCACAGCCGGCCTGCACGCGCGCCTGCCAGAAACGGCGGACGTCTGCGCGCTCGGCGGCGAAGTCCTTGGCGCGGAGCGCGGCGATATCGGCGTCGTCGAGCGCGAGGAAGGGCACCTTGAGCACGAGCTCCGCCGATGCGCTTGGGGCAAGATCGGCCTGGTAGAGCAGACCGTCGCTGTCCGGCGTCGGCGAGCCGCGAGTCCAGGCCGCAAGCATGCGGACCCATTGCTCTTGCGAGTCAGAGGGGGTGAGCACGAGGTCGCCCGCGACGGCGAGGGCTTCGGGCCGCTCGATGGTCGTGTTTCGTTCCCCAGGCAGCGACCGGACTGCGCGGATGGGAAGCCGGGCGGTGATCCGCTCGTCGCCGGTGTTGGTGAAGGTGAACCTCACGAAGGCAGCGAGCGGGGCGTCGGGCTCGATCGGGCCGGCCGAAAGCGACGAGGACACCGGCGCGGAGAAGGCGGTCTGCTCGAGGCGCAGCGCTCCCTCCATCCAGGCGGTGTGGACGATGGGGAGGTAGCCCTCCTCGATGAAACGAGATGTGCGAAGCAGATCGTCGAGGCCGAAACGGAAGGAGGCGGCGCCGTCGCCCTTGAGGCGCGGGGTGTCCCTGGCGGGGACCTGGTCGATGAAGTTGCGCGGGCAATGGAGGTCGCCATTGGGCTCGAGGCGGAACTTCTGGCGGCTCCCCTCGCAGCCGAGCACGAAGTAGAACGGCCGTCGAGGAGGCATGGCATCCATCGCGCGGCGATGACTCTGCTCGGCATGAGTGCGCACGCGGTCGTAGATCGTCTCGCCGCTCGGAGTGAACTCCGGCGGCGCCTCGCCCAGGTTCGCGGGCCAGACGCGGACGCCGAGGTCGGGCGCGTGGATCACCCCGCCGCTCGCTACCGGGTCGACGAGGAAGGAGAAGGCGCGGCCGGGGCAGCGGACGGTCAGGATCGCGCGATCGGGGTGGTCGTGACCGGGCTCAGGGATATAGCGGAGCCGCACCCGCAGGCCGTAGGCGCGGCCGTCGGCGAGGGCCGTCCAGTGGCTGCTGCTCACAGTCGACGACATGCTGCCCGCGGCGAGCGGCTCAACCGACACGGGCTCGCAGTTGTACCCCTCGAGCCTCCCCTGTCCGGCCGGGGCGGAGTCCCACCAGATGCAGACCTCGGCCCCGGCGGTTTGGCGGCCGAGGAAGACCTGCACCTGCTCGGGATCGGGCGAGCCGGGCGGAAGCTCGATGCGGAGCTTCATCGTTCGGCGGAAGCGAACGCTGTAGTCGGCGAGGTCAGGAAATTCGTGCTGGGCGAGCGGCGCGAAGGTGAAGCTGAGCTGGCCGGGCGCGCTTCGGCCTCGCAGATGGGCGCGCTGCCATTCGCCGTTGTACCAGTCATCCTGCGGCTCCCAGCCGGGCCAGTCGGGAGTGCTGCTGCCGAGCTCGCGGCGGATGGCGGGCCAGAGGCGCCGCCAATAGGAGATGCGGACCTTGCCGGGCGGCGGCAGCGATGCTCCGGCCGGGAAGTGGAGCACGATCTTGGCGAGATCGCGCGCCTCCTCCCAGCGGAACTCGATCGCCGCTGGGTCCGCGGTCACGGTCCGGTAGCCGAATGGCGCGATGTCGAGCACGGAGTTCTCCTTCGCACTGAGTAGCAGGAGGCACGGTTTCCAGACCGCCTGGGCGAGTTCCTGTAGGGGGGCGGGGCAGCGAGGAGAGCGGGGTGGCCGCGGAGAATAGGGCTCTCAGACGGACGAGGAGGAGATCACCGTGGGCAAAAAGGTGAGTCCGACGTTCGCAGTCATCGTGATTGTCGTTGCGGTTGTGCTTGGGGCGCTCTACTTCATGGCGCGGTATCGAGCGAACGAAGCAGCGTTCAAGGCTGAAGCGGCGGCCCTTCAGGCGCAGGCGGACTCCGCGCGGAAGTCGGGCCGGGGCAGGATGGGCGGCAATATGCCGGGCAGGCGCATGGGCGCAGCGCGCATGCGAGGTGCAGCCCCCGGCGCGCCAGGGGCTGCCGGGCAGAAGCGCGCGCCGTCCCGCGAGCCGGCCGGCGGGCAAGCTACGCCCAAGGCGGGTGAGAAGCCGGGAGGGATGCGACGCGGTGAGGCCACTCGCGCTCCGAGTGGCAGAAGGTGATGCGATAATGGTAGGCCGTGCAGCATTGAGGCGATAGCACTGCCGCCGGTCACGATACCGGCGGATCGTGTCCTCGCTGGCTGGCATAGCCGCAAGGCCAGCAAAGATGAGAGTACTGCGCGGCGACCCGGCTCTCCGACCGTCGACGACAGCGGCTTAGTTCGCCTGGGGCTCGTACCGGATCCCCGGCAGGATCCCCCCTTGTGGAGCCGCCATGCGGGGCCTCCATCACCCTCCGAAAACAGGCTCAAATGGCGCCGAAAAACGGGCATATTCGGCGCATTTCGGAGCCATTTCGGTGCTATCTCGGGGCTTTCTGATGCCCTCCCGACCCCGTCCCTTCGGCCAATCGCCAATAGGCCAGCGCCAAGTTTGGGGTTGTATGAAGACAGGTCACATTCTACTAGAGGGACCGGGGGGTACCTCGATTCCAGACCCCCCTAACTCACTGCCGACGCGGGTCTCGTCCGAGGCGGAAGACCGGGGCGAGGTGCTGGCAGATCAGTAGCCATATCTGCGGCCGACATAGCTCAGCCAATCGTCCAATTCAGACGAGCGGCTCTGCTGGCGCACCCATTCCACCCACTCCTGGTGAGTGAACGTCGTGAACATTGCGGCACCAGGGAAGAGCTTAGGCCAGTCGACTCTGATGTCATCCATGCCAGCGTGTCCAAGGCACCCCATCAGCCCCTCATTCCGCCGATCGTAGGCGACGCAGGAGACAACCAGACCGTACTTCCCAGAGGCAGCGATGCCTTCGGCCAATGCCTGCTGTCGGAAGAGCTGGTAGCCAGCCGTGCTCGCAGGACACTCTGACAACTCGCTGAGCCGAGATGTGTCAGTGACCGGCCGGAGATGCTCCCAATACCGTCTGCTCCATACCCTCTGGTGACAGACAGCTTCAGGATCAGCAAGGAGCCGGGGCATATCTGTGCAGCGGCTTGGGTCGGGGTTGCCTGGCCTTTGCTCACTTCCGGTCTTCGTCCGGGCCGAGCACCGATAGAAGGAGTGTTCAGTCAGCTTGCACTCGACCAGAACAAGGCCTTGCTTCCCGTTCTCCACCTCGACCCGAAAGGCCACGTCCGGTGATGTCTGACCCGACCCCCTGCTGCCTCCGCTTTCCCCGAGGAGTTCGCACGGATGCAGCTCCCCGTCGAGGGCAAACTCAAGCTCAACACCGGTCACCGATAGTATCCTGTCTGATACGGTGGCCCTGAGGAACTCCGCCAGTATCGGACGATAAGGCTCACGCCTGAACGGGAAGTACAGGTTCGCACACGCTACCCAGGAGCTCAGTAGGTTGTGCACGCCCGTGTGTGCCTGAATCGGATCGGCAGGTCTGGCAATGAGGTACTCCGGGAGTGGCAGTGCTGAACCAGTACGGATGCCGGGCCACAGGTTCATCTCCCAGAGCTTGCGAGGCAAGACGTGCGGGTACGATTTCCCGTTCTGGTACCCAGGCTCCTGATTCTCCAGATCGGACCGTCGCCACGCTACCTGCCTCTCCCTCAGTTGTTCCTTGAAGCTACGCACGTTATCCTCCCCACATCCGAAGGCTCCTGCGTCGTATGGAGCCAGCGGAGATACGGGCATGGCTTTCCCAGGCCGTGGAGCGGATCACGGTATCGGCGTCGGGGGAACGGATGGTCCACTCCCGGATGCCACGGGAAGCGTTATCACAACTGTTCCGGGATGGTAGGCCGTGCAGGGATCGAACCTGCGACCTTGGGATTAAGAGTCCCCTGCTCTACCAGCTGAGCTAACGGCCCGGAGTCGGTGACATCCGCGACGCGCGGACTGCCGAGTGGAATCTAGCATATTGCGCGCAGCACCGTCAAGCGCATTGTGCTTCAACGGCCTGACGCCGATGGACGCGGATGACATGGCCGAAGCGGTCTGCCCCTCGACCGAGTTCGGGGCAGACGGCTTCTGCGCACGCGCCCACGAATCCCGGCACTGAAGCGCCACATAGGGACGGCGGGTATCATGCGGCCGCTTCGAGCTGCTTGAGATAGGTCAAAGCGTCGGTGAGTTTGGACTTGGTCTCGCCGTCGGAGAAGTCCTCAAAGGAAAGCCAGCCCTGGTAGCTGATCTTCTTGAGCGCGGCAACGACCTGCTTCCAGTCGACTTGCCCCTGCTTGACTGCGGCCATCTGCCATTTCCAGGAGGCGACGCCATCGGCCTCGCCTGACTTGACCCACATGCAGTTCTTCGCGTGGACGTGGCTGAGGTAGGGGCCGAGCAGCTCCAGCGCCATCTGGTAGTTTTCGTAGCCCTCGACGACCATGTTGCCGGGATCGAAGATGACGCCGATCTCGGCCGGGTCGAAGCTTGAGACGAGACGGTGGGCGAGGCCGGCGGAGGGCGTGATGTTGCCCATGTGCATCTCGATGCAGGCCTGGACGCGGTAGTGCCGGGCGAGCGCGGCGACCTTTTCGAAGTCGCGGCGGGCCTCGTCGAAGAGATTGAGGTAGGAGCGCGAGCCGTCGTAGCCCGGCGGGCCGACGCGGATCTTCGCGCAGCCGGCGGCGGCCGCCGCCCGCATGGCGGCCTCGACCTGGGCGAGCGCGTCGCACCGCATATAGGTGCCGAGAATCGGCATCTTGAGGCCATGCCGGTCGGCGATGGCCTTGGCTCTCGCAAGCTCCGCGTCGATGGCGTCGATGTCAACGGTCGAGCGGTTGGCTGACCAATAGCTGGGCTCTGTGATGGGCTCCGGCGATTTGCTGGTGACGCGCCACTCGAGCCCGTCGAGGCCGACCTCGGCCGCCAGTGCGGCGGTGGCCTCGAGGTCATGCTCGGGGCACATCACGGTGAAGACGGAGTACTGCCAGGGCATGCCGGTGCTCCTCCAGAGAGCGGTGGTGAACAAGTTCTGCTCGGCTGGGTGGCCTACCTGCTCATCCGAGAGGCCTTCGGCGCTGAAGCCCGCCGGAGGCGGACAAGCATCCGAGGCAATGAGACTCAGCCGGGAGCGTTCGGGGGGTTCAACGCATCCTGTTCGCCAGGCCGTAGCGCTCCGCCAGCAGGCTCAGCCTCGTCCGGAGCTGGTCGGCATAGGCCTGGTCCTCGTCGGCGTTGGAGCCGAGCCAGACGTAGTCATCATCGAGCGCGGGGAAGTGCTTCGCGACCATCGCCTTGAGCGAGGCGGCGACGCCTGACCGGAAGTTGACACGATCGCTGTGGATGTGGGTGACGGGCAGCTTGGCGACGGTCGCGAAGAGGGGTTCGAGGTTCTCCATCGTGTCGGTGAGCAGCGGGAGGAAAGGACCCAGAAACGCCCAGATCGCGATGCCGCGGTCGGCCGCCTCCCGCAGCAGATCGAGCCGCTCGGCGGTGGGTGAAGCGCCCGGCTCGATGACACGGCGCAGCTTCTCATCCCAGGCGGTGAGGGTCATGCCGAGGTCGGCCGGCTTCCCCTCCAGCACGGGCAGGTCGCGCCGGACCAGAGCGCTCTTCGTAAGAATCGAGACATGCCAACCGCTCCGGGCAAGGATCTCCACGCACCTGCCCGTGACTCCGTACTTCGCCTCGAGCGGCTGGTATCCATCGCAGACCGAGCTGAGCATTACCGAGGCCGGTGGCTTGCGCCTCACCTCGCGCTCCAGCACGTCGGGGGCGTTGACTCGGACGTCGGCGAACGTGCCCCACGGCTCGCGGTGGCCGGTGAAGCGCTTCATGTAGCGGGCATAGCAGTAGGTACACGCGTGCTCGCAGCCGACGTAGCAGTTGATGGCGTAGTCGGCCGGCAGACCGGTCCCGGTCAGCGCGGACTTGCAGGTGATCTCGCGGATGGTCATGATAGAAGCGCGCGTCGTGCCGCGCTATCGCGCAGCCGCGAATATCTCGTCGAAGAACGCGCGCATCGCGCCCTATGTGCCAGCGCCGCCCAGATCGGCTTCGAACTCGATGCGCTGACCCGGCACCAGTCGGTCGGACTCGATCGTCAGCTTCGGATTCGCGCCGCCGGATGGGACGGTGAAGCGGCGCTCCTCGCCCGGCAGCAATCCCTCGAGCGAGTCGCGTGCGCGCACCCCGTTCACGGCGACGAAGGCGTCGTAGTAGATCGGAGCGACGCCAGTGTTCGTCACCGTCACATGCGCGGTGGTGTCGCTGGCCTCGAAGGCAGTGACCTTGAACCTGTAGCCGCAGGCGAGACTGTGCTCGCGGATGTGCTCCATCGTCGTCCAGCGCGGCCATTGCTCGCAGATCATGAAGGTGATGTGAAAGTTGGCGGCTTCCTTCGCCCACGCCGCGGTCACTCGCTCCGACTGCTGCCGGTCCCGGAACAGAATCTCGCCACCGCAGGGAGAGCGCTTCCAGCGGTCGCGGCCGAAGAACTCCCAGCCCTCCAGGTTGTAGCTCGGCTGCCACGCGAGATGGAAGGTGTCGTCGAACAGGCCGAACTTCAGGTCGAGCAACTCGCGCTGCGCGGCGAAGGGGGTGCGGTTGGCGTCCTGGGCATCCTGCGAAATCATCCAGGGTGTGTGCTGGAAGACCCGGGTGAGGTGCTGGAAGAACCGCGCCTGGTACTCCTTGCTTGGGAACGTCTGTCCCAGCAGTTCCGGCCCCGAGTAGATGTGGTACTCCGCCCAGAGGCCGAAGCCGACCTCCAGGAAGGCCAGCCGCGGGTCGCTGTCATACTTCTGAGCGAACCGCTCGTAGAACTCGAGAATGAACCGCTGGTACTCGGCATTCGACCAGTCCGGGAAACCTGTGTCACGGCCTTCGCTCTTGGCCTGCGTCTCGTGGTAGTCGGGCAGGGCCTTGATGTAGGCCGGCACGGTGGTCTGCCGGCCCGGCCAGGTCTCGTAGAAGCGCAGCACGGCCTGGTGCTTCCGGCCGGTGATAGAGCTGAGCTTGCGCTCGACCACGGACCAATCGTACTGGCCTTTGGCTTTCACCACATCGTCGTACCGCAGGTAGGAATACTCCAGCGAGATGGCATCGGTGTTGGCGTTCTCCGAATCCTCCCACATCACGATGCCGGTCATGGGCTGGACGCTGGTGATGCGGCTCTTGAGCGGCAGCCGGCGCGGGGAATCGCCCGCGGCGGCGATGCTGCATAGGCAGGCGGCGACGAAGAGGATGCCACTGAGAAGAGAGATCTGAGAGCGTATCGAGTCTTCCATATCTGACCACCTTTCGTGCGGCATGTCAGCGTTCTCCGGGCAGCGTCAGGCCTCGCGCGGCGGGAAGTCCGCCAGCCGGAAGCGCTCCGACATCCAGAAGGTCTCGACGGCGGGACGATGGGCCTGCTTGACCCGCTCGGCCTCGGCCTCGAACTCCGCCCGAGTCCTGCCGAAGAGCGTGTGCTGCGAGACCTGCGTCGCGTTGGCGAGCAGCGGGTAGTGGTCGTAGCCGGTGACATCGACGATGACGGCGGCGCCGAGAGCGCGGACGGAGCTCTCGACTTCCTTGTAGTAGTAGAGCTGGCCGACCTGCCAGGGCTCGCCGAGGTCGGCGGCGACAGGCTGCCCGGCCTGCCAGACGGCGGGAACAGTGATCTGGTAGGTGGCGACGTGGTCGGGGTTGATGCCGGCGGGGCCGTGGGTGAAGACGGCGTCGGGCTTCGCCTCCCGCACCGCGCGTATGCAGTCCTTGAAGACCTGCTTGCCATGGACGAGGCCCATGTCAGGGCAGTTGATGCGGAATCGCTTGGTGATGCCCAGCACCTGGTCGCACTCATCCATCTCGGCGGCGCGCATGGCGACGATCCGGTCACGCCACGTGGGATCGGGGAAGCCCTCAGACCCATCCGTCATAATGGCGACGTAGACCTGGACGCCGGACGCGGCGAGCTTGGCCATGGTGCCCGCCATCTTGATCTCATCGTCCGGGTGTGCGCCGAAGACGAGAATGCGCCGGTAGTTCATGGCACCGCCTCCGCACGGGATTGCGCGACAGAGTTCGATATCCGAGGGAAGTCCCCTGTTCGGGTGCGGGCACCACATACGCGCGACGCCGCCGGAACACTGCTACGCTGGTTTCCGGGCGGTGTGAGCGCGGCGTGCGCAGCCACCCGCCAGGTGACGACCTGATGAGGGACTCAGAGGAGGAGGCAGGACTCCGCGGCCAGCCAGAACAGCGCTTCGCGTGCTGAAGTCCGGCCGTTCCAGTGGCGATCATCCCACTCGGGGCCGCTGACATCGTCTCCCGCGTACAGCATCTGCCCGAACGCCACTCCCCGGAATTGGGCGACTGCGAAGAACGCGGCCGCCTCCATCTCGACAGTGAGACAGCCCTCCGATCGGCGGAGTTTCACCTTCCCCGGCGTCTCTCGGTAGAAGGCATCTGTGGTCCACGTCTTGCCAAGCACGTAATCACAGGTGCGGGCATCAAGCACGCGCTGGATCGCAGCCACTGCCTCTGCACTGGGCGCGACCTCTCTTCCCGGCGGCAGGTAGTGGTACGATGTGCCCTCATCTCGTATCGCCGATACCGGCACGATGATGCGGCCGGCGGCGACATCCTTGTCGAGAACACCGGCCCCGCCACAGGCGACGAACTTACGGCACCCGAGGGCGATCACTTCCTCGAGCAGGGCCGCTGCCAGAGGAGCTCCGACGCCGGGATGGAAGACGGCCAGGCGCTTTGCGTTTACATCGAGCTCGTACACCGGGTGGGCGCCCTGCTCTGACCGCTGCTGCGCGATCTCCCGCGCCTTCCCCTCCTTGCATAGCCCCTCAATCACCTCCTGGAAGAAGCAGATGACACAGTGTTCAGGCACGCCCCTCGGCGCCGCCAGGCGCCTGGGCTCGATCACCGCCTCCAGCGTAGGGTCAAACTCGAGGATAGGGTATCGTCGTCGCACGGTCCTGCCTGGCAAGTGGTTGATCCATCGTCGATGCCCAATCATAGCACGTCTGCCGCACCTGTCGGCAGGCGTCGAGCGCCGGAGGTAGCGCTGTCATCGGCCCCCCTCAATCCTCCACGACCCCCGCTGCGGGACCGGGCTTAGCCCTGGTCACAGACAGCAAATGCCTGCCTCAACGCCTCCACCGGATCGGCCCTCGGCCCGAACTCATGGCCCAGGTATAGGTCGTACCCCGTGCCTGCAATGGCGCGGCAGATGCCGGCGTAGTTCAACTCCTGTGTGTCGTCCATATCGTGGCGACCCGGATTGCCGGCGGTATGGAAGTGCCCGATCCAGCGGATGTTCTCCCGGATGGTGCGTATGATATCGCCCTCCATGATCTGCATGTGGTAGATGTCGTAGAGCAGCCTGACCCGGGGGCTGTTCACCCGCTCGCAGACAGCCACGCCCCAGGCCGTGTGGTCGCACTGATATCCCGGATGGTCGATCTTGGAGTTCAGTAGTTCCAGGTTGAGGTTGACGCCCTTCTCCTCAGCGTACGGCGCCACCCGCCGTAGGCATTCGGCGACCGCATCGATCGCGTCCTCCTCGCTCTGATAGGGCTGGCGGTTGCCGCTCAGGCAGATGAGGCCGGGAATCCGGTGCCTGGCCGCGATCTCGATCGAGGTCCTCAGCTCGCCCTCGATCCGATCATGGTTCGACCGCTTATTCAGCCCGTCGGTGAGCGAAGCGTGGCCTCCCATGCTGGCGACCACCAGACCGTGACGCTTCGCCGCCTCCATCACCTCCTCGAAATCCTTCCCCCGTCCCCAGAGTTCGATGGCAGCGTAGCCGATCTCGGCTGCGATCCCACATAATTCGTCCACGCTCATCTCGGGCCGCTTGTAGAGCGGGTAGCAGGCTGACTGTTTGATGCGCACGAAGGCTTCCTTTCCTTGCCGTGGGCGGAGAGCAGTTCCCAGGCGCGCCGGGGATCTGTCCGAGCACTCCGGTCTGCCGTAGCTTCCAGTTCCGTGCGGGCCATCCTCCTTGTCAGCGCGAGTGCCGAGAGCCTGTGTCCCTGACGCGACCGGCAACCGATGCCGAGGGCGACGCAGGTGTTTCGAGATCGGCTTCGGACCTTGACCGGGAGCGTCTCGCCGCTTAGTATGGACGGACTGCCGAACACGGCAGCCCTATCACCAGGAGCAGAGCCCCCAGAGGAGCTTGAGAAATGCCACGTCGCCTAGCCATTACAGGTCCGCACAAGGTTGAAGTGCTCGAGTACGAGGACCGCCCCCTGAACCCTCACGAGGTCCTGTTGAGGATGACGATCGCCTCCGGCAAGCACGGCACCACGATCGCCGGGTTCGACGGCATCAACAACATCGGCCAGCGCTTCGATCAGGACATGCGGCTTTTCGTGGAGAGGGAGCCCTCGCCCGCCACGGGCCCGGGCCAACCGTGGGGGACGGGCACGACGGGCGTCGGCATTGTGGAGCAGCTAGGGCCCGAGGTCGCGCGCTGGCGCGTCGGGGACCGCGTGTTCGGCCACATGGATGTCCGCGAGACCAACATCTGTCACGAGGACAACCTCTGGCCGCTCGAGGGTCTCGATCCCAAGCTCGCCCTCTGCGTGGAGCCGGCCTATGTGGCCTTCCACTGTCTGCGGGAGTCGCAGGTCCGGTACGGGGACAAAGTGGCAGTCATCGGGCTTGGAGCGATCGGCCTTCTGGCGGTGAGGATGCTCGCCGAGGCCGGCGCGGAGCAGATCTTCGCCGTCGACCCGCTTGCGAAGCGCCGCGAATGGGCCGCGCGCAACGGCGCCGGCCACACGCTCGATCCCGCCACTGGCGATACCGCGCTCGATATCCACAAGCTGACGGGCGGCCCCGGCGTGGACGTTGCCATCGAAGTGTCGGGAAGCTACGCCGCGCTGCACACAGCGATCCGCGCCACGCGGGTCGCCGGAACCATCTGCTCTGCTGGCTACTACCAGGGCGAGTCCCGCGCTCTCTGGCTCGGCCGAGAGTGGCACCACAACCGGCTGACGATGGTTGTGCCCCACGGCTGCGGCTGGGGCCATCCGCCTCGCGACTTCCCGCGATGGAACGAGCGGCGCGCCTCCGACGCCATCGTCAGCCTGATGAGACAGGGGAAGCTGACGGCGCCCGGTCTCATCGACCCAGTGGTGACGATCGATCAAGGGCCGGAGGTCTTCCGGCTGATCGAGCAGGAACCCGGGAAGGTGATCAAGTTCGCCGTTCAGTTCTGACGTCGTGGGCGCCGAACCAGGCTCCCATATGAAGCACGGCCCTGCACCGGGCGAGACATAGTGCCTCATCCGAGGCCGAGGAGCGCTCGACCGCGGCCGCTAAGCTTCGATCGCCGCCCGCTGCTGGTTCACCTGCCGGATCAGCTCCGCCTGGAACTTCGCCTTCCGGTCATAGGTGTACAGCCCATTCACCTCTTGCTCGATGTCGTACAACTGCGTATAGCAGAACCCGCACATCCGCGGGTGGAACAGCAACGCCTCCGTCAGCCCGCGGTACCGTGCGAGGAACTCCTGCTCGCTCTTCGGCCTCTCGCCATATCCCCAGGCATTCTCATCTGTCTGCCCGGGGTTCCACCAGATGCCCCCGTACTCGCTCACGAAGAATGGCTGCCCCCGGTGTGGTGCGTCAGCCTTGCTGTTCCGCCACGGCTCGCCGCCGGATGCGAAGGCCCGGAAATGCTCCGCGAGCTGCGCCGGATCTTGGTTGTAGTCGTGGCAGTCGTCCACATCGGTTTCGACATGCACGTATCCACTCGTATCGATCACCGGCCTGGTCGGATCGACCGCCTTCGTCACCGCTCGCACCTGCCTCAGCAGTTCCGGCCGCTGCCCATCATTGGTCTCGTTGAACGGGCACCACCCGACGATCGACGGATGGTTGAAGTCGCGCTCCACCGCCTCCAGCCACTGCGGCAGAAAGCTCTCCAGCGCCTCGGGGTGAGAGTAGTTCAGCCCCCAGTCCGCGAACTCGCCCCAGCACAGGTATCCGAGCTTGTCCGCCCAGTACATGAATCGCGGCTCGAACACCTTCTGATGTAGTCGAGCGCCGTTGAACCCCATCGCCTGCGACAGCTCGATATCCCGCCTTAGGGCCTCATCGCTCGGTGCGGTGTAGACGCCGTCTGGGTAGAACCCCTGATCCAACACCAGCCGCTGGAACACCGGCCGGTTGTTCAAACAGATCGCCGGCGCCTCGAGATGCACCTTGCGTAACCCGAAGTAGCTCTCGACTCGGTCGATCACGAGATCACCGCGCGATCGCGCTCGGGCTGAATGTAGGGGCGCACCGCTGTGCGCCCCCTCCACCAGCACCAGCACCAGCTCATAGAGGAATGGGTCCTCCGGCGACCATGCGCGAGGGCTCTCGATATCGAGGCACAGCATCGCGAATCCGCCATCCGCCCGCGCCTCCGCCGCCCCCACAACCTCCGTGCCGGCCTTCGCCGTCGCGATGACACGCAAGCCGGTCGTACTCCCGCCGAGCCATAGCTGAATAAGCAACCGACCGCCATCAAGGTCTGGAATCATCCGCGCCCGATCTAGGAAAGCCTGGGGCGTCGCCTCCAGCCACACTGTCTGCCAGATGCCGGTCGTCCGCGTGTATCTGCATCCATACGACTCCGGCTTGTCCGACTGCTTGCCCGACGGCTGGAGCGGGCTGCGGGTGTCATCGGCTGCACGAACGACAAGCTCGTTCGGTCCGGCGCGCAGGTGCGATGTCAACTCACACGAGAAGGGCGTGTAGCCGCCGCGATGCCGGCCTACCTCCGCGCCATTCAGCCACACCGTCGCCTCGTAGTCCACCGCGCCAAAGTGCAGCCAGACGCGCTTCCCCTCCCACTCGGCCGGCACCTCGAAGCTCCGCCGGTACCAGACGCACGGCATGAAATCCGTCTTGGCGATGCCGGACAACCGCGACTCCGGCGCGAACGGAACCAGAATCCTCTGCGAAAAGCCGACCCCCGAGCCCCACCTCTTCCGCTCGCCCGAGAGGCCCGGATCCTCCTGAAATTCCCATTCTCCATTCAGGTTGGCCCACTCCGCCCGTGTCCACTGCGGCCGCGGGTACTCGGGTCGCGGCTGGTGCTGCGGCATTCCACATCCTCCTCAGGCGACGGGCTCCCCGTTTCGCTCTGGCGGAGTGGCGCTCCTTCACCACGAGCACGTCAAGCAACTAAGCGATGAAAGGCATCGGTCGGATCTCTGGTCATCCCCTGTCGACGAGTCTTCCATAACCACAACGAGGAGCGACCGGCGCGGAAGCGGCCCGGGGCGGTGCTGACCCTACGAGGCAACCTGGAGGCCGTCCTACAGCTCGCACACGGAGGAATCAAGGGTTGTGGTAGCCCCGGCGGGATTCGAACCCGCGATCCCATGGCTGAGAACCATGTATCCTAGACCGCTAGACGACGGGGCCACGCGCAACCACACTCTGGCTGCGGGGCTAGGACTCGAACCTAGAACTTCCTGATCCAGAGTCAGGCGTGCTGCCAATTGCACCACCCCGCAACAACTTGAGAAGTCTAGCAGAAGCCGCGAGGGCATGTCAACCACAACACGATGTCGCGACAGGGTCATTGCGTTATCTTGATATGGGGTCAGGAGGAGGTATTTGGGAGCAGATCAGTTGCGGAAGAGGTGACAGCTCCGATGACAGCAGCGAAGCGAAAGGAAAGTCTGTTGGAGGCGTTAGCGC
>Ga0315288_10001881_pt1 | contig 27253 bp, 19 predicted proteins | sample YL17G11_20_MG_FD_203454 | JGI IMG/M metagenome (GOLD analysis project Ga0315288, IMG submission 203454) | Sediment microbial communities from Yellowstone Lake, YNP, Wyoming, USA - YL17G11_20 | ecosystem: Environmental > Aquatic > Freshwater > Lake > Sediment | place: USA: Wyoming | collected... | reverse complement strand
CGTCACGCCCCCTGCTCCGGCCTGTTCAGACGTGTGTTGGCGGACGTCGATCTCCGACAGCAGCATGATCGCGTCCTTGTCGTAGTTGAAGCCGAAGAGGCTCCCGCCGAAGCCGGAATTCGGCCCACGGGTCCGATCGGCTGCCGCCGCGTCGCCCTGGTTGTAGACGACGAGCGCGCCGTACATCCCCATCTGGACGTGGATGCTTGCCTCCTGGTGACAGTGGTACATGTATGTACCGGGGGTCAACGCCGTGAACATGTATACGACCACGTTCCCCGCGCCGGGGGCTACCGCATTCGCCGGAACTGCGGCCACCGACGTCTCGGGGACGCCGTCGTTGGCCGCGTCCACGTCGATACCGTGCAGGTGGATCGTGTGAGGATCGTTGGGCGCCTTCTTGAGCGTAGTCCCGAGGTTCTTGAGGTTGATGATTACGGTATCACCAACCGTCGCCCACATAACGGGCGCCGGCAGCTGGGCATTTCCCGCGAGGAGCGCCTCCGCCGCCGTTCTGGGCCCTCCGGTCGGTGCCGGTGGGCCGGTCGGTAGGGTGACTACCGCCCCGAGACTGTTCATGTAGCTGAATGGTTGGCCGTGCTCTCCTCCGACAAAGCCGTAGGTGTACAACGGCGTCCCGTCCGCCAGCTTCGTGAAGCCGTCTGTAGCGTAGAGATTGTAAGTGATAGTGGCCCCTGCACTAACAGGCTCGGCGTCGAGGAAACTGGCGGTCGGAGTAGCCAACACCGTGGTGCATAGCAATAAGGCACCTAACAAGAGTTTGTTCATCTTTCCCTCCCAGCCTATTGCCCTAATGCTATCAGGGGTGAGGTATTGTTGCCTGCCAACAACGCCTCCTTTTCTCAGGCCGGCTATCCGGTGACATCGACTAGCAGTGAGGATTATACGCCCTAGGAAGAAAATGTCAAGTGGGAGTCCCCTCTTTGCGGCCAACATTCGCTGGAGGACGACCACGCTGTTCGTGACGTCCTTCTGTCTGGCCCGGTCGAGCCGGGAGGGTGGGGTTATCCGCCCGCACTTACCGGAGCACTCTTCGCCCTCACCGCAAGCGCCTGGTACGCCAGGAGGAGGTGGGGGAGGTAGCGGGATCAGGCTCACCATTCACGGCCGTGAGGGCATAGCTGCCAACCGGCTGCCGTGCGCAGAAGGTGCAGGAAGACATACCGCTAGTCTAGCAGGGCGCCACCTCAGGCCCCGCACATCTCTTGACACTCAGCATTCAGAAGTCTTTGCCGGCCCGCGAGCCTGCCACGGACGTCCCGGGCCGGGGAGTTAGTCAAGGCGGCCATCGCAGACCACCGCTTGCCCACATTTTGCCGACATTTTGCCGACCAACTTGTCGGCAAGAGGGGCCGCGAGCGGGGACGAAATGGTACGAAGCGATGATTTTTCAGATACAAAAATGGCCCCAGCGGGACGCCCGGGGACGGGGCGGCACGAATGGTGGCGGACTTAAAATCCGCCTCCCGACCCATCGGGATTCGCCACCTTCCGGCTACACGATCTCGATGGGCAACTTGTGGGCGGCGGAGTCGGCCAGGCCCCTCGCCCAGTGGACGTAGCGCTGCGATGTCGTGATCTGGGCGTGGCCCATGGCCTCCTGGATAGAGAACACGCCGGCGCCCGCCAAGGCCGTCAAGGTCCCGAACGTGTGCCTGAGCCAGTGGGGGGATAGGGGCTTGTCGATGCCAGCGACCTGGGCCGAGGCGCGCACCCAGCGCCAGATAGTCATGGTCGAGGGCGCTGTCCCGCCCCGGTCTGCCACCAGCGGGCTCGTGTCGCGGGCCGAAAGCTCGACAGAGAGGCCACGGCGCGCCCGCTCAGCGGCGAGTACCCGCCACAGGTCCTCCCGGACGGCCACTACCCGTTCCTTGTTGCCTTTGCCCACCACCAGCAGGCCCAGGTTGCCCTGGGGGTCGCGGAAGAGGTGGCGCCACTGGCCCCCCGCCAGCTCCGCCACCCGCAGGCCCGTCCCCAGGAGGACGGCCACGGCGGCGTGAGCGGCTGGCCCTACCTGGTGAGCGCCTAAGAGCAGTCTCTGAGCCTCCTCCTTGGTGAGATAGCGGTTCATACTGGTGATCGCCACCCTGGGCCTTCTCAGGGCGTCCAGAGGGCTTGTGGCGATGATGCCCAGGCCCTGACAGTGGCGGAGAAAGCTGCGGACGGCGCTTATGTGGTGAGCGACGCTGGCCCTCGAGAGTCCTGAGACGGCCAGCTCCCCCACGTAGGCCAGCGCGTCCTGGACGGAAAGCTGCTCCACGGGCTTCGCCACGGCCGCTAGGAAGCGCTCGACTGCCTCCTGGTAGCTGCGGGCGGTATGGGGGCTGCGAGCCCTCAGGCCCGCCACCCAGGCCCTGACCGTCTCGTCTCTAGGTTCCATCATCGCTCTATCGCTCTTCCAAATGTTTGATACTGTATATTATCAAACAGCCGAAGCTGGTTGTCAAGCGGGACGACGTGGCGGCTGGGGTAGGAACGGGGTTCTCACAGCGCCAGCCGCTCGCCGCTTCCCCTCTAGCTCCAAGAACCCTTTCGGCAACAATCCCGGGCGTTAGTGTCAATAACCTAGTGACAGTCGGTTGCCACGCCATCCTGCCTGCTATGCCTCTGGAGGGAACGCCGGTCATACCGAAGCACCCCCGCCCGCGCACACGGGCGCACGTCCCCCTAGCACGCATTGGCCGCTCGCCCACCACCGTCTTGACATTTCGGAGGCGTAATGGCCCGATGCGAGGGCCGACTTGGTGAAAGGAGCCTTGTCCTGAAGCGGCTCCTGCTGGTTATCCAACTCCTCTCCCTTGCAGGATTTGGCCTAGGGTAAACGAAACGGCTCGCTCCGTGGATTACGTCAACGGGGGGTATTGACAAGCTCATAGCCGTGAGGTTAGACTGAGGTGCTTTTCTCCATTATGTAATAAGCACACCAAGAGCAGACCTCTTAGGGAGGGCGGAAGAGGCCTAGATTTGTCAAGGGGCAGCCGGATTTGTGGGCTGCCTCTTGTCGTACTCGCCGGCGGGTGATCATCACCGCCTGGTAGCGTAGGACAGGTAAAAGAGGCCCCGAACGGCTGTCACCGCCGGGGCCGGCCGAGAGGGAGCGTGGTTGCACACCCTACCGGCTTATCTATCGTAGCGCACATCTGGGGAGGGATGCAACAACAGATGCACATTCGGACAGCGCGAGGTCCATGTTCGGCATCACGGGAAGCTCGCGGTGCCGGAGCCCAGGCAGCCGCAGTTGTGAGCCGAAATACAAACAGGGGGCAATGAACAGGGCGATGCTGGTGATGGCGGGCGCCGTTGTCTTCTTGGCGCTCTCGCTGTCTTCCGTCTTCGCCCATGGTAGGCGAACCAGGAGCGCGGCGGCAACTGCCTCGTCCTGGTTTCTAGACAGCGAGGAGGCTCAGTGATGCCCAGGATGAAAGTGGCATTCTTGGCTGTAGCTTTGGTGCTAGCGGCGTTCGGCGCGTATATGATGGCCAACTACGGGGTTCGGGCGGAAAGTCCTGGTCCGCGCTCTCAAAGCTCGTTCAGGGCCGAGCCTGGCGAGCTGACGCGGCCGGCCGGGCTGGCAGAGCGGCCCGACGAGCCCCAGCCCAAGCTGCCCCTGCCGAAGACCGAGGGCTTCGAGGGCACCTGGCCCGACGGCTGGACGCTCTACGGCAACCCGACGTGGGGTCCCGAGACCTGCAACAAGCATTCCGGCGCCAAGAGCGGCTGGGTCGCCCGAGGGGGCGCCAGCGGCCTTCCGGGGTGCGTCAACAACTACCCCAACAATATGGACAGTTGGATGGTCTACGGCCCCTTCGACCTGAGCGGCAAGTCCGCGGCGGGCGTCAACTTCTGGTTCGACCTTGACTCCGAGTTGGACTATGATCGCTTCTGGGCCATCGCGTCCGGGGACGACGTGAGCTACTCTGGGTGGTTGTTAACCGGCGACTTTGGCGGCTGGAGAAACGACTACGCGCTCGACCTGGGCCCCTGGCTGGGCGATCCCTCGGTGTGGTTCGCCTTCTCGTTCGACAGCGACTCCAGCATCCCCGACGTAGGTGCTTTCGTGGATGACATCGAGATCTGGAGCACTGTAGGAACCGTGACCCCGACTCCCACGCCTACGGCCACCCCAACGCGCACGCCCACGGCGACCCCAACGCGCACGCCTACGGCCACCCCAACGCGCACGCCTACGGCGACCCCAACGCGCACGCCTACGGCCACCCCGACCCGCACGCCCACGCCCACGCCGACAGCCACCCCAACTCCCACGCCCGAAGTAGACTACTGGGCAGTAATTGCTGGTGTAGCCGACTACCCCGGTACAGAGCACGACCTGAACTATACCGACGATGATGCCTACGACGTGCGCAATGCCCTACTGGCCAGCACTAACTGGCAGGCGAGTCATATTACAATGCTCATCGATGGTGATGCCACCAAGGCCAATATTCAGAACGCCATCAACTGGATGGGAACGAGTGGTGACGCCAATGATGCCTTCTTCTTCTTCTTCTCGGGGCATGGAACCACCGTCAGCGACCAACCTCCCCTGGATGAAACCGATGGTTTGGATGAAGCCTTGGCTCAGTACGACTGCGAAACAGCAGGTTTCATATTGGACGACGAGCTAGGAGATTGGCTCGCCGCGCTGCCAGGTTCCCCGGAGTTGGTGGCGATTGATACCTGCTATAGCGGGGGGATGATAAAAACAGATGAAGGACAGAGCAGGGGCTTGTCCGGGGTAGGCGTACCGGCTCCAGGCGATGGCTTTGCCAAGGACCTAGATGACGTCGTACACGGCGTCGTTCTCACTGCCGCCGACGAAGATGAACTTTCTTGGGAGACGGCAGCGCTCCAGAACGGGCTGTTCACCTACTACTTCGTTGAGGGCCTGTATGGTCCAGCGGATACCGAGGGTAACGGTGATGATACGACCTCGATGGAGGAGGCCTTCGCTTATCTCTATCCGCGGGTGCTTGCTTACGCCCCGCCAGAGCCCCAGCACCCGCAGCAGTACGATAACTGGCCAGGCGAAGCGCCGCTGACTATTATAGTACCCCAGACCTATACTCTGACGATGGAGGCCAACCCGCCCGAGGGTGGTACAACTGTTCCGTCACCGGGGCCCCACGAGTATGACGTCGGCACCGTCGTGGATATCGACGCGATTCCCAACCTCCCGACTTGGTGTTTTGTTGGCTGGACGGGTGACCCCGACTGCACCGACGGCAGCGTGACGGTGAACCACAACATGACCTGCACCGCCAACTTCTCCACGGTGTGTGACTTCGCCCTCGTTTCAATGCAGCCCCCGTACAAGGAGGTTGCTGAAGGCCAAACGTCAACGGTGCGCCTCCAGGCCGACTCGGTGCCGCCGCCGGGCCTCGGAACCTTCCGTGTCGATGTAACCTACGACACGGCTGTCCTTGACTTCGTAAGCTGCGTGGGCGACCCGGACAACCTCTTCCCCGGCCTACCGCCCGTACCGGAGTGTGTGCTTGTTGAGCCCGGCCGCGTGCGCGCAGGAAGTGTGCGGTTCGAGGAGGGGGCCACAGGCACTCTCCCGCTCGCCGATATCACCTTCGAAGGGAAGGAGAATGCGGCGCCAATGTGCAGCGAATTGCACGTCGAGGCCCTTGAATTCCTGGACGTATACGACCAACCCATCCTCTATTCCACGCAGGATGGGGAGATGTGTGTCGTCAAGTATCAGCTGGGCGACGCCAACTGTGACGATGTTGTAGGCCTGGTCGACGCCAAGGTCGTGGCTGAATACGCCATGGGCCTGAGGCCCGATCTCTGCCGGCCCGCGGCCGCCGACGCCAATTGCGACGGGGTGGTCGGGTTGGTGGACGCCAAACGAATAGCCGAGTACGCAATGGGACTGATTCCGGTGCTGGAGTGCCCGCTCTAGGGCGGACCGGAGGGGAACCTGGCAAATTGAGCAGCCAAGCGTAGCAGGGAGACCTGCCCGATCCCAGGAGGAGCCCAAGGGCGCTGGAGCTAGGTCTCTCGACGGAGGGAGGCAATCAATGTTCGGCAATGTTCGGAGCAAGTGGATGCTCCCGGGCCTCGCGACCCTCGTGGTGGCGATCACTTTGCCTTCGCTGATCCTGGCGCGTGGGCTTGCCGGAGGCTCGCCGGCTACCCAGGTACGAATGGGTTCAGGGGACGTCTTACCTTCGCAGACTGTCGAACTAACCCTTGAGGCTGTGGATGTGCCTGCGGAGGGCCTGGGAACCTATCGTGTCGACGTGACTGTGGCCGACCCGGGCGTGGCGAAGGTAGTAGACTGCGTGGGCGACCCGAACGGCCTCTTCCCAGGCCTACCACCTGTGCCCGAGTGCACTATCCTGGCGCCGGATCAGGTGCGGGCGGGCAGCATTCGGTTCACCGCCGGGGCCACTGGCACGTTCCCGCTGGCGGACATCACCTTCGAAGGAAAGGGCGAGCCCGGGGAGTGCAGCGACCTGACCGTCGAGATACTCGAGTTCCTTGACTGGGAAGACCAGCCGATCAGCGTGACGGCTCAAAATGGCGAGATATGCATTTCCCAGTGCGACGATGCTGACGGGGACGGCGTCTGTGATCTTGACGACGACTGCCCCAACACACCGAACGGGCAGGAGGTAGACGTCAACGGTTGTGCGCAGGCTCAGGTGGACCAGGACAAGGACAGTAAATGCGATCCGGGGAAGTCGAGCCCTCTCTGGTGCACCGGTTCTGACAACTGCCCAACGGTCGCAAACCCCGGGCAGGAGAACCATGACGGCGACCCCCAGGGCGACGCCTGCGACCCGAACGACGACAACGACCCTTTCACCGACCCTGAGGAGGCGGCCTGCGGCTCCGACCCGCTCAACGAAAATAGTACTTGTGAGGTCTGTGACGGTGTCGACAATGACCTGAATCAGGGCATCGACGAGGGTTTCCCCAACCACGACGACGACCCCCAGGCCGACTGTGTCGACCCGGACGATGACAACGACGGCGTCACCGACGCCGCGGAGCAAGCTTGCGACTCTGACCCGCTTGACGCCAACAGCAAGTGTGAGGTCTGCGACGGCGCCGACAACGACAAGGACGGCCAGACCGATGAGGGCTTCCCTAACCACGACGGCGACTCCCAGGCGGACTGTGTCGACCCGGACGATGACAACGACGGCGTGCTCGATGGGGAGGATAACTGCCCGTTCGTCGCCAACAGTGGTCAGTCAGACATCGACGACGACGGCGATGGCGACGTCTGTGACGATGATATCGATGGGGACGAAGTCTCCAACGATGACGAAGAGTTCTACGGATCCGATCCGGAGAACGCCAATAGCACTCCTGAGTCGCTGGGCTGGGACCAGGCCCATGGTGACGACAGCTGTTCCAACGGCGTCGACGACGATGGCGACGCGACCATGGACGCGGGCGAAAGCGACGGCCCGGACCCCGGCAGCGAAGCCGACTGTGAGGTGGCCGTAACGCCGACGCCAAAGCCCACAGGTACGCCGACTCCCACAGTGACGCCCATTGCTGGTCCTTCCATCGCTATGGTGGCCGGCTGGAATGACAAGTGCTACGCGGGCGATGAGAAGAGTGTGGAGAACGCGCTCGCTGGGATCGCTGACAAAGTCCTCGCCATCTACATGCTGAACTCGTCGCAAGCCTTCGACCGCTGGTTCCCTGGCAGGTCCGACGTGAGCAACATAACCACCCTGAAGCCATATGACCAGCTGTTCGTGCTCATGTCCGGGAACGCAAGCTGGGTGCAGGAGCAGACGGCTCAGACGCAAACGAGCGTGAGCCTCATCCAGGGGTGGAACAGCGTTTGCTATATGGGCCAAACGAAGCCTGTCGGAGACGCGACTGCCGGCATCGTGGACGCCATTGCCATCTTGTACCGGCTGCTCGATACTCAGGTTTGGGCCAGATACGTCCCCAACAGGCCGGATGTGAGCGACATCTCGACCCTGGCGCAGACGGATTCTGTCCTCATCCTAGTGACACAGCAGGGCGGCATTCAGTGGGTGTTTGATCCTTAGGCACCGCCGAACCTGGCGACAACGAAAGCCCTCGACTGGAAGGTCGAGGGCTTTCCGTATCTGGTTGGGACGTGACGCGGAGGGTTTGCAGATTGTGGTGACGGGCATCGGGATGTCAGCACTAGTGAGGGGAAAGCCGCAACTGCAAGAGGTAGGCGCTGTTGATGCCGCCGTTTCTGCGACCTGCAGGGTGGGGAGCCTGCCAATAGGTGTGCATGTGAACCCCAACATCGAGCGAGTCAATCGCCAAACGAACTGCCTACCGTCGCTAGACGGCTCCCCGGTGGGGGAGTCATTAGGAGCGGAGAGGGCAGGCATTGTCCTCCCGGGCATCTGGGCCTTCTTCGGGGAAAAGCGTAACACTGTCAAGCCCATCTACCGTATCCGAGCAGATTGGACAATCCGTTACACCTATCGGAGCTAGCAGGCCCGGCCCGAGCGAGGGCAGCATCGCGGTCATCTACCGTCTGGACGCCCTCACCCAAACCTTCCAGCGCTGGATCCGCGACCGCCCGGACCTGTCGAACATGACCGACGTGCAGCCCTACGACGCTCTCCTGGCGCTGAACGGCAGCGGCCAGCTGGCCACCTGCACGTTCAGCCATTATGGTCAGCTAGCGACGAGCAGCTCGTAAGGGCAGTTCGCGAACCGCCCCTCCGTCCCCAGTCAAGCTCCGCTTGCCAACCCCGGTTCGTACCGTATGATCGGGGCGACGGCACCGCACCGCAGGACGCCTTCCCATCCACCCACGCACGCAAGCCTCAAGGTCAAACAGTTCAACTTATGTTAAGCTTGGACCGCGCCCCACCGACGTCGCGGTGGCCACAATCTTCTGCGAGCGCTGCCCTACGTCACCACTGGACTTCGGGGCCCAATTGTAGGAAGGTACGTCATGATGAACATTCTTAACGGGAGCGACCGCCCTGCCGAATCTAACCTGAATCGGAAATTTTGGCACCATTGAATGAGGCGCCGTAGATACGAAGGAGGACCAACATGAGCGAGAAGACCGTACCTGAACCCCATTCAGGTGCGCTACCAGGCTGCGCTACGCCCCGACCGAATTCGATATTACCACAGGGTCTCGAACCCTCTCAAGGGCCAGTCCCGCTCGGGCAAGGCCTCACTCCAGCCGCGGCCTTCGACCGCGGGCGACGGGCCCAGCATGACTCACTCCGCCCACGGCCAGCGGATCGTTCGGATCGGCTGTAACACGGAGATGAAGCAACCGTCTTACATTAGCAGAGAGAAGCGCGACGATTGGCGAAGTAGTCGCCAGGCGCAAGAAGAAAGACGCCTGGCGCCACGAAGAAATCCCGCCAACCCGGCGCTACGCAGCATCGCGGAAGGATGGTGGAACCCACACAGACTACACACAGAGACATCGACGCCGGTCTGAGCGCCTCGCGCTGGGGCCAGGGCCGGCGAGCCCAACTCATCAAGAGCTTGAGTGGCTGGGACCACGCCAACGGTAAGGACGTCAAGTCGCCGACTGCCGAAACGGCCGCCCCGCCAAACGGCTTGAGGAAAGGAGAAGCGGATGAGACGCATTGTCGCCCTTCTTGTGGTGACCGGCCTACTGGCTGCCATGGCGGCGACGGTCTACGCGGAGACCGCCACGGTGACTGTCACCTCCGACAGCCTCTCGGTAACCCCCGATGATGTTACCCTCAGCACTGTCGACCTGGACGGTACCGACCAAATCTCGACCAGCGCCTACACATCCAACGCCTGGGTGGCGGAAGATGCCAGAGGTACAGGCGCCGGCTGGAACGTCACCATCGAGGCCACCGACTTCAGTGACGGCGGCGGCCACACCATCGACATCTCGGAGCCGGACCAGGAGTTCAAGATCCAGATAGAGAACGCCAACATCACGGTCATTTATGGCAACACCAAGCCCACCTCTTCGGTGACATCCATGACCGCTATCCCTACAGCAGGCGGCATCCCTCTGAAGATCGTCTCGGCCGCCTTGAACGCCGGCATGGGGCAGTACAACATCCCGCCGGCCTTCGAACTGGAGGTGCGCGCGGAAACCGTGGCAGCAGTCTACACGTCCACCATAACAGTCGCCATCAACTCTGGCCCGTAGGAGGAGCCCGTTCGGGGCCGCTCCGGGCTTTCGCCGGAGCGCCCGCAGCCCTAGGCCAACAGGGGAGGTCGCGGAGTTGAGACCGGTCTCAATCCGCTGGTTCGCCATCGGGGTGGCGGTCATCGTCGCCGCAGCGTTTGTGGCGGAGACCGCCGCGCTTACCATTACGACGGCGGGGATCAGCTTCCCCGAGGTGACCCTGAACGGCAGCCAGCAGATCATCGCCGGCAGCACGAGCGCCTGGCGGGCCGACGCTACGGGCGAGTCCGGCGGCTGGAAGGTGACTGTCTCTTCCACCGATTTCCTGAACGGCAGCGGCAAGACAATCGCCGTGTCCAACTTCGAGATCCGTTTGCAGGACGCGAACATCGCCTGGGTCTCCGGCGACACTGACCAACCTATCTCCACCCAGACCAGCTTCGCCGCTCTCAGCGGAACAGCCCTCAAGATAGCCTCGGCGGCTGTGGGCGAAAGCAACGGGGTCTACGACCTGACCCCTGACTTCCGCCTGACGGTGCCGGCCGAAACCTACAGCGGCAACTACACGGCCACCGTAACCGCTGACATCAGCGTTGGGCCATGAGGGCTCGAGAGGAGGAGTAGTCGTGAGGAGAAGTCTTCTTGTAGCCCTGGCGGTCCCCACGGCCCTTACCCTGGGCCTCCTCGCCTGGCCGGGAATCGTCCTGGCCGAAGGGAACGTGTCCTTCGGCATCAGGCCTGCTGAGAACTCCAGCCTGCCCAGCTACTTCAGTCACACCCTGGCGCCCGGCGCTCTGATGATCGACGAGGCAGTCGTGATCAACAGCGGGGACGCGCCCGTCACGCTCAAGCTCTACGCCGCCGATGCCGCCACGGCCATCAACGGCGGCACCAGCTTCGCCGGCCAAGGCGAGGAGAAGAACGGGGTGGCCCGCTGGCTTACCCTGCCCTTCGGCGAGCTCTCCCTGAATCCCGGCGAAACGAAGACCGTGCCGTTCGTCATCACGGTGCCCTCCGATGCCTCGCCCGGCCAGCACACTGCCGGCCTGGTGCTAGAAGCCGTCGGCGGCGCGGCGTCGACCCATGAGAGCGCCGGCGTAGGGTTTACGGTCAACGTGGTCCGCCGCGCGGGAGTGGCTGTGCTCATCGACGTGCCTGGCCCCCACGCCGCCGGGCTAGAGGTCACCGGCATCTGCTTCAGGCAGCAAGACCAGGAGCGGGGAGCGACTTTCGAGGTTGCGGTGCGCAACACGGGCAACGTCTTCGTGCGGGGTCAGGGTTCCCTCCTGATCAGCGACCACGCAGGCTCGCAGCTCGCCTCCATCCCCGTAGATATGGACACCGTCCTGGCAGGCGATGCCACGCTATTCCAGGTGACCTATCCCGTTCGGCTGGCCGATGGCAGATATCTGCTCAGCGCGGCTCTCCAGTACGCGGAGGGAGAGACCGCCGTGCTGGAAGGAACGCAACTAGACCTAAACCACGGCGAGCCAGAAGTTGGGTGTGAGCCGAAGGAGACAACGCCCTCTGAGCCGGGCCTTGCCCCCCCTGTCACCACACTTGTCCCTGCTGCGGAAGAGGGCGGCACTCCCACCGGGCGATATGTCCTCTACGGTGCGCTGCTTGGCCTGGTGGCGGCCGTCCTGGTCGCTGTGGTTGTCCGGAGGCTGGCGACGAGGCGCGCCGGTCAGCGCTAGAGAGTCTTCTACAGCAGTGCGCTATTGTCCAGACGCAATGGCGACGTTGGAGGGCTCGGAGTAGCAGGGCCCCACTCCCAGTGCCACGACGCGGTAGTACCAGAAGCTCGGCCCGGCAGGTGGCTCGTCTGTGGACCCCGAGCTGTCCGGGCCCAGGCTGGCCACGTACCCCCATGGCCCCTCCGGCTCGATCGCTCGCTCAACCGCAAAGCCCAGCTCGTTTCCGGAGTTGTCCTGCCATTGCAGGTCGATGAGCCAATGCCCGTCCGATGGGTATTCTCTGGCCACGATCAGCCCCGAAGGAGCCGTAATGTCGGCGCAGACCGGCGCCGGCGTAGGCGTGGGCCAGCGGCCCGAAACGGTGGCCACGTTGGAGGGCAACGAGTCGCATTGCTGGCTATAGGCCACGACCCGGTAGAAGTAGCTGTCGGGGCCAAACTCTGGTGTGTAGTCGGTCCACGCGGTCTCATTCGGCCCCCGCACAGCCACCGCTGCGTACGGCCCACCGACGCTTGTGGCGCGCTCAACTCGGAATCCGAACTCATCGCCCGAATTGTCTGACCAGGCGAGATCGACCCACGCCACGCCGCCGCTCCAGTGCATGTTAGCCGTCAGATTCGACGGAGCGGCCAGACAGGTGGGAGTCGGCTCCGGCGAAGGCGAAGCTGGCGTCGTCGGGGCGGGCGTGGGCGACGCTGGGGTGGCCTCCGGTGTCGGCGACCCTGGAGTGGCCTCCGGCGTCGGCGTCTCCTCGGTCGATGAGGGGTTGATGCTGGTCCACTGGCAATGGTCGTTGTTGTCGGTATTCCGGTCGTTGTGGGCGTAGGCCACGGCGCAGTTCTTTATGGATGTCTGCAAGGTCACGCTGGGCGCCTTCACCGTGATGCGGAACGTGGCCGTATCGCCCGGCGCCAGCGTGCCGATGTCGCAGCTCACCTTGGCGCCCTCGGTACAATCGGGGCTGGACGAGACGAAGGTGGTCCCGGCCGGTAATTGGTCGTCCACGCGCGCATCCGTCGCGGCGGCGGAGCCGCTGTTGACGACCAGGAGGGTATAAGTTATCTCCTCGCCGCTTACGGCCGGGTCGGGCGAGTCGAGCTTCGTTACGAAGAGGTCAGCCGCCGGCGACGAGCTGGGCGACGGCGTCGGGCTCCTGGACGCCGGCGTTCGCGTCAGGGAAGGCGTGGCCGTCGCCGCCTCGGTGCCTTCGGGCAAGATCTGGATGGCGGTCAGGCGCGTTGGCCCGACCTCGATCTTGAAGTTGGTGGGCCAATCGTAGAGCTCGTAGCTGCCGGCTTCGAACAGCACGGTGGCGTACCCGGCGCCGGTGGCTGCGCTGGCGAGCGAAAGAGCGAAGCCAAACAAACCGACGGCCACTCCGTAGCTCTTGCCGCTCTCGAGCTGGACCGGCCCATCGAGCGCGAACTCGTAGCCCTCCTTGCTGAACTTCTGCACCGCCGGCCAACTGGAAAGCTTCCCCAGGAAGCCCTCGGCGGCGAACATGTCCTCGGTATGGCCGGCATCCTTCAAGGGGATCGTGTCGTCGCCAAGCTTGACGGTCTTGGCGACCTTTCGCACAGTCTCTGCCAGGTCTGAGAAGAGCCCGGTCACTGGTTCTTGCGCCGAGCACCCATTGTGATCGATCGTGGGCTTCTCCGCTTCCGGCAGCGGGACCGGCTTGGAGGCGATGACCTCGCCGGTCTCCTGGTCCCAGAGGAAGGCAAAGAGCTGGGCGCCCGCCCGCTCCGCGTCGCAGCCCACCGACGTAAGCCCGTTCAGGACCACGGCGCCCGACACGTCCATCACGAACTTGACATCGTAGGAGTCCGAGGCGGTTACCTCGAAATCGCTTCCCACCGTCACCCACGTGCAGTCCGCAGCTCCGGAAATCGTGAACGGGATTGCCCCCGTTTTGGCCACCAGCCCCAGAGACAGCAGCCCGTCGCCGTTGGCCTTGCGGTCGCTCCACTCCATCTGCCCCAGGGGGCCGCTGAGCTGCTGGCAAGCCTGTTTCGGCGCTTCGGCCACCGTCTCGAACGTCTTGCCGTACTTCGGCCCCAGCAGCACCTGATTGGCCTGGGCTGCCGCGTAGTCACCGCCGGCCGAGCCCGGCGCGAGGATTAGCGCGACAGCGATCATGACCAGCAATCCGGCCGGCCCGAGCCACGTCAGCTTACAGGTCACTGCCCCATCGCCTCCACGATCTCTTTCACCTCGTAGTTCGTGACTCTCCACTGCCCGTTGGTCTCTCGCATCGAGATCCGATAGTCGGCCGTCAGGTCCGCGACCTGCACACGGACATCGACCGTTCTCGCATCGCCGGACGCGGCATCCTTCACGATGCTGAGCTTCATGTCTTTCAGGGACGGAACCTGGATGTCGCCCAGGATCCTATTGGCGAAGAGGTCGGCGTCTTTCCAGGCGCTAGTATCCTCCTTCTCCCACAGGATCGAGCCGTCGCCGCCCAGATCTAGGGCCGCCGCCAGCTTGGCGACGACAATGTCCCTGAAAGACGAGCCGTTTTCATTCTTCGGCTCCGGTTCTGATCCGCCGCCGCCGCAGGCCCCCAACAGAAGGACACCGGCTATGCCTCCAACCGCCAGCATCGTGCCCAGTATGGTCCGCATGTCTCCGTTCCTGCTCCCCACAGAAGCGCTGCAACTGGGCCACCCACACTCGCCGTAACAAATGGCCAGCGCCCCGCGTCCAAATAATAAAGCCAGACAATGGCGATGTCGATAATCTCTCTGTGCGAGCTGCACCCGCCGCCTCCTCCGGCCCCCCCCAGAGAGCGCCCCAGCCGGCGCCCTCCGACGGCTGTTCAGTGCGCGCTGGCGGTAGTGACGGCCGGCCTGGCCGTGGCTGCGGTCATGCTGGCCCTGATCGGGTCGGCCAGCACCGTCCAGGCCGGGCAGTTGTCCGCACCGGAAGCGGTGCAGTCCAGCTCGGGGTCCGTCTTCCCCGACATCGAAACCCCGGCGACTCCGGACAGCCCGCGATCTGCCTCCGGCAAAGTCGGAGCTCAGGCGACGCCGTATCGCCAGGGTTCCGTCTTCAGCGAATTTCAGCCTCAGGAGGGGCCATATCGCCAGGGCTCGGTGTTTACTGCATTCCAGCCCCAGCCCTTGCCGACCTTCACTCCCTTCCCCCAACCATCGCCCCTTCCCCTCGGGGGGGCCTCGCTTCCTTCCATGTCCATGCCCGTAGACGGCGCCTGGCAGGTCACGTGCGGCTACCGGTGCGGCCTCCACACCGCGGCGAACAACGCCACCTTCGCCCTGGACATCGTCTCGGCCGACGGGCAAACGTCCGGACAGCCGGTGCGTTCCCCCGTGGACGGTCAGATCATCGCGGTCGTCGACTCAGCCACCTACTTCTGCCAGGGTCAGTGGATCTACGGACTGTCCGGCGGCTCCGCGATCGCTATCGACGCCCCGGACGCGACCGGCGCACCCTGGCGCCTCCGTCTCATCCACCTCGATCCTGCCACCATCCCGGCTGACCTGCGTCCCAACGGAGAGCCGGTACCCGTGGAGACGGGAACCTTTCTCGGCGATCTGGCGCCTCTGGACGGCTGCAGTCACCTTCACATGGACCTCACCCGCCTCGAGAACACCAAGGAAATTCCCCAGCCTTTGATCATCAACGATCGACTCCTGGAAGACTGCGGCGGAGAAGACTGCTGGCTGGGCGCCGAGCTTCCCCCACAATCGCCCTGACCAACTAGCGGCCCGCCAGACGCGGATCCGACAGGCCATAGACACTAGTTGACGCATTATTACCGCGCTCTTTCTTTTCCTCCAAATTACTCGCCTTTCCTTGAAACGATGACGCCGCCAATGGCGTCTATTTGATGTGAAGAACATAAAGAACCTGTGAAGGGAGGTGGCTGTCCCAGCTCCACTCGTACTGCTATCCGGGCCTCTACCAGGGCCCACGCTCACCATCTGCCAAGGAGGATCCCTGAATGCGTAAGCTCTTTAGACTGTTTAACCGAGAGGACGGTATCACCGGCCTGGAGACGGCCATCATCCTCATCGCCTTCGTCATCGTCGCCTCCGTTTTCGCCTTCGTCGTCCTCAGCACCGGTCTCTTCAGCGCCGAGCGCGGCAAAGAGACCGTCTTCGCCGGCCTGGAGAAGGCCCGCGGCAACCTCGAGGTCCGCGGCGCCCTTACCGTCGCCGACACCGACACCAACGGCACCATCGACAGCGCCGACGAGATCGTCTTCAACGTCGCCCTCGCCGCCGGCGGCTTCCCCATCTCCCTTGACCCCACCGCCTACACCAACACCGTTGTCATCAACTGGATCGACGCCCAGGACCGCATCGCCGACATCGGCTACACCGTCGACTGGATCCTCGAGGACGGTGACACCCTCCTGGAGGCCGGCGAGCTGGCCGAGATCACCGTGGCCCCACCCGCCGGTAGCACCCTCGTCGTGAACGAGATCTTCACCCTGGAGGTCGTTCCCCCCTCCGGCGGCACCAACCTCATCAACCGCACCATGCCCCCGGCGATCGACGATGTGATGGACCTGCACTAGACCGCTCAGTCGTCTGCCCCGGGCAGCACCCCCCCCCGGGGCAGACGACCGCATCCGCGCTGGCCGCCTGGGTCCTGGGTGCGACCTGCAGACCTGGGCTGTCCCTGCGAATTTCAGGCTAAGCACGGGCCGAACTGAGAGCCGTAAGGAGAGCTACCATGCAGGCCGCGGTCACGCAGGCTTCCGTAGCCGGTCTTGAGCTTCTCAACCGTCGCCTTGCCACTAGCGAGGCCCGAATCTGTGTTGTTGGCCTCGGCACGGTGGGACTGCCACAACTGCTGTCTGCGGCTGAGGCCGGTTTCGCTGCGGTGGGGGTCGATACCGACATCGCCATCGTCGACGCACTGGGGCGAGGCCAGAGTCCGGACAGCGACACGCACCCGGGACGCCTGCGGCAGATGGCAAAGGCCGGGAGGCTGAACGCCACCACCGACTTCGACGCCGTCTCGGGCGCCGATTGCGTGCTGGTCTGCGTGCCCACGTCCTGGTCTCCAAGCAGCGGGCCCGATCTCTCGGCCGTGATGAACGCTGTCCGAGAAGTCGGCCGGCGCCTGGACAGCCCTAAGCTCGTGATTCTGGAAAGCACCATGCCACCCGGCTCCACGCGGCAAGTGATGTTGCCGCTGCTGGAGTCGGAGGGGCGAGAGGTAGGCTCGGACTTCTGTCTCGCCTTCGCCCCCGAGCGCCTGGACCCGGGCAACAAACGCTTCTCAATCCTGGACATCCCGAAGGTCGTCGGCGGCATCACCGCGAAATGCACCGCCCTGGCCACCCACTTCTACACAATGCTGGGAATGAAAGTGCATCCGGTCTCCTGTCCGGAAGCGGCCGAAGCCACGAAAGTCTTCGAAAACACGTTCCGCTTCGTCAACATCGGCTTGGCGAACGAACTCGCGCAGCTCTGCGATTCCCTGGGCATCAGCCCCCGCGAGGTCCTGGATGCCGCCGGCACGAAGCCTTTCGGGTTTATGCGCCACCTGCCGGGCCCGGGCGTCGGTGGTCGTTGCATACCCATGGCTTCCCACTATTTCCGCTGGACGGCGCGACGGCAGGGCGTTCCCGTCCAGATAACCGACGCCGCCATCGCCGTGAACGACAGCGCGCCCGAGCAGGTGGTCAATCAGACCCTGGCCCGTGTGAGACACGCCCTGGCAGGACACAGGCGACCGGTGGTGCTGATCATAGGCATGGCCTACAAGCCGGGCGTCGGCGACGTGCGCGGCTCTGTGGCCCTGCCTATCGCCTCTCTCATCGCCAGCGCCGGCACTCACGTCGAGTTCCACGATCCGTTCGTTCCCGCCGTGACTGTCAACGGAGAGCCGCTTGTATCCCTTCCCCTGACCAGGGACCTGATCCGCCGCGCCGACTGCACGGTTATCCTCTGCCCTCATCCAGGAATCGACTACGAAGCCATCAAACGGCATTCTCGGTATCTTATCGACCCAACTAGAACAGTTCTCTAGCAATCCTTCGGGGGGCCACCATCCCATGAAGCTGGGCATCGTTATCTTCGCCCTCAACGAGGAGAAGTCCATCTGCGGCGTCCTCGACCGAATCTCCACAGCCATCGAAGGCATTGACGACACGGACGTAATCGTCGTCGATGACGGCTCGACGGACGGCACCCGCGCCCTGGCCCTGGCGCGAGGCGCGCGCGTGGTGTCTCACGGGAGGAACCGCGGCTTGGGAGCCGCCTTCGCGACGGGAATCGACGCAGTGCTGCGGGCCGGGGCCGACATCATCGTGAGCCTGGACGGCGACGGCCAGCACCCGCCGGAAGCGATCCCTCAGCTTATCGCCCCCCTCTTGTCGGGCGAGGCGGACTTCGCCACGGCAACCCGCTTCAGCGATCCCGCCCTGGTGCCGCGCATGCCGCTGCTCAACCGCCTGGGGAACTGGTTGATGGCCCGCATTACGGGGCTGGCCTGTGGCCGTCCGTTCACCGACGCGTCGTGCGGCCTGCGCGCCTATTCCCGCGACGCCGCCCTCCGGATCAACATCTCCGGCGGCCACACCTATACGCAGGAGTCCCTGCTGGACCTGGCCCGCAAGGGCGTGGCCATGACCGAGGTGCCCGTGGCCATCCGCGGCGTCCGCGAGCACGGCGCCTCGCGGGTCGCGCATAGCCTCGTCAGCTATGGCCTGCGGGCGCTCACTATCCTGGTCCGCGCGGTACGAGATCGGCTGCCGTTCCCGTTCTTCGGGGCTATCGGGGCGGCTTGCGCCTTGATCGGGGCTGCCGCGGAGATGACCGTACTCGTTAACTTCGCCCTGACCGGCAAGACCTCGCCCTACCACTCCTTCACCACATTAGGCGCGATCTTCCTGATCCTGGGGGCGTTTTGCTTTCTCATCGCCCTCCTAGCCGACATGCTTAGCCGGATGCGTGAGACGCAGGAGACGCTGCTCTACCTGGAGAAGCGCCGCTACTACGACGACCTGGCGAAGCAGCACGCCGGTCCGAGCGGGGAGCAAGAGGTCGCGGTCCCTCCGTACGCCGCCGCCGCGAGCGAAGAACTTTCGCCGGTCGTGTCTATGCGAAGGGGGTAGCCTTATGTCGAGCCCATCTCCCCGGCCCGCACTGCTGGTGCTTACCAGCACCTTTCCGCAGAGCCTTAGCGATAGCACGCCGCCCTTTGTGTTCGAGTTGTGCCGCCATCTCCTCCCGCGCTTCGACGTGACGGTGCTCACTCCCGCTCGCAGAAACGCGCCGGCTCAGGAGACGCTGCAAGGAGTCAAGGTGCGGCGATTCCATTACTTCTGGCCGCGTTTTCTGGAGCGCCTGGCGGACGGCGCCATCCTGGAGAATGTCAGACGAAGCCCTTGGCTCTACCTCCAGGTCCCCTTCCTCATGTTCTTCGAGCTGACGGCGGCGCTTCGACTGGCGAAGGCAACGCGCCCCAACGTGATCCACGCCCACTGGTTCGTTCCCCAGGGAATGGTGGCCGCGCTCGTCGGCCGGATCCTGGGCATCCCAGTGGTGCTCACCGCTCACGGAGGAGACGTCTACGGCCTGCGCGGTCGACTCCTCGACGCCGTGCGGAAAGGCGTGGCCGCGCGCTGCGAGGCTGTGACCGTCGTCAGCCGCGACATGGCGGCGAACCTCCCGGGCGTGACATCGCGCCGGGGTGACCGGCCGAAGATCATGCCGATGGGTGTCGACACCCAGCGCTTCTCCCAGGAACCAGAGCGCCGTGAGAACTCTGAACAAACCGTGCTCTTCGTGGGCCGGCTGGCTGAGAAGAAGGGAGTGGAGCATCTTATCCGGGCCTTCCCCAACGTTCTCGCCCGCCATCCCGACGCCCGCCTCGTCGCGGTCGGCGACGGCCCGTGTCGACCGGAGCTGGAGGCGCTCTCGTCGCAACTGCGGCTCGGGGACAGCGTGCGCTTCGCCGGAGCCCAGCCGCCGGCGGCGCTCCCACGCTTCTATCGAGGCAGCCGCGTCTTCGTCCTGCCGTCGGTGGTTGCGACCTCCGGCGATACCGACGGGCTTCCCGTTGTTCTCCTGGAAGCAATGGCTGCCGGCTGTCCCCTCGTCGGCACCGCAGTGGGCGGCATCCCCGACGCAATGATCCACGGCCGAACCGGTCTGCTAGTGCGACCTGCCGCGCCGGAGGCGCTGGCAGCGGCCATCAATCAGGTGCTCGATTCCCCTGCCGAGGCCAGGAAGATGGGGGCTCTCGCCCAGCGCTGGGCGAGACACAAGTTCGACTGGCAACAGGTCGCCAGGAGATACGCGGATGTACTAGCCCGGGCGGCCGGGAACGGGAACGATGCAGGAGAACACAACAATGGTTAGTACGGCTGAAAAAGACCTGCTGGGCTTCTGGTCGCGCCAGAGCGAGGAGTTCCTGGACTCCGAGCCGTCTGGAATGGCTGTCGTCTGCTGGACCGGGATGCCCCCCTGGCTCAACGCGCTCTACGACTACTCACAACGGATCGCGGTCAGCCGCCTGGTGAGGGATGTCCCTCTGAAGGGCAGGCTTGTTCTGGACGTGGGAACGGGGGTCGGCAGGTGGGTGCCGTTCCTGCTCGGTCGCGGGGCCCGCGGAGTCGTCGGCATCGACATCGAAAGAAAGAGGCTCCTGCGGGCATCCAAGCGCCGGTACCGCGGCGACGCGTCCTTTGGCCTCGCGTCGGCAGCGCGGCTCCCCTTTCCGGATGGCGCCTTCGATTTCGTCAGCTCCGTCGCCGTCCTCCTACACCTGGACTACGAGTCCAAGGAAAAAGCAATCGCGGAGATCGCCCGCATAACGAAGCCGGGAGGTCATGTCGCGATCGTGGAGCTGATCGATATGGAGACGGAGCGCCCCTACGTGTTCCCGCTGCCCCGAGAGCAGTGGGTGAGCAGCTTCGAAAGAGGGGGCCTGCGCCTGGTGAAGGTGCTGGGCAACGAGTACTTCCCCCTCCTCCGACTGGCCACGAACGCTCACCGGCTGATCTTCCGCTCTGCGAGCAGAGAGAAGAGGGACGGCATCCGCATCGGTAAGTCGGATGGCTTGGCGCAGAGACTTCTCCTCGCCGCACTGAGATTACTCACGTGGCTGAGCTATCCCGTCGAGCGGTTATGCGGGATGCTCGCGCCGCCGTCGATGGCCCGGGCCAACGGCTTTCTCTTCGTGCGGGACTGAGCTGATGCGCACCGAGGCGGCGCAAGCTGCCGATCCGACCCGGCGTCTCTTGCGGCCCGTGCGGACGCCGCTGAGGACATTCCTGCCGTGGCTGGTGCTGCCTCTCACCATGGGAGCCGGCATCTTCCTCCTGATTCGCTTCTACGAGATCCCGAGCGTGGAGAACCCCAACCCGCTGGGCATCGCCCTGATCGTTGCCGTAACGGGTCTCCTGATAGCGGGCTCGGTTGCCATAGCCTACTGCCTTCTCGCCGGTTCGGGCGCCAACCGGTCAATCGGGCAGTTGTACCTGGCGGTGACGGCATCCACCGCTGCCAACTACTCGACACCGTTGAAAGCGGGCATCCCTCTGCGCGTCTACCTCTACAAGCGCCTCATGGGGATAGGGCCCGCAACGGCGAGCGCCCTGCTAGGGCTGGAGATCATCCTGGCGACCCTGGTCCCCGCCGCCATTTCCTTCATAGCCCTGCTGATCTTCCTGCCCGGAGGCGGGCCGGCCATCGGCGCCGCCATCGTCGTTAGCGTCGGCGGGGCGATGGCTGTCCTCGCCTTTGTCCGCAGCGGCTCCTACGATCGCGCTATCGCCCGCCTGCCGCTGCCGCGAATCGCCCGGAGGGCGGTTGCGCCGGACGGCGACATCGTGGTGGCCCTGCGGGGCGTGCCGCTCAGGTCTCTCGGCGCGGCCGCCGGCATCTTCGCGGGAATGTTCGTCCTTGTGGGCGTCCGGTCCTATTGCGCCTTCCAGCTCTTTGGCGGCTCAATGAACATCGTGGAGTTGGTGGGGATCAGCGCGGCCGCCTTCACCCTGGGCTCGCTCTCCCTCCTGCCCATGGGGCTGGGCGTCCGCGACGCGACCCTGGTGGCCCTTTTCGTCCAGGCCGGCGCCGACCGAGACGTCGCCATTGCGGTGGCGGCCTTCGACCGCCTCCTCTCGACAGGCGTTCCCCTTCTCCTGGGCATCGTCTCGGCCCAGATCCTCGGCCTGCGAGCGATGACAGGCCCAGAAGGCCGTGAGATTCGGATGACCGCCGGCAGGGAGCGGCGCCGGGCCGCCGTGCGCCTGGGGACCTACTACCGATGGGTCCTGACCCGCGCCCTGTGGCCCGCTGACGGCGCGGCCACCCGGATGCTGGACGTTGGGTGCCACAACGGATTCTGGCTCCAGCACCAGCCGCAAGAATGCGCGACCAGGGTCGGCTGCGACCTGGAGCCTGTCGCCCTTTACCCCGACATCCGGTACGTCAGATGCGACGCGCGTGGGCTCCCTCTTGCCACCGGCTCCTTCGACGTCTGCACGGCTTGGGACGTCCTGGAGCACGTCTCCGACGACCAGCTGATGCTGCGAGAGCTGTCCCGAGTGCTGCGGCCCGGCGGTCATGCTAGGCTTTCGGTGCCCCACAAGCAGATCGCGGTCTTCCCGGCGCCGCTGACGCCGTGGCTGCACCACCGCTGGCAGCACTCCGTTCGCACCGGCTACACGCCCAGTGAGGTCCAGTCCTTGGCTCGGGCCAACGGCTTCGACGAGTGCTACGTCATCCCCCTAAAGGCTCCCTGGTTCCGCTCCCTCTATCTAATCGCATCCCTCATATGGAGCATCTGGCGCCCGGCCGGTCGCTGCCTGGTGGCGGCTCTTGCCCGGAGGGACGCAGCGGCTGGGTTCGGGCCAAGGGGTCTCCTCCTGATGGAGCTCCAGAAGCAGCCGGCGCCGGCCCTGAAGACAGGCTCAACGACGGCGGCCGTCGCCGAGCGATAGCCGGGGCCCAGGCCGGCAAGGCAGGTCTGCTTCAGGCCGAGCGAAGAGGGCCTACGGCGATTCGCAGTAGAAGTTGCCGTTCGCCGGGCCCGGCTGGAAAGCCCAGAGCTCGCACTCGGGCACAGTGCAGAACTCAGACACGGACTCCAATCGCAGCCAGTCCTCGTTCACCTCGTAGAGCGTGAACAGCTGGCCGTCGTAGACCTCGGTAAAGCCGGCGGACTGGGGAAGGCACACGTAGTGAAGCGGCGGCTGGCCGGTCTCGTGGAATGCCCACACGTTGAAGTCGCGCTCCCAGCGGCGCACGTTCTTCTGGAAGGCGACCCACCCGATGTTCCGCTCCAGGAATAGCTGGCGCACCTTCTCCTCATCCTGCCACAGAACGTAGTCCAGGTACTCGTCTTCGGAGAAGAAGAAGTGCGTGTAAACCAGGTTGTCGGGCAGCAGCACCTGGAGGTATGACGTTCGCCCCAGCACGGCGCGATCGTCGTCGATCCTGTCGGCCATTGCCTGGAGCTCCGCGTACTCGGGCGAGCCGCGCTGGGCCCTCACCTCTTCCAGATGCAGCGAGACGGCGGCCGAAGCGCCGACGACGGCCAGGAGAGATGCAGCCAGGATCAACAAGCGCCGCCCCGCCTGGTGCTGCGTCAGCGACTGCAGCGCGAGAGTGAGCCCAACGCCGGCGATCAATGCGATGCCCGGCACCAGAGCGTAGCCGTAGCGCGCGTGCGGAGGCTGCTCCACGGCGACGAAGGGGATTAGCGCCACGACAATGGCTGCCGCCATCGCCGCCGACACGCGGGCTCCATAGGTCCTGCCGATCACGAACAAGCCCGCCGCCGCCAGCAACCAGAGCCACATCGGCGCCGCAGAAAGCAGCATTCCCGGCAGAGCCCTGGTGAGGTATCCCGCCAGGTCGTATTCGGGGCGGTTCAAGAAGCGCTCGAAATCCTCTGAGTGTTCCACCAGCAGGAAGTTGTAGGGATAGAACCAGGCATTGCGTACGCCCGCCACAGCGATGTGCCAGACGGCGAACGGCACGAGCAGCACCGCGGCGACCGCCGGGCCCAGTAGGGCCCGCCTCCAGGGGATCTTCCAAGCGAGCCACGGCAAGAGGGCTGCGGGGAGAAAGAGGAGACCGATGCTGAAGCTGCACACAGAAAGCGCCAGGGCGATCCCGCCCCCGATGGCCAGCACCGTGGAGCGACGCGAGCCCCGGCAAGCGGAGGCGACCATCAGCAGACCCAAGTACCCGAAGAACACGAACGGCTGATAGGCCGAAAGATTGGACGAGCGCTGCCAGTACTCGGCGGAGGACAATAGCAGCAGGCCCGAGATTGCCCCTGCCCAGAGCATGCCGGTGACCCGCCAGGCGACAGCCACCACCAGGATTAGCACCAGCGCGCCGAACAGCGCCGGCACGACGGCCGCGAGCTCCGGGTGGCCGAAGATGAAGAACGGGACGTAGAGCGCCACCTGAACGGGGGGAGCCAGCATTTCGATCCACTGCTGGACTCCACTGACGGCGGCCTTGGCGGCAGCCAGGGCCGTTCCCTCGTCGGCGGTGGTCATGGGCCGCGTCGCGCCCAGGATCAGGCCGATGACCGCGATGACCGCCAGGCCGCCGGCCAGCGGCAACCCCAGGGAGGACAGGAGCGCCACCTCAAGCCGATCGCGCCTCCGCTCCGTCCGCTCCGCCAAGGAGCGCACCGGCGCCGGGGCAGCCGCCGTAGCTCTCATTGGCCGGGGCTGCTCCTCACACTGTCGCTCACCTCACCGGGCGCGCAGACGTCGGCTTCCGGCAGCACGTATACCCTATCGTGTACCTGCACCAACTCCGGGTTGTCGACCCGTCCGGTGCTGTAGACGATGCTCACGCCGTGCTCGCGCAACCAGTCGGCGTCAGGGACGCCCTCCTTAAGCTGCAGCTTAGCCTCGTCCAGCCGCTCGGGCCGCACAGGGACAGTAGTGGCCGGGATCGCCGCATACGCGTACCTACCGCTGATAGCTGCAAACGGTCTGCCGTACTTGGGGTCGGTCAGGGCACGCTCATAGCCCGAGCACAAATTGTCGCTGATCCAGACGAAGTCGTCGTACTGCGTCTCGCCGATGCGATGGTAGTAGGTCTCGTCGTAGCGGGCCTCAACGTTCAGGCCAAGCGACGGCAGCATGGCGAAGCCAAATACCACGCCCGCGGCCGCCAGGGACGCTCCGCCGGCCCAACGAGGGGTTAGCAACGCGGCAAGCCATCTCCGCAGGGCCGCCGCGGCCAGGCCCGCGATCAACAACAGCAGTAGCGAGAGGTAAAGGATGCTGCGGGAGTAGAGGGCGGGGTTTCCCACCCCGAACTGGCGGTGTAGAAACGCGTACGCTGCCACCAGAACCGTCACCAGCAGGAGTGCGCGATCGGCGCGCCTCCCACTCCGGGCCAGCACGACCAACCCGAGCACGAACAGCGGATAGGGTATGTAGCCCAGCCGCGCGATCATGCTTCCCGGCGCATCGAGCAGCTCTCGAGGAAGCGGCTCGGCGGCCGCCGCTCCCACCAGCCACGTGTTGTATGCCAGCAGCGGCAGCGAAGAGAGCGTGACCACCGCCAGCGCCGTGGCTAGATGGGCCAGAGCCCGCCACCTCACGCGCCGGCGGACCAGGGCCCGACGCAGTGTCAGGAAGAGCCCGTAGACGGCGACGACGAGTCCGGCAAACAGTGCCGTAGGTGCATGGGCGATGAACAAGAAGGACAAAAGAGACAAGAGAACAAGGGGTAGCCCCTTCGCTGCCCACAGATTGCTCGCCAGGAAAAGCACTATCAGGACAAAGAACAGGCCGAGCGCCACGGGAACCGCGAATGCTGGGCCCAGAAACCGCACCGTGGTGGGAACGAGGCAGGCAAACAAGGCGGCCTCGAGGCCGAAGCCGCGTCGGTTCCCGAACAAGTAGGCGCCGAGAGCGGTCAACGCGAAGACCGCCGACGGAAGGTATCGAAACACTGCCAGCCAGGGAAGGCTGGTCACCAGCTGGAATTCGGCAAGGAAGAGTTGATAGCCCACCTCAAAGTGGGGCGTGGACCTGGTCTCCTCCGTGACCGGGTCCGACCGGTCTTCCCCGGTGACGGGGTCGAAGAAAGGGATCGTTCCCTCTGCGGCGATGGTCTCCGCCTCGACGAAGTGCGTCCACTCATCCTCGTGGAGGGGATACGAATAGTCGAGACGCGGGATCAAGCTGGTGTAGAACGCGAACCCCATGATCAGCCCCAGGGCCAGGAGCCTTGCGGCGCCCGCGGTCGATATCGGCCTGCGGAGACCGCCCGCCCTGTGTGCGTCGGTCCGCGCGCGCCAAAGAGCGGCCGCCGTTCCTGCGGCGGCCAGAGCGAGTCCCAGAAGGATCGTCGTCGTGATATCGACGGGCACATCTAGGAGAAGGTTGAGCAGAAACAGGCCCAGCGGCACCAACGCGATGCTGAGCGCAATGCCTACGCACAGCGTCTCCAATACGGAGAGCCGGCGCCAACCCAGGAGCGCGTAGCTCCAAGGCAGACCGGGGACGACAAACACCAGCAAGACGCCGGCGGCGACTCGAAGAGTAACGACAACGGCTTCCAAGGGTGAGCCTCTCCCTATATGACGCCATCGATCTACTGATGTTACAGCGACGCACCGATTCTCGGCCCTCCTCGCGCCTTTATCGTGAGTTAGCCGTAAACTTGACGAATTACTGGGCCTAGTTTACTTGTTATGGAAGAACCTGCGCCTTTCCTCCAATTTGCTCGCCTTTCCTTGAAACAATGCCGATAGCAATCGCGTCTATTTGATGTGAAGAACATAAAGAACCTGTGAAGGGAGGTGGCTGTCCCAGCTCCACTCGTACTGCTCTCCGGGCTCTTATAGGGCCCACCGCTCGCTATCAGCCAAGGAGGATCCCTGAATGCGTAAGCTCTTTAGACTGTTCAACCGAGAGGACGGTATCACCGGCCTGGAGACGGCCATCATCCTCATCGCCTTCGTCATCGTCGCCTCCGTTTTCGCCTTCGTCGTCCTCAGCACCGGTCTCTTCAGCGCCGAGCGCGGCAAAGAGACCGTCTTCGCCGGCCTGGAGAAGGCCCGCGGCAACCTCGAGGTCCGCGGCGCCCTCACCGTCGCCGACGTCGACACCAACGGCACCATCGACTCCTCCGACGAGATCGTCTTCAACGTCGCCCTCGCCGCCGGCGGCTTCCCCATCTCCCTTGACCCCACCGCCTACACCAACACCGTTGTCATCAACTGGATCGACGCCCAGGACCGCGTCGCCGACACCGGCTACACCGTCGACTGGATCCTCGAGGACGGTGACACCCTCCTGGAGGCCGGCGAGCTGGCCGAGATCACCGTGAACCCACCCGCCGGTAGCACCCTCGTCGTGAACGAGATCTTCACCCTGGAGGTCGTTCCCCCCTCCGGCGGCACCAACCTCATCAACCGCACCATGCCCCCGGCGATCGACGATGTGATGGACCTGCAC
>Ga0315288_10001880_pt1 | contig 27258 bp, 22 predicted proteins | sample YL17G11_20_MG_FD_203454 | JGI IMG/M metagenome (GOLD analysis project Ga0315288, IMG submission 203454) | Sediment microbial communities from Yellowstone Lake, YNP, Wyoming, USA - YL17G11_20 | ecosystem: Environmental > Aquatic > Freshwater > Lake > Sediment | place: USA: Wyoming | collected... | reverse complement strand
AAGCGGGATGAATTCGTGACGTATGAAGCGGTGTTGGGCTACATGGGAGGAGACACGAAGGAGGGGAAGAAGAGGTATGGCGACTTTGTCATATCGGGGATAAGCAAAGGGGTAAGGGATCCGCTGGGGGAGGCGCGCGCGGGAGCGGTGCTGGGGACGAATAGCTTTATCGAGTGGATTCGGAAGACATTTATCGCTGGGCGGATGTGGAGGCGGAAGGAACAGCCACAGGCGAGATTGCTCACGGGTGTTACTCCTGTGGAGGAGATCGCGCGGGTGGTGGGAGAGGAGTACGGCATGAAGCCGGAGGAGCTGTTGAGGGCACGTTCGCCATATAGAGAGAAGGTGAACCGAGACGTTTTCCCTAATCAACTGGGCGCCTGCGTATTGTGGCTAAGAATGTACCGGGACGTTTTCAGTCAGAATGCTCTGGCCCCGAGGGTATTGCGGAGAACGTCTCGATAACACTGAGGCATTTTTGTCTTTGGCGCGAGATAGGTGAATTGTGAAGAAGCGTTGCCTGATCGCCACTCAATATCCCCACCACTCGTCTTCCCAACAAACATATCCTCCTTGACCATCGCAATATATTATGTCATAGCACAATGGCAGGAGTGAAATAGAGCAAATAAACTTGCTATCGCGGCTTGATTGTTGTACTATTATTACAACACGAAAAGAGGAGGGCATTTCATGAATACTCCTACAAAAGGATATCGGCACTTTGGTGAACTGTTGAAGGCGTTGCGTGTTAATAAGAGAATTACCTTGCGCGCCTTTTGCAAGAAGGCCGATGCGGACCCGGGCAATATCAGCAGGATGGAGCGCGGCATCTGGCCGCCGCCTCAGGATCATGACATACTCGCAAAGTATGCCATCGCACTTGACATAAAAAAGGGGTCAGATGAGTGGTACTCGTTCTTTGATCTTGCGGCGGCGGATAGGGGGATAATACCGCGGGATCTCATGTCCGACGAAGAGGTAGTAAAAATGCTGCCGGTGTTTTTCAGAACTATACGCGGGCAGAGGCCCACGAAGAAAGAGATGCTCAATCTAGCAGAAAAGCTCCGTCAAAGCTGAAGGGTTCGGTAATGGATCCCCGCCTCTTCAAGGCACCCTATATTGCGAAGGATATAATCTGGACCGAAGCGGACTCCTTCAGAAAGAAATATGCTCCGCAGGGATCATTACCCATCGATATTCATGGAATGGTTGAGTTTGATCTCGGATTGGAGCTCAGGCCGATTTCGAATCTTAAGGAAGCGACGGACGTCGATGCGCTTCTCCTTGGCGACCTCACAACAATTGTGATTGATTCAGCGTTGTACATGGATGACCGAATGCTTAATCGGGTGCGCTATTCTCTCGCCCATGAGGTAGGACATCTTATCCTTCACTCAGAGATTTATAAGAAGATAGCTTATTCCTCTGTGGAGGAATGGATCAATTTCTTCCAGGCAATCCCCGATAACGAGTATTATTGGATCGAGCAACACGCGTATGAATTTGCCGGGAGATTACTTGTCCCACCGGATGCTCTCAGGTGTTATATGAGCGAGAATATTACTCGGGCGGAAGAAGGGGGTTTTTCTGGATGGGACAGATCAGGGGAAGCAGCTCTGGAATATATCTCTCACTCAATTGCCCGGCACTTTGGAGTTTCGGAGCAAGTAATTGCTCGCCGACTGGTTATTGAGGGATTCTGGAAGATTCGCTAGGAACCGAGACGTTTTCCTTAATCAACTGGGCACCTGCGTGTTGTGGCTAAGAATGCACCGGGACGTTTTCAGTCAGAATGCTCCGGCCCTGAGGGTATTGCGGAGAACGTCTCGATAACTTCCCGGGCGCGATAAATCGCGCCCCTACACTACAAAATATTGCGCTTTTCCCCCCACAACTGATCCCTTACGAATTCCTCATGAATTTACTTCCCCGGTCCTCGCTCATCGTGTCATAATCTTCTGGCAAAAGGAGCGCGACTTCTTGAAGAATAGAAAAATCATGGAACTATTCGAACAGGCAAAATCTCATAGCGCCTGCAAGAACATCCGAATGGCTGCTGTAATCGAGACCAGCAGCGGTGAATATATTCCCGGTTGGAATGGCCCACCCAAAAGGGCTGGAGAACATCCTGAATGTCTATTAGGTGGCCCCATTACTCCTGAGAATATACGGCAATGCCCCGGCGTTCATGCCGAAGTGAGAGCCATCTGCAGGGCAGCCGAAATGGGAATCTCAACAAAGGGCGCAACGCTCTACCTTTGTGAATGGTATCCCTGTGCTCCATGTGCCCTCACCTTAATTGAGGCGGGTATTTCAAAACTCATACTATTAGATGATCCTAATTTTACGAAAGATGACTGCTACAATTTCAAACTTGCGAAGGAGTACCTCGAAAAGGCAGGGGTTACAGTAAAAATCAGGAAAGCTTCAGGGCCAGACCAAGACCATTGACTGATCAACCCCCGTCGACCTGTCAGCCTCTCATCCACTCCAATCTTCTCATGAAGCTGCTTTGCTCGCCCATTTGACCTCTCTACCACAAAGCCAAACCCATCCTTCCCGTGCTCACAATTATCCGTTTTGACTGAGATGGATTATTTTTGTTTTGCCAGTTTCGTCCCACAATCAGCCACTCGCGCTTACTTCACAGGGGAACCCCTACAGATTTATACCACCCATAAGTAACCCATTACCATCTTCTCCATCTTCCGGTTGACCGCGGCAACCCCCTTTGAGATACTCGTACTACCGTTATGGATATTCGAATGCCGCTGCGCACAGAGCATGATTTAACACGGCTCCAGAAACGCAAAGCAATAAATCCCCCACGAATTATCGTCCTCTCATTCGCCTCCGCGATAGTTATCGGCACGATTCTGCTCAAGCTTCCCCTTTCCACGGCGAGCGGGCAGGTAATAAGCATTGTCGACGCGCTCTTCATCGCGACATCAGCGACCTGCGTCACCGGTCTGACTGTTCTGGACATAGGGAGCACCCTGACCCATTTCGGCCAGCTCATCGTGCTGGGCCTTATCCAGGCCGGGGGCCTGGGGATCATGACCCTGTCCACTGCCTTCCTCGTTCTTTTGGGGAGACGGCTCTCGTTTGCCGAACGGCTCGTGGTAACAGATAGCCTCGCCCCCACACCCCTTGGCGGGTTGAAGCCTCTCATCGGCTCTGTCATACTCGTTACCTTTGCCTGCGAGTTGGGGGGGACGCTCATATTGTGTTTTCATTTTCAAAAGTGCCTTGGCCTCTCATTGCACCGGGCATTTTACCATGCGCTATTTCATTCTATCTCTGCCTTTTGTAACGCGGGATTCTCGCTGTACCCGGATAATCTGGGCGGATTCAGCCGGGATTATGTGACGGTCATAACCCTGGGTTCGCTCATTGTCATCGGGGGACTGGGCTTTGTGGTGATCTATGACCTCATGCGACACCGCTTCTGGATGAGGAACCGCGCCACGCGAGGCAAGCTCAGCCTCCAGACAAAGACGGTCCTCCTCACCAGCGCCCTGCTGATCCTGGTGCTGGGATCATGCGTCCTCGCACTGGAGTGGAACGTGACACTGAAAGGGTTCACCGTGCCGGAGAAAATACTCAATTCATTTTTTCACGCGGTCACGCCGCGAACCGCCGGCTTCAACACACTCCCCGTGGGCGCAATGGGCAATCCGGTGCTCTTCATCACCTTGTTCATGATGTTCGTCGGCGCATCACCCGGTTCGACGGGCGGTGGCATAAAGACCTGCACGCTCGCGGTTCTTATTGCCACCTCTCTCTCCATTATCAGGGGGCGCGGAGAGGTACGCCTCATGAAGCGTTCACTGGGGCAGAAAACAATTGCCGAGGCGCTCTGCGTGACGTTCTTCGCCTCATGCCTCGTGATCGTGGTATGCACGCTGCTCCTGATCACCGAGAGCGCCCGGGCAATCGACACCCCCCAGAAGGGGCCGGTTATCCATTTCTTCTTCGAGACAATTTCCGCATTCGGTACCGTGGGGCTCTCCACAGGTGTTACTCCATCGCTGACCACGTGGGGCAAGATCCTTATCATCATCACCATGTTCACCGGCAGGGTTGGCCCTCTGACCCTCGCGCTCATCATCGCTCGCAGGCGACGCCCCGTGTCTGTCCGCTACGCCGAGGAAGAGATGATGATCGGCTGACGATATCACGCCGTGCACTGGTTATTGCCCCTGTGCACCCGGGCAACACTCCATTTAGTGGTTGGCAAAGCGGCGGGAACGTAATAGAATCATTTACGGTAAATGGGGTATTTTGTTCGGAACTCACTGCCGGGGAAGAGACTCAGTCAAACCTCACTTGATTCATCCACTATCTAGAAAGAGTGCGAGGAGCATGTTATGAAGCAATTCGCGGTAATTGGCGCGGGGCTTTTCGGGACGAGCGTCGCACGAACGCTCAGCGAAGAGGGATGTGATGTGCTGCTTATTGACAGTAATGAAGAGCGAGTCCGGGATATGGATGAGGTGGTGAGCCAGTCCGTACAGCTCGATGCCACAGATGAGAAAGCGCTCAAATCCGTAGGCATCGCAGATGTTGACGCGGTGGTGGTGAGCGTCGGGAAGGATATGGAGGCGAGCATTCTTGTTACCATGCTGCTGAAGGAGATGGGGATTAAGTGGGTGGTCGTCAAGGCAATAAGCGAGGCACACTACAAGATCCTCGCGCGCCTCGGCGCAGACAGGATCGTCTTCCCCGAGCGGGAGATGGGAGTCAAGGTGGCAAACAGCTTGCTCCATCCCACCATCTTCGACTACCTAGAAGTTGCTCCTGGCTACAACATTATCGAGACTGAACCCCCGCCAGAAATCATCGATAAGAGCATCGAGGAAGCCAGAGTGAGGTCGAGGTACGGAGTTGACATCATCGCCATCAAGCGCAAACGCCCCGTTCTGGATAGCAGCGGGAACAGCAAGCTGGAAGACGAGGTAACGATCGTGCCGCAGGCTGATGAGATCATCCGTGAGGGTGACGCCATCGTTGTAATAGGATCGGAAGCGAATCTCGAGAAACTGAAGCTCTAGTTTTTGAGGAACAATGATCTCTTCGAAATTAAAAGAGCGGCGTGATCAATTTTTAAAGAAACTTTCGGAATGCGCACAGGATGCTGAAGCGCTCCTCGTGCTGGGTAAATCCTGTTTCCTCTCTTCGTGGTACCGCGAGGCGATCGAGGCGTATAAGAAATGCATTGCCCTTGAGAACCGCAACGACGCCGCCTATTATAATCTGGGAGTAGCCTATCAGGCACTCGGGAAGCACCGCGAGGCCAGGAATGCGTTTCTTAAGGCGCTTGAAATAAATCCAAATCACGGAGCATCCCAGGAGGCGCTCAATAACCTCGCCGCATACTGAATTTGGAATTCCCACGAGTGCGGCAAGAAGGCTGGTGAGCAGGTCGATAAAATTTCCGGAGACCGACAACGAGGGGGTGTGTCTATGAACAAAGTGTTGCTAGTGCTTTTGGTTTTTGTTGTCGCGTTGGTTGTGAAATTTGCCTTTGCCGATGCGAAACAGCCGGATGCAGCAGGCATTGCAAAGCAACTCGATCAGCTCAATGCCAAGCTGGATACACTCATTCAGGCCCAGGGTAAACTCGATACGATCATCGCCAAGCAGGACCAGACGATGGATATGCTGCGGATGAGGCGCTTGCACGCATCGATCTGATCAAGTTGACTCCTCGGCCACGTATATTCACCTGAATCCGGTTGACGATCTTTTTTGCAGCATTCTTGACAGGTGCTCATTTCGCTATGATTTAGAAAACAGCAGATAGAACATGTCCCTTACAGAATATCAGTATCGCGATGGCTTCTCGCAGCTCTCCTTTGGGCCGTCTTTGAGCCCTGCCGTAAAACGTCTGATTGCGGCGACCATCATCTGCTTCGTCGTGCAAAATATCGGCGGCGGGGTGGTGGACCGGACATTCGCCCTTGTTCCCGCCCTGGCGGTACCGCATCTCTACCTCTGGCAATTTGCGACCTATATCTTCCTCCACGCGAATCTGATCCATCTCCTCTTCAACATGTTTGTCCTCTGGATGTTCGGGCCCGATGTCGAGGGCGTCCTTGGAACGAGGCGCTTTACCTATTTTTACTTCTTCTGCGGTATCGGCGCTGGACTCTGTTCCGTCCTATTTTATCCGCCCTCTACCTTCATCATGGGGGCCTCCGGCGCGATCTTCGGCCTCATGGTGGCCTTCGCCATGCTTTTCCCTGAGAGGGTGGTCACGCTCTTGCTCTTCTTTGTGCTCCCGGTAAATATGAAGGCCAAGCACCTGGTGCTGATTTTTGCGGGGCTTGAGCTGCTCCTGGTGATCTCAAATGTGCGCGGTGATTTTGTGGCGCATTTTGCCCATCTCGGCGGCGCCCTTTTCGGTTATCTCTACATGGGGTGGTGGGGGAGGGGAGGGGGGAGGTTCGGAGTGAGGGGATCCCGAAGATGGAAGTTAAGAAATGGTGCGGAGGATAATGATTCTGTGGATCGCAGCGAGCGTGTTGACCGTATCCTGGACAAGGTGTCCAGCCATGGCATGCCGAGCCTTACCGAGGAAGAGAAAGCAATTCTGCGCCAGGCGTCAACACAGTTATTCTGAATTAATTACCGACAACGATTGTATATGTTGAAACAGGATGCACGCAGATACACACAGATAGGAATGCAATGGAGGTGATACAATGATCGCGGGAATACACTGGTTGGGGCACGCGAGCTTCAGGCTCGACAATGAGAAAATCGTCTATATCGATCCGTATAAAATAGCAGGGGGGCCCGCTGCGGATATCATCCTCGTTTCGCATACCCACTATGATCACTGTTCGCCGGCATCCATTGAACGGATCCTCAGAGCGGATACGGTGACGGTGACCTGCGCGGAGTGCGCGAAGAAGCTCAAAGGGGATGTGCGGATCATCGCGCCGGGGCAATCGATCACCGTAGGAGGGATCGTCGTAGAGGGAGTAGCCGCGTATAACACGAACAAGCCGTTTCATCCGCGCTCCGAAGGCGGCCTCGGGTTCATCGTCGCCTTCGGCGCGCGCCGAATCTATTACGCCGGCGACACCGACCTGATCCCTGAGATGGCGACTGTCAGTGCCGACGTGGCATTACTTCCCGTGAGCGGCACCTATGTGATGAGTGCGGATGAGGCTGCCGAGGCTGCGAAGAGAATAAAGCCCGCCGTGGCGATTCCGATGCACTACGGAACTATTGTAGGTTCCCGGAGCGACGCCGTGCGTTTCAAGGAACTCGCGGGAGTCCCCGTTGAGATATTAGAGAAGGAGGCGTAGCTTATCTCGCCATGCGCGCGCAACTCATATTCAACCCGGCTTCCGGGAGAGCCTCCACCGCCGCGCGGTTGAGGGGCATCGAACGCGTGCTCACGGAGAAGGGGTTTTCCCTGGAGACGTTCACCGCGGTGCAGCCAGGCGAGGCGCGGCATCGTGCCGGTAGCGCAAAGGATGAATTGTTCCAGATGGTGATATGCGCGGGCGGAGACGGCACGATACACGAGGTGATCAACGGCATCGCGGGCTCTGACCTTATTCTCGGGATGCTCCCCATGGGAACTGCTAACGTGCTCGCCTGGGAAATGGGGATCCCCCTCGATCCGCTGAGGGCGTGCGAGGTGCTCACGAGTGGAAAGGTCAAAACGATTGATCTTGGCCTGACATCGGTGGGGAGTTATTTCTCCTGCATGGCGGGAGTGGGTCTTGATGCGCAGGTGGTGAGAGAAGTCGATCCCACTGCGAAGAATTTTTTAGGGATGATCGCGTATCCGATAGCCGCGCTCGGCACGGTGCTGCACTATGGCCTCCCCGAGCTCACCGTGGATATCGACGGTAAAATACCTTCACTCACCGGATATTCACTAGTGGTATGCAATTCACGGCACTATGGCGGCAGATTCACGCTCTGCCCGGATGCGGCCATTGACGATGGCTGGCTTGATGTGTGTATTCTTAAGAAGCGATACGCATCTGCGATTATCCGATCGGGGGTATCCGTGCTCTTGAATAATCGCCGGGTGATTGAAGGCGTGACATTTCACCGCGGGCGGTCAGTCAACGTGAGTTCCGCCCACAGGGTTCTGGTGCAGTCAGACGGCGATATTATCGGGACAACTCCTATCGGCTTCTCAATAATTCCCGGGGCGCTCAAGGTCATGGTTCCCGCGTGAGCTGTTTGATCGTCTTCTCCGCGCTCTTGTGTGCTCCATGTACGACGTACTGCGGCTGCACAATAATCCAAAGGGATGTCCATGAAGGGTCAGTTCATATGAGGCGGTCCGATAATTGTCACTGCGAGGAGCAGAGCGACGAAGCAGTCTCGCATTTCCCTAATAGAATCGAGATTGCCGCGCTCCCCCGCCATTGCGGGGTCGCTCGCAATGACCGGGTGGGGATTGTCGGACAGCCTCATATCATCCAACCTATTATCCGCTTATGATTATTTTCCTTGAGAAGTCGCATTCTTTTAAATAAAATCCTGTCAGCTTTTGAGGTGGAGAGTCCTTACTCATGCGAACTGGAATACGCATCAAAAATGTGTACCCGGAGATAGAAGGCGGGCGCTTTCCGGTCAAGCGGGAAGTGGACAGGAGCCTCCGGGTTACGGCGGATATTTACAGCACGGGGCCGACTGAGGTGTATCTCCTCTACAGAAAGAAGCATCCTAAATCCTCTCCCTGGTTTAGAGTCCCGATGATACAAGAAGGGGATGTTCGCTATTCGGGAAATTTCCCCCTGAACGATATGCCTGGTTGGTGTCAATACACGATAGAGGCAAACTTGAAATCTGATAACGATAAAAAGACTACCTACGCGCACGTGCTTGAGATTGTGGTGGGGCCAATCAGCGCCAGGTACGCCGCATGGTACGAGATGTTCCACCGATCGCAGGGAAGAGTGCCCGGTAAAAGTGCAACCTTTGACGACATGATTGCCAGGCTCCCGGATATAAAGAGAATGGGGTTCGACATCATCTATCTGCCCCCCATTCACCCTATCGGAAGGACAAACCGGAAGGGTCCTAATAACAGCCCCAGGGCGGGGCCTGCTGATCCCGGGAGCCCGTGGGCAGTGGGTAATGAACACGGAGGACACAAGGCCATCGCCCCTGAACTCGGCACGCTCGACGATTTCAGACGCTTTGTTCAGGCGTGCAGGGAGGTGGGCATGGACGTGGCCCTGGATTTCACTACGAACTGCTCGCCCGACCACCCATGGATCAAAGAGCACCCGGACTGGTTCTTCCGTAATCCGGACGGGTCTATCAGGTACGCCGAAAATCCCCCTAAAAAATACGAGGATGTCTGCCCCCTGAACCTCATGCCGGAGGACAGGGAGGAACAGTGGAACGAGATTAAGGGCATTCTCACTTTCTGGCTGGACCAAGGGGTAACAGCCTTCCGGATAGACAACCCCCACACAAAGCCGGAGGCTTTCTGGGAATGGATCATCAGGGAAGTGATCAGGTATTATCCCGGGACCGTCTTCCTCTCCGAAGCCTTCACGGACTATGATAAACTGGAATCGCTCTCAAGGCTCGGCTTCTGCCAATCGTACACATACTTCACCTGGCGCACTACAAAGAACGAGCTCATCGAATACCTGCTGAAGCTCACGAATAGCTACCTTAAAGAATATTTGCGCCCGAACTTCTTTGTCAATACGCCTGACATCCATCCTCCCATACTTTTCACCGGAGGCCGGCCCGCTTTCAAGATGCGAATAGCCCTCGCCGCCACCTCCTCATCGCTCTACGGCATGTACAATGGCTACGAGCTTCTGGAAAACGACAAGCTTCCCGATAAAGACGAGCTCAAGGATTCAGAGAAGTACGAGTACCGGGTGCACGATTGGGATGCGCCGGGAAACATCAAGGACTACATCGCACGATTGAATCATATCCGGAGAGAGAATCCTGCCCTGCACTATACTGATAATCTTCGCATCTATAACTCGACCGATGATTCGGTTCTCTTCTACGGGAAGACATCGCCGGATGGCAGGAACACCATCTTCGTGGCGATTAACCTCGATCCGTTCAGGCCTGCGACAAGCAGGGTCACCGTGCCGGTTGAAGAGTTCGGTATCTCCTCTGACGAAGAGTATGCGGTCAGAGAGCTTATCACTGATACCCTCCACAGATGGAGGGGAAGGGAGAACTACATAACGCTCGATCCCAATGTGGAGCCGGCTGCCATCTTCCGCTGTGACAGGCCGGCTCAAAGGTGACCTATGCTGCTACGCTGCGGTTAAAAAGGAGCGAGAGATGAAGGTGACAATGATCGCGCGGGAGTATCCGCCCAATGTCTACGGCGGGGCAGGCGTCCACCTCCGCGAGCTTTCACGATGTCTCTCCAAGCTCATGGATGTTGAGGTGAGGTGCTTCGGCGATGTGAATAGCAGAACGCCCCACCTGAGGATCAGAGGGTATATGCCCTGGGAGGATCTGGACTGCGCGTTCCAACCCAAGTTCAATTCGATATTCAACACCCTCTCCACGAACCTGGCCATGATCTGCGAAGAAATAGACTCTCAGATAGTCCACACCCATACCTGGTACGGCCACTTTGCCGGTTATCTCGCAAAGGTCCTCTATGCGGTCCCCTTTGTCGCCACATGCCATAGCCTTGAGCCTTTACGCCCCTGGAAGGTGGATCAGATGGGAAAGGGTTACGAGGTCAGCACGTGGATGGAGAAAACCGGGATTGAAGGGGCTGACAAGGTTATTGCGGTATCCAAGATTATGAAAGAGGATATCCTGAAGTACTTCGCGGTGAGGGCTGACAGGGTGGAGGTCATCCATAACGGCATCGACCTCGACACGTGGACACAGAAGGAGATGACCCCCGAGCTCAAGAAGAGATATGGCATAGAAGACGAATATATTCTTTTCATTGGCAGGCCGACACCTCAGAAGGGGATGGAGTACCTGATCGATGCAATGGAGCACATCCCGTGCCAGCTCGTCATGGGCGCCGTTGGCGCAGACACGAGGGAATACGAGGACCGCATGCGGGCAAAAGTGCAGGAGAATAAGAAAATCGTCTGGATTCACGAGCTTTTAAAAGAGGAAGAATACATGCAGCTCTATACGAGCGCGAGGGTTTTTGTCTGCCCCTCGATATACGAGCCGTTTGGCATCATCAATCTCGAAGCAATGTCATGTAAGACGCCGGTCGTGGCGAGCGCCGTAGGCGGCATACTCGAAGTGGTGGTGCATGAAGAAACAGGACTCCTCGTGGAGCCGGCGAATCCCAGGAAGATGGCCGACGCGGTCAACAAACTGCTCAAGGATCCAGAGATGGCGAGAATGCTCGGCGAGAACAGCAGAAGGAGGGTTGAAGAGCTGTTTAGCTGGGACGGCATCGCCGACCAAACGAAGAAGCTCTACGAGAAGCTCGTCCGGGGCGCTGATGCGATGCTGAAAAAGCAGCAGGGATGATAGAGAGGACGCCGCGAGCATTAAAAAGCAAGCAAAATAGCTTATATATTTCACCACGGAGGCACGGAGGACACGGAGAATATTTTATCGGTATTAACCGCGGATGAGGCGGATTGAGCGGATTGTTAAAGGAACAACCACTGAATGCACTTAAACCACAAATGACAAAATTCAAATGACAAAACCTCATTGTGTTTTGACATTTGTCATTTGGTATTTGTCATTTCTGCAACATTTCAGTGTCTTCAGTGGTTAAATAATGTGAGGAGATCGCCGCGAGCTGTTTCTCTCAAGGCATTCCTTGCACTCCATGGTGGCGGCCTCGCTGGCAGCAGGTACACCGGAATGCGATGGCGTGCGATTGCTCGGAGAACCGATCCGCGCGCGAGTATGAGCAGACGTACCTGACAATACTCAACACAATAGGAGGATGTCGTGCCTGAGCTGAGGAAGGATCCCATACTAGGGCGGTGGGTTATCATATCCGATGAGAGGGCGCAACGCCCGAAGGATTTTTATACGTGCCCCGATAAACCGGATGTAAAGGGTTGCCCCTTTTGCGAGGGGAGAGAAGCGATGACCCCGCCGGAAATCTTCGCATTCCGCAGCCCTCAGTCACGGTCCAACTCGCCCGGCTGGGAGGTGCGCGTCGTCCCCAACAAATATCCCGCGCTCCGTATCGAGGGAGAGCTGGGGAAGGAGGGGCGGGGCATATATGACAGGATGAACGGCATCGGCGCGCATGAGGTGATCATCGAAACCCCCGATCACCACAAGTGCGTGGAGATGCACACCCGGGAGTCATTGAGCAAGATACTCGAAACCTACAAGCTGCGCATCGTGGATCTGACCCAGGATCGGCGCTTTAAATATATCCTCATTTTTCGCAATGAGGGGAAGGCGGCGGGGGCGTCACTCTCGCATCCGCATTCCCAGCTCATCGCCACGCCGATTACCCCGAAGCGGGTCAAAGAAGAACTCACGGGCGCGCTCAGCTACTTTAACTACAAAGACCGCTGTATCTTCTGCGATATTCTCAGGCAGGAGATCGCGGAGCACACTCGCATCGTGTACCAGAACGAGCGCTTCGTGTCATTCTGCCCATTCGCCTCACGCTTTCCCTTTGAGATCTGGATTCTCCCCAAGGCGCACCATGCGGATTACCAGAGCCTCCCGTCCGGTGAGATGCACATACTCGCCGACATGCTGATCGTCACACTCAGCAAACTGGGGAAGGCGCTCAACCACCCCCAGTACAATTTCATCCTGCACACCGCGCCTATCCGATGGCCTCGCAAGGATTATTGGCGAACCCTCGAGTTTGACTTCCACTGGCACGTCGAGATTATGCCTCGCCTCACGCAATTGGCCGGTTTCGAATGGGGCACCGGCTTCTACATCAACCCCACAGCCCCTGAGCAAGCGGCGAAATATCTTCGGGAGATCGATCTCTAGATGGGCCGGGAATCGATCGGCACCTGCGAAAAGTGCGCGGATCAACAGATACAAAATCAGATACCAGGAACAATCGGTTGTGAAACAGCTCTCCCTCGCATTCTACTGGCACATGCACCAGCCGTACTACCATAACCCCCTGACAAAGCGGAGCGTCATGCCCTGGGTGCGCATGCACGCCACGATGGGCTACTTTGACCTCATCTCACTCCTCGATGAATTCCCGGCTGTCAGGCAGACGTTTAACTACGTCCCCTCGCTGCTGAAACAGATCGAGGAGTATACCAGCGGGAAGATCAGGGATGTGTGCCTGGAGTACACCGCTAAGCCAGCGTCCGAATTGTCTCCCGGGGAGAAGCAGTTCATCCTCTGGAATTTTTTTATGGTGAACTGGGATACGCGCCTCATGCGCTATCCGCGCTACAAGGAATTGCTCTACAAACGGGGAACAACGATTGCGGAAAGCTCCGTGCCGGATGTGGTCGGTCGCTTCACGGAAAGGGATCTGAGGGATCTCCAAGTGTGGTTTAATCTCGCATGGTTCGGATTCATGGCCTGCGCGCGCTATCCGGAGCTGCGTGAAATGAAGGAGCGGGGATCCGGATTCACCGAGGACGACAAGGCCCGGCTGCTTGAAATCCAGGGTGATATTTTGAAAAAGATCATTCCACTCCATCGGGATGCGGAGAGGCGCGGCCAGATAGAATTGACCACGAGCCCATTTTACCATCCGATTATGCCGCTCCTGTACGACACGGATTTTGCCCGGCGGGCCATGCCAGGGGTGCCGTTGCCGGATCGTTACCGCTACCCCGCCGACGTTGAGGCGCAGCTCTCATCTGCCGTAGGTTACCACGAGCGCCTCTTCGGCCAGAAGCCCCTCGGCCTTTGGCCGCCGGAGGGATCCGTGTGCCCTGAGATCGTACCGCTGGTTGCGAAGCAGGGGATTCGGTGGATGGCTTCCGATGAGGAGGTGCTCTTCAGATCGCTGCGGAGCAGGGACAGGTTCAGTGTGCTCTACCAGCCCTACAGAGTCGAGCACGGGGGGGCCTCGATCGCGATGGTGTTCCGGGACAGGGATCTCTCTGACAGGATCGGATTCAGATATCTATATAATGATGGGAAAAGCGCCTCCGCAGATTTCCTGCTGAAACTGGCTGAGCTATCGAAAACGGTGAGTGCTCGTGATGCGCTGGTGAGCGTCATACTGGATGGAGAGAATCCATGGCAGGGCTATCCGGACGGGGGAGAGGGGTTCCTCCGGAGGCTCTACGAAGAGCTCAGCAAGGGTTCTTTCGCCTCAACCGTGAAGATCGGCAGCTATCTCGATGAGCATCCACCATCTGAGGTGATCCATAATCTCCACAGCGGTTCCTGGATCGACAGTAACTACGGGGTGTGGATAGGGGATGAGGAGGACAACGAGGCCTGGAATCTCCTGGGCAGGGCGAGGCGTGTGGTGCGGCGTGCCGAGGAATCACCGCAGCGCCGGAAGAATCTTGATGCGGCGCGTGAGGAGCTCTATGCCGCTGAGGGGAGCGACTGGTTCTGGTGGTATGGCGATCGGTTTTCAACCGACAACGACCCCGTGTTTGATGAGCTGTTTCGCACGCACCTGAAGAACGTGTATCTGCTGCTCGGTGAAGAGCTCACCGAGGCTCTTGACGCGCCGATCATCAACATGGGGAGGGTAAGCGTCGCTCATGAACCGAAGGCATTTTTAAAGCCAACCATCGATGGGCGTGAGAGTTCGTACTATGAGTGGGTTGACGCGGGCGAATATCGAGCGGCGCGTTCCGATACCACGATGTGCAAGACGGAGGCGTTCATCGAGGCCATATACTACGGCTTTGACGAGCGCACGTTATACGTGAGGATTGATCCATTGAAGAGAGATGAACTCCGCAGGGATACCGATTACCGTATTCACCTGCACTTCACCAAGCCGCGGGAATGCCGCATCTCGTTCTCTTTGAATCAAGAAAAGGTGACGCATACGAAGTTCGAGCTCTGCCACCGTGAAGCCTCAGGCCGTTATGGACGCAGGGTGAGCTATGGTACCATTGCGATGGATAGGATCATCGAGCTCGCGGTCCCATTCCGCGTTTTAGGATTCAAGAAGAGAGAGGAGGTATGCTTCTACCTCCAGGTGAAGTCCGGCACATTGGAACTTGAGCGGCATCCTCACGGTGGATATATCTCATTCACTGTCCCTGCTGAAGATTTTGAACTCGAGCGCTGGACCGCGCTCTGAGCGGGAGTGCGAGTAACCGCCGGTCGCGAAGCCGGCGCGACGGTCAATCAGAGATGGTTTTCCAGGGGACATATGTACTTCCTATTCGCGGTGCATAATCATCAACCGGTGGGCAACTTCGGGCACGTGTTTACGGAAGCGTGGCAAAGGTGCTACAGCCCGTTCCTCGAGTTGCTGAAGAAGCACCCCGGTATCCGCTGCACGCTTCACTACAGCGGGCCGCTGCTCGAGTGGATTGAGCTTAACCGCCCGGAGGCGTTCACGGATATTAAAGAGCTTATCAACCGCCGCCAGGTGGAGCTCTTGGGAGGGGGGTTTTATGAACCGATCCTTCCGGCAATCCCTCAGGAGGATGCGCGCGGCCAGCTCACCTTTATGAGCGACTACCTTCGCGCCACCTTCGGCTGTGTCCCGCGCGGGTTGTGGCTTGCGGAACGGGTATGGGAGCCGCAGCTCCCAAGCCTTATTAAAAGTGCGCGGCTTGAGTATACCCTCCTCGATGATTCTCACTTTGTCTATGGCGGGTTGGATCGAGAAGAGCTTTCGGGATATTACATCACCGAGGACGAGGGGTGTGCGCTCGCCGTGTTCCCGGTTAATAAGCAGTTGCGATATCTCATACCGTTTAGCACACCTCATAGCGCCATAGACTATCTCCGGCAGGCAGCAGAGAAATCACCAGGCGTCGGGCTCACCCTGGGCGATGATGGGGAGAAGTTCGGCGTCTGGCCTGGTACATATAAATGGGTCTACGAAGAGAGGTATCTGGAGCGCTTTTTCGAACTCATCGAGGACAGTTCAGACTGGCTCACGATGCTCACGCTCAGCGAGTACCTCGACCGCTTCCCGCCACGGGGGAAGGTATATCTCCCCACGGCATCGTACGATGAGATGATGGAGTGGGCGCTCCCCGCGAGGGTACAAGCTGCATTTGAGCAGACTATCGGCGAGTTAAAGCGAGAGAAGCGCTTCGATCAATTGTCACGCTTTTTGAGGGGAGGGTTCTGGCGGAACTTCCTGGTGAAATACCCGGAGAGTAACCTCCAGCGGAGCAAGTCATTCCATGTGAGTCGGATGGTCCATAAGGAGCTCCCGGGAGATCTGGAAACAAAGAAGTCTCTGTGGCGCAGCCAGTGCAACTGCGCGTACTGGCATGGGCTGTTCGGAGGTGTCTACCTGAACTACCTCCGGCACGCGAATTACAGCAACATGATCAAGGCCGAGGTTGCGGTTGACAGGGCCACGCATAAGGAGGGGGAGTGGGTTGAGAGTGAGAGGACCGATTTTGATCAGGATGGAATGGAGGAGATCCTGTTGCGAAGCGCGCGCGTCAATGCCTTTCTCTCACCGGCGTACGGAGGCTCACTCTTTGAGCTCGACTATAAGCCTCGATGCTTCAATCTCTCCAACACAATGAGCAGAAGGGAAGAGGCGTATCATGCTGCTATGCGTGAGCAGCCCAAGAAAGGCGCAGCCGGAGGAGGGGAGGCGGTCCAGTCTATTCATGATATGGTAAAGAGCGTAACCCCGGAATTATTAAGTGCGTTGCATTATGACTGGTACCCCCGGCGATCTTTACTTGATCACTTTCTTGGCTCAGGCACCACACCTGAAAATTTTGCCGATTGCGAATACCCGGAGCAGGGCGGCTTTATCAACCAGCCATATGAAATCACCGCGCTCGAGAAACGCCAGGGCAGTGTTATCGCTTCTCTCCAGCGACGAGGGGTTTTTCATTCGCCAAAGGGATCGAGATACCTTGATATCCTCAAGACATACACTCTTCATGGAAACGGCCTCATCGGGATAGACTATTGTATTTCAAACCGTGCTGATGAGGCTCTTGAGCTCTGGATGGCCATTGAGTTTAATATGACGCTCCTCGCTGGAAATCAAGCGGAGAGATATCTTTCTTTCGGATCACCGAACCAGATCGTACATAAGGCGGGAAGCAGGGGGATAGCAGAGGGCATCAGTTTTGTTGACCTGGTCAATGCGCCTGACAGCTTTATGGTGCGTCTATCATGGAGCGAACCAGCCGGATTCTGGCATTTTCCGATAGAAACGGTTTCGCAATCCGAAAAAGGCTTTGATTTGAGTTACCAGGGAACCCTCCTTTTGCCGCACTTCAGATTTGTCCTTCCGCCCAGGGGAGACAAAACGATCTCCATCGAGATAGGCTTCCGCGAGCTCTAACCGAAGCCGTCGCATGATAATTTCCTCGTGATTGCCTCCGCAGTGAAAAGATATTGCATAATGCCTCCGCCCGGGTGGTATAGATTTGTAGGGGTTCGATCCTTCGACTGCGCTCAGGACGAGTTCATCGCGCCCCTACCCACCATAAATGACTCATTACAATAGTGCATCCATTTTTATTGTATAGTAATATATAACGTAGATTCGTTAATACTCTATAGTATGATAATTATGATGTATAACGTATTATCGTTACATAACTAAAATAGCTGCGAGGAGAGCATATGCATAAGGCTGTTCTGCACACGAGTCAATCGAATCCGTTCGCTAATGACCCAATCATGTACACTACTCTTGATCTTTTTGTGGGGAGGGAAAGCGAGCTCGCTCTCGCACGGGATGCGCTGGTGGATGGAGGGGGGATTGTCTTTATAGAGGGGGCCAGGGGCACGGGCAAGAGCTCCCTGGGGAATTACCTCAGATTCGAAATGGCGAGTCGGGGAATGTGCATAAGCCCCATGTGTGAGTTGCCGTTTAATGGAGATGTCAAAGAACAATATTTCGTGGCGTTCACGCTATTGTCGTCAATTAATGCCATAAGGGGAGTGTTGGCAAATAGTATGCACACGATAATTAAGCGCGATGGAGGAGAATACAGGTATCTTCATCGGGATGCGCTTCGAATAATGAAATGGGCAGGTTCAAATTCATCCGCCATACTTCAGGCCAGGATGCAGCGCTGCGCTCCTGCACTTTCCGCGAAACACGGTTTTCATATCGAGCGCCTGAGGGAATACGCGCATTTGGCAGCTACTCGGATGGGATATGCGGCCGGGATCGTGCTTCAAGTGAGGGTAGGGGAGCGGTGCGTTGTTTCGCCCGAGGAGATCAATCAGCTTGTTCAGCCTCATCTCTCATGGATTTTTACAGGCCCGCCCGGTTCTGGCCGAAAATTGGCGGGTAGGTTTGAAAATTTAATCTGGCTGAATCTGGATCCCCTGCCAGCTTCAATCCTGGATCAGATACTTGATAAAAAATTGAAAAAATGCTCACCAGTAAAAGCCGAGGGGCCCCCGGTTCTGAGCCCTCAAATAGTCAAATACGTATATAGGCTGTCCGGAGGAGATCTTGCCTATACATTTCACATCTGCTCTGAACTATTTCATTCTATAATGGCTGAAAACGGCTTAATCAGCTCTCTAACGCTTGAAAAAGCGAAAAAGTCGCTCATCGCCATATGCCAGCAGGACCTCGATAAAAAATATCTGACTCCCCTCGCCGCCGCTGTATTGCGCCGTCTCGCCTTGAGAGGTGTGTTAACAACAGGTATTCTGACCCGAATGCTCGGTAAAAAGCAAAGCAGTATATCCAGGGCTCTTTCAGAGCTCATTCACAATGGCTTTGCAGCCTATCACAGCATAGGCAGACAACATGCTTACCAGGCCTGTTCGGCTGCAAAGATACTGTATTCCTCTTAAATTGATCTTTAGGCCATACATTAGCTCTCTTATCTGCATAATTACCCAAGTCCATTCCTACACTTATGCACATGTTACTAAAGAAATGTCACAACTGCTTTGAAATCAATGCAAAGAAGCAAAAAAGCCGATCTCGGCTAGTTTACATAAGGTACATTATGGAAATCTGTGTCCGATTCTAGTAAAGAGCGACATCAGGTTAGTTTGCCATATGGGGAAATGGTTAAATTGGCTTATATCTGTTCAGCCAATCTTCTATAAGGCGTGCTTTTGGAGGCTTTGGGAGTGCTTTACGGCTTAACCAGCGATATGTGGTATCGCGTGAAACGTGCGCGTATCGCGCAAGGTCCTTTATATTGGCATCAAATCTGCGGTGGATCTGCCAGAATTTAATAAGCCTTTCTGTAACTGATACTGCAAAAGAACTATTCTTATCGTTTTGCATCTGTTTCTATTATACCCTTATTCTTAAGATATTCTGAAATCCTTTCTAAGTATTTAATTCTCTTGAGAAATCACTTTATGCTTTATCACAAAATCTGGCAAGAGCCATATTTGCAAAGAATTTAGACAGCCCGACGAAGACTTTGAATAACGGTGCTTGTCAAGGAGGATGGGTTTAGCGTATGTGGAAAACTCCAGGGTCAAACCTCGTCTATTGACTGAAAAGTTTCAGATATATTCCATAGATTCGTTTGCATTGCCTATTGGCTGCCCGCAACTTCCTGGCCGGAGGTGTCGAATCTTTCCTCTGTCGAATCTTTCCTCGAATCTTTCCTCTTTACACAAAGGCAAACAAGGGCATTTTATTTGGCTCATGACGGAGTTTTGTGCTTCATAAGACAAGACCTGTAGGGGCCTGATTTATCAGGCCCGCACCAATCTGCTTGGCATAGAGCGGGTTCGATAAAACTTGTCCTGAGCGCTTCGGCAAGCTCAGTATAAACTCAGATAGCCGGATTGCCTCTCCCGTCCCAATGACATGTAATCTCCGATTTCGCTCACGCCGGCGCATTATCCTCAGCGACCGCCATAGTATATTCGCCGATATAGGTATCAAGACCGCGGGGGGACGCAGCTTCGTAAATCGGCTCGATAGCTTCGAGGAATTGTTCTTCACCGCGCCAAAATGGAAAACTGCCCAATCGCTTAGCCAGAGCGGCCGGAACTCGTGGAATCGAAACCTCTCCGAATAAATCATCCGGTATCTCCCCCCCGTCCCAGTAGGTTTTGAGATCTGAAGAGATCGGTTCATCTGTTGAGGAAACTTCCGTATGGCCATCCAGGCTTTTGGCCATCTCGCACGCCTTGGGTGCGCCGGCTGTTTTGCTGATGTGGCTCAAAAGATTAACGAATTCTTTTCTGCTCATCCCTCGCAGTTTGAAAATCAAAAAAGGGTCTCGATCAAATTCTTCGCCCAGCAGATAATAGACAGCCGCAATGTGTTTGCATGGATTCGCCCAGTCCGGGCACGAGCACTCCGTTTTTAGGTCATTGCCTCTCTCAGGGAAAAGCGATAATCCGGCCTTTTTAAAAAGCTCTTCAATATCCTGAGGCATCTCACCGGCTAAAAGCTTCGCGGTGAAAAGGGATTTTTCCGAGAGCGTCTTTACCACTTTTTTCCAGCCGGGTTTTGACATAACTTTTACCCTGATAGAGACATCGTATGGTCTGGAGCGGGAGCCCTGCACCTGCCCCTTTACCATCCCTTTTTCAATATCAATGCGCAAAACCTGTCCCCGGCGAGCATAGGATCTGCCCCGCGTCAACCTGTTACCCGCATAAAGTTCTTCCAACACGGCATTCCAGCGCTCTGCCCACCAATTTTTACCAACGGCTCTTCGGCCTGATTGCGCCTTAATACCGCCTCTTACCGCACGCGGTTTTGACGGTGTGAAATAGCCATAGCGCCAGTACATAGTGCTCTCCTCTTTTCAGATTCGAATCGTTTCCATATTCAAGCGCCACCTTCTTTTCTCTTCAGCCCATTCTCTGTCATACCCGCTCCTCTTGTCACTGGTCATATTAATCCCCCCAGGCTTCTTTCCGAAGCTTAAAGAATTCCCTGAGCTCGTTAGTCGAAAGCTCCGTCAGCCAACCCTCCCCCACTCCAACCACGGCCTGAGCAATCTCTTTCTTGCTCTCGATCATCTCATCAATCTTCTCTTCCAGCGTCCCCGCGCAGAGAAACTTATGGACCTGAACATTCCGTTTTTGACCGATACGAAACGCACGGTCGGTTGCCTGGTTCTCCACCGCAGGATTCCACCAACGGTCGAAGTGAAAAACATGATTGGCGCGCTGTAGATTCAATCCTAAGCCGCCGGCCTTGAGTGAGAGGATGAAGATAGACAATCCTCCGGCATCTGTCTGGAAGCGTTCAACCATTTGGTCACGCCGCGCTTTCGGCACACCGCCGTGCAGGAAGAGCACCTCACGACCAAACCATTCCTGAAGGTGGCACTTAAGGATTTCGCCCATCTCCGCGAATTGCGTAAATATCAGCGCTCTGTCCCCAACCTCTATGACTTCCTCCAGCATTTCAGTTAAGCGGGAGAGCTTGCCCGACCGCCCATGAATTTCGGAATTATCGCCAAGAAACTGCCTCGGATGATTGCATACCTGCTTGAGCTTGGACAGTGTTGCCAAGATCACTCCCTTGCGCTCGATCCCTTCGACCGAGTCAAGGGCATTGGAAACATCATCAACCACCGCAGCATAAAGAGATGCCTGCTCTTTTGTCAAAGTGCAGAACACCTTCATTTCCATTTTCTCGGGCAGGTCCGCGATTATCGCTTTGTCTGTCTTGAGGCGCCTGAGGATGAACGGCCCCGTCAGGCGCTTAAGGCTCTGCATGGCCTCCTGGTCGCGATCGGCCTGGATAGGGATAAAGAAATTTCTTTTGAATTCGGTCTGTGTGCCAAGCAATCCGGGATTCAAGAATTCCATTATCGACCAAAGGTCACCAACATTGTTTTCGACAGGCGTACCGGTGAGCGCGATTCGATAGCTCGATCCAATGGCTCGCGCAGATCGAGCCTGCTTGGTTTCTGGATTCTTGATATTCTGCGCCTCGTCCAAAACCATCCCCGCCCACGGCACGCCCTTGAATATCTCAAAATCACGATGGAGCAAAGCGTAACTGGTAACTACCATGGCGTGCTTCCCCGCCTCTGCTTCAAATACCTCGCTTTTTAATCTGCTGGCGCCGTGATGGACCATTATAGGCAACTCAGGAGTGAAACAGCCGGCCTCCTTCAGCCAAGTGGCAATGACAGACATGGGACATACAAGCAGCACCGGGCCATGGCTATTCGCCAGCCAGTCTCTCTGGATAAGCGCAAGTGTCTGCACGGTTTTTCCCAATCCCATGTCATCGGCCAGGCATGCCCCCAGTCCCCATCGCCGCAAGAAACTCAACCACGAATAACCCCTTATCTGATAAGGGCGCAGTCTCCCTTGGAAACTTTCCGGGTGAGGCAGCTCTTCGAAAGGCGTGCCCTCTTCCAACTGTTTCAAAAGATCTGCAAGCCAACCCGTTGCCCTTACCCCCTCGAAATCAATAGAACTCGGAGTTCGTGCCGCCCCCAAAGCCATCCGGATTATTTCATGCACGGTTGCTCGGCCTGAAGCCTTTTCCTTCCAGAAGTCGCGGGCCGCCGCTATCTCCTCAGCGGTCATTTGTACCCATTGGCCGCGAAATCTGATAAGCGGCGCCTTGAGTTTTGCGAGTTCCTGGAGTTCCGCCAGGGATATCTTCTCACCGCCCAATGCGACTTCCCAGTCGAACTCAACTACGCTTTCAAGTGACAATCGACCGTGCCCTGTCATCACCGGGCTCCTCGCATTTGCGCTGGCCTTCAGACGCAGCTTCGTTCCCTTGCGGGTCCACCATGCCGGCAGCATAATCTTAAACCCCGCCTCCTCCAACACCATCGCTTTTTCTGTGAGAAATTTATATGCCTCTGCGGTATCGAGTTCGTAACCGCCGGGAATAACGGTTCTTAAACTTCCTTCTATATGCGGGCAAATCATCGATGCCTGCCCCAATGACAACAATACGTATTCGCGATGGTCAAATCCAGTGAGATCGAGAAGCGACTTTTGTTTACCGGTAGTGCTCCATGCCTCTGTTGCCGGAATGAGCAGGCTTGGATCATTGACCGACTGAAGTAGGTAACGTACATACCAGGCCCCCTCCGCGCTTTGAACCATTTCCGTCCCATCCATCTTGATCCCGGGCTCTTCCAACCGGAAACAAAGCCGAAAAGGCGCCGATGTAGGAAGAGATATCAGCCGTTGCCAATCGCACACCTGGGCCTTAAGCTGAGCCAACTCGCCTTCATCGCCCTCCATAAGCCCATCAGGCGAACGCAGCGCATGCAACCACTGATCGTGCATGCTGGAAAAAGTTGGGACCTTCCTCCTCCTCCCTCGTTTTTGTATCATTACAGAAGAAGAACATGGAGCACGGATTAGATGATCAACAATTTCTCCAGTGAAATCAGCAAGCGTTGAACGTGAGGATTCATTTGGCGGCGAATTATCTCCCTGCGTCAACGCGCGCGCGGCCGCCGGCATGGCTTTGGCAAGCTTTTCTAAAATATCAACGTCGGCGCCGGTGAAGACAGGCTTCCATTGTGCATAGCATGTCCCGTTGTCTTCGGTTATCGTGGGAAGGTATTTCTGTCTTGTGATAAGCGCGCCTGCAAAGCGCATAGCCCTTGCCCAGAATGACAAGTCGCTCCCAACAATTAGGCCGGGCGCCAGGTTTTGTTTTCCAACGCAGGCGCAGAGGATTTCAACCACCTGTTCTCTGGTCAGCCGAATTACCGAGACATTCCATGGGTTCAATACAGGCTTTTTATGTGAATGGGGCAATTGCGCAATAATAGCACTGGAGGGCAGAGGAGCATGATCGACTGTCGGAATCCAGGAAACTACCGTATCTACCCCTATCTAATTAACCCTATTCTCTTCGGTGGGAGGTAGATAAAAAAGGCTTCACCGCGGATGTGATCAAAGGGGACGAATCCCCAGAAACGGCTGTCCTTACTGTTCGCGCTGTTGTCGCCAAGGACAAAACATGAGTCCTGAGGCACCTTGAATTTTTGCCCTCTATGGCCATAGAGGGCCCCGCCTGGACCGTTGCCGGAGAGGACATTGGTGTAGTGGATATCCTTGATGATTGCGGGCTCAGTGACGAGCATATCATTGATATAGATACCGCCGTCGCGTATCTCAACCGTCTCTCCTGGAAGCCCTATGCACCGTTTGACGAAGTCTTTGTTTTGGTATTCCAGATTGCGAGAGCCGCAGGATGGGCACACGCGAGGCATCCTTCTCGTCAGATTGAAATCGGCATAGCAGTGGTTGCAGTGGTGGTTAAACGGGAATTTAAAGACCACAACGTCGCCTCGCCTTGGTTGTCGCAGCGCGAGCTTTTCAAAACGCCGGCTGGGCAACTCAAACCCGTAATTTGTCCACGGGATGCCGACCCAGTCGAGCGTCTGCGGGCCATAGATAAACTTATTCACCACGATATGGTCGCCGAAGCCGTAATTCTGGGCGCCATGGAGTGTTGGTTCCATGGAGCCCGTGGGGATTTTGAAGAGCTGTATCACAAAGGTCCGTAAAAAAACTGCCAGGATGAGGGCGAAAAGGAAGGCCTCTGCATATTCCCTGACAGCCGATTTTTTGGCGAATCCGAGGTGCTTCTCAAAACTATTGTGCAGTCTCTCGGCAGATTTCTCAATATCGGAGATATTCCCGCTCCGCAGCGCGTCATCAACTGCCGCCATGTCATTCTCAAGACACGCCGCATGGAGCTCGATGAGCTTTTTGCCATGCTTACGGTAGAGCCTTCGCGTTGTTTTGAGCACAAGCCTGGCATAGCTGACTGTCTTGCGATTCTTCCAGAAACTCATCCGCCCTCCCCTACCCTCGCTCTGTACTGCCCGGTTTTTTAGCCGGAAAAAGTTTTAAAAGGATACCATAGCTCTCCATTTATTAAATAGGGAAAACATGTGGGATCGAAATGCGTCAGTTATGGTGGGGTGAACCACAGACGCACTTTTTATAACCGCCCATTTAAGATTTCGCCGCGGATGAACGCGGATATACGCGGATAAAGCGTTTAAAAGGCGATGTTGGCCGCAGATTGACGCAGATAAACGCAGATTTATTACAGGAACGCATAACCGTTTTTCATATCTGCGCACATCTGCGAAATCTGCGTTCTCCATAAAACAATTGCATCGCTTTCTCCGTGTGCTCCTTCTTTTCTCCGTGTCCTCTGTGGTAGAACATTAAAGACGCTGAAAATAGCCACCCATAAGTAACCCATTACCGGGATCTTTCAAGGGGATACACTCAATCCATCTTCATCACTTCGATAAATGCCTTCTGAGGGATGTTGATTTTGCCGATCTGCTTCATTCTCTTCTTGCCCTCTTTCTGTTTCTCCCAGAGTTTGCGCTTGCGGGTGATGTCGCCGCCGTAGCACTTCGCCGTCACGTCCTTCTTGAGCGGTCGTACCACCTCGCTCGCGATGATCCGGTTGCCAATGGCGGCTTGGATGGCGACACGGAAAAGCTGCTGGGGAATGACCTCTTTGAGCTTTTCCGCGAGCTGGCGCCCCCTGTGCTCGGCTTTGCTTCGGTGCACGAGCAATGAAAACGCATCGACGGGCTCCTTATTGATGAGGATATCGAGTTTGACGATATCCGACGCCCGGAAGCCGATATGCTCATAGTCCATTGACCCATAGCCGCTCGTGACTGTTTTTAAACGGTCGTAAAAGTAAATCACGACCTCATTGAAGGGGAGTTCCATGGTGAGGATGACCCGGTGTTTGTCGAGCGATTCAGTCCCGACGCACTCACCCCTTCGTTCCTGAGCGAGTTTCATCATTGAACTGATCATCTCATTGGGCACGATGATGTATGCCCGGATCATCGGTTCCCGGATTTCCTCTATTTCCTGCGTCGGCGGCAGGCGAACGGGATTGTCAATTTCAATGGTGCTCCCATCCTTCTTCTTGATGAAATAGATCACGCTTGGAACAGTTGCCACAATGCCCACTTTATATTCGCGCTCAAGGCGCTCCTGGATGATCTCCATGTGCAGGAGGCCGAGGAACCCGCAGCGGAAGCCGAACCCGAGAGCGACTGAGTTCTCCGGTTCATAGGTGAAGGAGGGGTCATTCAGCCGGAGGCGGTTCAGGGCGGACTTGAGGCTTTCGTATTCTGCGGTGTTGACCGGATAAAAGCCGCTGAACACCATCGGGCGCAGCCGCCTGAAGCCGGGAAGCGGCTGAGCGGCAGGCCTGCGCGCGCTGGTGATGGTATCACCGATGAGCACCTCGGTCGAATCCTTGATGTTCGCGATGATATATCCCACCTCCCCCGCCTGAAGCCTTTCACGGGGGGCCGCGGCGGGCATAAAAATACCGACTTCCTGAACCTCAAAGATCTTCCCGGTTGCCATGAGCTGGATCTTCATTTCCGCCTCCACATGGCCGCTGAAGATGCGCACGTGGACAATCACGCCACGGAAGGTATCGAAGAGGCAATCAAAAATCAGGGCTTTAAGCTCATCCCCCTTCGGTGTCTCGGGTGGGGGGATGTGCCTCACAATTGCCTCCATCAGTTGATCAACCCCGGCGCCCGACTTGGCGCTCACACAGATGGCATCTTCTGAAGGCAGAGTGAGCACATCCTCGAGCTGGCGTTTGGTTTCAGCGATGTCGGCGTTCGCGAGATCTATTTTATTGATAACGGGAATAATTTTAAGATTGTTCTGCATGCAGAGGTGGCAGTTCGCAACTGTTTGCGCTTCAACGCCCTGCGAGGCATCAACGACGAGCAAGGCCCCCTCGCACGCTGAGAGGCTGCGCGAGACCTCATAGCTGAAATCAACGTGGCCAGGAGTATCAATCAGGTTGAGGATGTATTCCTTCCCGTCCCGCGCCACATAGCGCATACGGACAGGATGGGCCTTGATGGTGATCCCCCGTTCCCTCTCCAGGTCCATATCGTCAAGAAACTGGTCCCTGAATTGCCGTTCATCAATGGTGTGAGTCAATTGGAGAAGGCGGTCAGCCAGCGTGGATTTGCCATGGTCTATGTGTGCGATGATCGAAAAGTTTCTTATGTGAGCTATGTGAAAAGGCATAATTTATTATATAGAAGTTGAAAGAGCCCGAAAGAAATTTCGGGCTCTGTGCATCCCGTCGTAATGGGTCAGAAAGTGTGAAAAAATTCAAATTACAGCCTGAATTTGCTAAAGCAAGAACTTGTCATTGCGAGCGGAGCGAAGCAATCTCTTGTCATGCAAGCAGTTGAGATTGCCACGTCCGCCTCGTCCCGCTTAGCGGGACTCGGCGTCCTC
>Ga0315288_10001879_pt1 | contig 27262 bp, 24 predicted proteins | sample YL17G11_20_MG_FD_203454 | JGI IMG/M metagenome (GOLD analysis project Ga0315288, IMG submission 203454) | Sediment microbial communities from Yellowstone Lake, YNP, Wyoming, USA - YL17G11_20 | ecosystem: Environmental > Aquatic > Freshwater > Lake > Sediment | place: USA: Wyoming | collected... | reverse complement strand
AGAGCCCCATTGAGAGCCTGCTGGAACGCGCGCTCGTCCAGCTCTGCGGCAAGGCCCGCTTCCTCGAACTCATTCACGACTTTATCGTTTTCGACGCCGGAGTCAAGAAACTCTGCCGCCCGAACCAATATTTCGGCGTGCGGGCCGCACAGGAACACGTAAAGCGGCGTGAGGGCGGGATCATCTGGCACGCCCAGGGCTCGGGCAAGAGCCTGATCATGGTCTGGCTGACCAAGTGGATCCGAGAACACGCAGCGGATGCCCGGGTTTTGATCATCACCGACCGCACAGAGCTCGACGAGCAGATAGAAAGGGTCTATACGGGTGTCAACGAAGAGATCTACCGAACCAAGAGCGGGGCAGATTTGATCGCTAAACTGAACGCGACCGCGCCTTGGTTGATGTGTTCGTTAATCCACAAGTTCGGCGGGAAAGAGGAAAGCGAGGAGATTGGCGACGTCCCTGCTTACATCGAGGAGTTGAAGAAGGCGCTGCCACCCGGATTTGCCGCCAAGGGCAACCTCTTCGTCTTTGTGGACGAATGCCACCGCACCCAATCCGGCGAGCTGCACAAGGCCATGAAGGGCATCCTGCCGAATGCCATGTTTATTGGCTTCACCGGCACGCCTCTTCTCAAGGCCGATAAGCAGAAGAGTATTGAAGTCTTCGGGCGCTACATCCACACCTATAAGTTCGACGAAGCGGTGAAGGACAAGGTTGTGGTTGACCTGCGCTATGAGGCACGAGACATTGATCAACGCATCACGTCCCAGGCGAAGATCGATCAGTGGTTTGAGGCCAAAACTCGAGGCCTGACCGATCTGGCGAAAGCCCAGCTCAAGCTGCGCTGGGGAACGATGCAGAAGGTGCTCTCCAGCCAGTCGCGTCTGGAGCAGATCGTGGCCGATATCCTGATGGACATGGAGACCCGCGACCGACTGAAAAGCGGACGCGGCAATGCCATGCTTGTTTCCGACAGCATCTACCAGGCGTGCAAGTTCTACGAGCTATTCAACAAGACCGATCTCAAGGGCAAGTGCGCTATCGTGACTTCCTATAGGCCTTCCGCGGCCGATTTGAAGGGCGAGGAGAGCGGCGAAGGGGAAACCGAAAACCTACACCAGTATTCGATCTATCTGCAGATGCTAGCCGACTGGTTCAACGAGCCTCCCGAAATCGCGGTGAACAAAGCAGAGGAGTTCGAGAAACAGGCCAAGAAAAAGTTCGTGCAAGAACCGGGGCAGATGAAGCTCCTGATCGTGGTCGATAAGCTGCTAACAGGCTTCGACGCGCCGCCAGCAACTTACCTCTACATCGACAAGCAGATGCGCGACCACGGCCTGTTCCAGGCCATCTGCCGCGTGAACCGGTTGGACGGCGACGACAAGGAATATGGGTATATCATCGACTACAAGGATTTGTTCAAGAGCCTCGAGGGCGCGGTCCACGACTACACCTCGGGCGCTCTGGACGGATACGACCCGGAGGATGTGGCGGGACTGCTGCAAGACCGACTGGCAAAGGCCCGGGAGCGTCTAGAGGAAACCCGAGAGGCTGTGAGGGCTCTTTGCGAGCCCGTCGAGTTGCCGAAGGATTCAGCAGCCTACCTGCGCTATTTCTGTGCCAAGGATTCAGCCGACGCTGAGCAGCTCACGGCCAACGAACCGAAACGGTTTGCCCTCTACAAGCAAGTGGCGGCTTTTGTGCGAGCATTCGCCGAACTCGCGAATGAGCTGGAAGAGGCCGGCTATTCCGCCAGAGAAATCGACGCTCTGAAGGCCGAGGTTGATCACTACGAGAAAGCACGCAATGAGGTGAAGCTCGCTAGCGGCGATTACATCGACCTCAAAATGTATGAACCGGCCATGCGGCATCTGATCGATACCTACATCCGGGCAGAAGAGAGCGAAAAGGTGTCCGCCTTCGACGACCTATCCCTTATCCAGCTTATCGTCGAGCGAGGGGTTGAGGCGGTCGATAGCCTGCCGGATGGAATCAGGAAGAACAAGGACGCTATCGCGGAGACAATCGAAAACAACGTCCGCAAGCTGATCATCAACAAACAGCCGATCAACCCGAAGTACTACGAAAAAATGTCGGAACTGCTAGATGCCCTAATCGAACAGCGCCGCAAGGAGGCCCTGGATTATCAGGAGTATCTGCGCAAGATTGTCGAGTTGACGAAGAAAGTAAAGAGCCCGGAAGTAAGCGGTGAGTATCCTGTGACGATGAATACGCCCGGCAAGCGGGCGCTGTATGACAACCTCGACAAGAACGAGGCTCTGGCACTGGCAGTCGATGCAGCGGTCCGGGCCAGCCGGCAGGACGATTGGCGAAGCAATCTGTTCAAGATCAAGAAGGTGAGAAATGCGATCTGGGCCGCACTTGAGTCGGCTGGGGCGAAAGTGGGAGGCGGGGGTGAGGTCGCCCGGGCGGGAGCTGTGCGGGAACCTCGAGCTGCCTACGCCTCGGAATCGTTGGAAGAACGGGTCGTGAGAATCCTCGCGTTAGTGAAAAACCAAGATGAGTACTGAGTTCACCGAAATACGAGTGAGCGGGCTGGTGGTTCAAGTTGTCCGCAAGAACATCAAGAATCTGCACCTCGGCGTTTATCCCCCGAATGGCCGTGTGCGGGTGGCGGCGCCCCTAAATGTCAACAATGAGGCCGTACGTCTGGCGGTCGCCGCCAAGCTCGGCTGGATCAAAAAGCACCAGGCAAGGTTCAGGGCTCAGTCGCGCCAATCCGGACGAGAGTTGGTCAGTGGTGAGAGCCACTATTATCTGGGACACCGGTATCGCCTCTGCGTCCTCTGCCACGACGGAGTGCCTAGAGTAGTAGTGCGCGGCAAGTATGCCATAGAGCTCCATGTGCGGCCCGGGACCACGGCAGAGCGTCGCAGGCAGGTTTTACAGGATTGGTATCGTCAACAACTCGGGGAGTTGATCCCGCCGCTTTTAAAAAAATGGCAAGAGGCCTTAGGTGTTCAGGTCACACAGTGGCGCATCAAAAAGATGAAAACAAAGTGGGGCTCCTGCAACTTCAAGGTCCGCCGCATCTGGCTAAACCTCGAGCTTGTAAAGAAACCGACACAGTGCCTTGAGTATATTATCGTTCACGAACTTGCGCATCTCATCGAACGGCATCATAACGATCGTTTCATCTCCATCATGGACCAGCATATGCCGCATTGGCGGCTGCACCGGCAGGAGTTGAATTCTGCTCCACTGGCGCATGAGACGTGGATATACTAATTAATTTCAGATGGATTAGATGCAGCGTATGCGAAAGACCTACGATGCGGCCTTCAAGGCCACGGTCCTGGAAGCCCGGGCGCATCTGGGTGCTTTTCGTTTCTACTAAGAGGCGCGGCCGCACGATGCGCTGGGATATCGGACGCTGCAGGAAGTCTATTTTGGGACGCGGGCGGCGTTGGCGTCGGCTTCGGAGGCCATGGTTTGATATGGACCGGATCGAGAAAGTCATTTGTAAAGTAAATAATGAAGCCGTTTTTCCTGGGTTTTAGAAAAAACTGGCTTTTAAACATCGAAGTGGCTAAAATGGTCACGAACGGCGGGCTGGGAATACACCTTCAGAAGGCCCCTAAATTGTCCAAAGAATGGGGAGAGGGTCAGTTTTCTTATTTTTCGTTCTTAGAACCGTGCGTTAGCTGTAACTTGGAAATCTCTAATCTCATCTGTTGCGGCTGAAGCCTCAGGCGCACATTGCCCCGCATAGTAGCACCAATCCTAGCGAATTCGATTGACAAAGTAAAACTCCTCGTATCTCCATTATCAAAAGGTAGCTCGAATGTCGTGCTTACTTTTGCGTTACCAATCTTATTCAATTCCGTTTCGAACGCGAAGAGCTTTTCTATTTGCTGGTTAACACTTCTGAGGTCTGGGCGACGATAAGGAGCATTCGTCGGGATCTCTGCTGGATCAACGATTTTTGTCTTCAACTCCAAATAGGGTTGGGATGAACCGCTTTGTTCCTCGGATAAGGTCGCCTGCGATGACAGCGAGTGCGGCGTGGCAGTCTTTCGCAACATGAAACCTCGGTCGAAACCGCCTCTGCGTTTGCTTTTTTCCTTACGTTCCAAATTGACTTGGCTGGGGCTACTCTGTATTGCCCGGGCGATCGCACTTATCACTTCCTGGACGTCGGCGAGCTCCGTTATTAATTCGTTGCCGGCCTTTGCATCTAAAACCTCATAAGCTTCCTCAACAAGTTTCTGGCGCAATGCAGCAACCAAAGCGTCGCCACTTAACTGAATGATCTCCACTTTTTCATTGCGCCCCTCAATGATGGCTGGAATCTTGTCTCGGACAACCTTGTTGTATTCAACAACATCTTCTTCTGCTCCGACCAAGTCGGTGCATTCGACCTGAGCACCCGCACGTTGCAACACGTAAAAAGCATGTGACAAGATCCCGCCCGCAAGTTCCACGACAATCTTATAAGCACTTGCGAAAGTCCCTAATTCTTCTGCGAATTTTGGATTGCGAATGAGTTCAGGGTCTGTCGGTTTCACAATAATTCGCTCGACATGAATACCTCTGAGTACCAGTTCCTTTAATTCTTCCCAATTGGTGCAGTCGGAGATTACATGATTACGTGCTATCGCGAGCTTTTTGCGAGGGGCGGCCTTCGGCAGACCCTCAGGTTGCCATTTACTATGGAACCAGGGGAGAACTTTGTGCCTAGTGACGCGTATATCATTATCGATAAACCACATCACTACCACTGGATGGCCCTCGCGGTCAGCGATCCTGCGTGTTGTCGAGGCTATTTCGAATATCCAGTTTTTGCGCTTGATGCTGGGCCGCCAATCGTATGGAGCACCTGTATGCATTGGGACCCAACGACCAGCTGAGTCAGGAGCGATAAAGGTTCCCTTGTATCGGAGGCGCTTAAAGATTGGGTACTTCTTTATAATCGAAAGCTCATGGACACCGGTCTGAACATCCACCTCGAAGGTATCATGTGAATACCAGTACAGTCCTTCGGGAAGGCCCCAAAGAGATTCTATTCTAACCATCCTTTTTCCGGGTTCTGCTCCTGCCCAAGCAGATGCTATAGATGGGAGGAAATGATGTCCAATGAGACACAGCGATGCAGACAGAAGCCCGCTTTCTTCGACACATGCTTTAAACGTAGTAATTAGCCATTCTTTTGCTGCTCCGGCTGATCTTAGTTCGTCGCTTCTCGGCAACATTTCCCGCTGGTCAAAAGGAATGCCGCTACCATCAGTACGGATAATGAGGGGACGTTTGGTCAAACGGCTAAGGTCCGAGTCCAGCACCGACGGTATTCGTCCCTGAAGAACGTTCTTGAGAATCTTTTGGTCCTCAAGTATATAAAACTGAGGCATACAATATCCGAGTTCCGAATAGAGCCTAGCGTTTCCAAGCTTGCTGAAGGTTTCGAAGTGTTGAGCGCCCGCCACCTTAAAGACAGAGAGTTCCATTGCCGAAATCTCCGCAACATCATCAGGTCGTAGTGAGGTAGGATCAACTCCGACTTCCTCCTCTGCACTATCGGCTTGTACAAGCCAAATGGCGGATCCATCCCATACCCATTCGAAATGAATTCGTACATTGAAAGCGGTTGCCCAGTGAGCTACCTTCCTCAAACAGAGCGTAATCTGAGGCTCCGAACCACAACTTAGATCCAAGTCGGAAGGACTGGTTCCATCTCTCCACTTGCGAATTGCGATGTGGCTTAGGTACCCCGGTCGATTTCTTTGAAGTTCGATTTCAACAATCCAATCGCGATGCTCACAACTCAGATGTCTTTCGTTCGATAAATGTCCTCTCCTTTTTGAAGGGACATGGGTTTGAACGATCCAATGCACGTTTTTAGTTGATTGATCGGGAACTTGTGAAGATAGCCTACGAATCGTGTCACTGATCTGGTCAATAGAGCACGTTTCTGAGGCCAAACTTCCGCGGCTCCTCAATGTCTCTGTTGCACCGCTCGATCGAACGATAACGCGCCCAATAGAGATTGACGCTTTAGCTAAGGCATCTTTTATCCACCCCTGAAGATCACTGCCGCTGAATGTTAAAGCGGCCGTGTCAATCACGAAAAAAGTGGGGACCCATTCTGGGGGGAGAGAAGCCAGCCCACGAGCTTTCCACCCTATGCTATTAGCCGCCAGTGATTCCGGCTCAATGGCGACCGTGCCGTGAGCACCAATTTTCCATATCGGACGGTTCGGTCTAAGTGTTCTAACAATTGTCTTTGGATTTCTCGTATCGTGAGGCATTCTTCCTTGATTCCGCATTTTCTTCCCAAAGTCAAGTTCTCGCGTTGGGTCAGCCCTTCTATTAAGCAGAAGGCCCTGGGCAAACACGTGGAATAGTGAGGTGGGGAGAGAAGTAGATAATCTCATTGCCTTGTCGGCTTGCCCTTGCGGTATGACGCCACAGGACGCGGCGACACCTAAAATTACGATACAATTTTCGGATGGGCTGAACGTCATCATATGACACCAGCCACGGACATTGTAATTCTGATATTCCATCCCGGACCCTGGCATGATCGTCAGGCCCGTATGCATTATAATAGAGATTCCTTCCAGTGCCGAAGTATGGTGGATCAAGGTAGACCAACTTATTACGGCCGCGTCTGTGATAATGGAGGAGTTCCATTGCGTCCATACATGAAAGGTGGATACGGCTCTTGAAAGAAGCAATTAGGGTCAAGCGACGCACAAGTTCAGTGGAATTAAACCGCGCGTCGATTCGCCAATCGCCTCGCTGCGCTTTGCCGCCGATCATCCCCCCGTTTAGGATTCCTGAGTGATTTGTCCTGTTCAGAAAGAAGGTAGCGAAGCCAAGTGCGAACTCTCCCGAGCGGAGCCCCTGACGGTATATTTCTCTCTGGCGCGTCCACTCATAAGGCGTTACGCTCGTTGTTTGTACTAAGTCAGAGAACCTATCGTTATGATTCAAAACAGAATGCCAGAACGCGTGGATGGCAGGATCTAAATCATTCAGGTATACCTCGTCGACTTTATCAGTAAAAAGCAAACTAAGAGCGAGGCTCGCGCCGCCAGCATACGGCTCGACGTAGACGGGACATTTTTCGAAATTTTCTGTAATTAACCGTTCAAAAAACGAATAAAACCTCCACTTCCCGCCTGGGTAGCGTAACGGAGAAGCATTTCTCATAGAAGTTCTTTCAGTCTTGATATGGCGCCGACGCTCTAGGAGTCTTTGTGCTTTTCCTTTGAACGGCTAGTTCCAAATAAAGTTTCCGCGATTTCGTATAGCTTTGCGATTGCGCTGTCTGAGAAGTAGCCCACTAGGAATCCGAGACCGATAAGCAACGGATAATTATCCGTCGCTTTACTATCGAAGATCCTTATCACGCCAGAAGTAATTAGGACAGTTACTCCGAACGCCAAGCAACCGGAGATATGAGGCGTAAATACTCGCCAGAGCCTTCGGTCCATATGCCAAAGCTGTCGAGCCACTGAGTGGTAAAGCCACTTAATATCAAAAAGCGTTCCGCCCAGAGTGCCCGCAGCCCAAGCCAGCCCGTACTTGAAGAGTGCTTTGCACCTACTGCTAGGAAGATGAAGCCAGTCTTTCGGGAGTTCTAACCAAAGAATAACCATAACCGCTGGGACAAGGATTAACAGCACGGCAAGGTAGATAGCTTCCTGCCGTATTCCCTTTTGAGCTACGGGGTCGCTGTACTTCGATTTCCAATCCAACAGCTCGCGGTTGTCAGTTGGATCCGCTTGCCCAAAACTTGAGATATCATTTAGCTGCTTCATTCGCTCATGACGCGGCTACCGCTCTAAGGCTTTCGATCGTTCGCGTAATGTTTTCGTGCTGCGGGTAATCGCGCCAACTATACCGGTCTGGGACACCCAATTGAGAGGCGATAGCCTTTCGAAATATTTGACTTCCAAACTCATCATGGACGGCAATTCGAGCGTGGCCGAACAGCTGTTCGACGTACAGATAATCGCGTCCTTGGGCGAATGCGGAACGGCATTTATATAGATCCGCATCTGACCATTGGATATCTCGCGGGAGGTAAGGCCGGGCAGCAGAGATCAAATCGAAGCCAATAGGTACGAGGTGAAGATGAGCGTGATCGACGCCACAGCCGACCTGCCGTTTTAGGCTACTTGGGCCATGCTCGAAAGCACACAGAGCCCCATATTTCGGCGTTAAGTATTCCGCCACTCGCGCCCTGAAATCCATCATTTCGTTCGCCAGATCTGCGGGCATCGCTCCTATTGATAGAAAATGTTTTTTGGGCACAACTAATATCCAACCTTCTACTATTGACCCGAGAGATGGTAGTGCTAGGAAGTTAGCTGAAAAGAAGAGAGGTTCATCCCATCTGTGACGTTGGCGGCCAGCTACGAGATTCGAACATAAACAACACTCACTCATGTGACCATACTCCAATCCGTTAAAAAAAGGTCTTCGGCTGAGCTCCCCGATCTCCACCTCCGACCATTATTAAAGATAATAGAACAAGGCATAGGCGATGTCAAGCGGGTTCGGGATCTTGGGGAAACCTACATTTTATCGACATTTGTAGCATCTTTAGGATAAGATATTTGGGCCAAAGGATTGAAAGATGGGCGTATACCTCTGTGAGCTCTCCAACTGGAAATCATGAGTCCCCGCCGCCGTGAAGGTCCCGTCAGAAACAACCAGACCGGATACTACTTTTTTGACCAGATTATAGGCTTAAATTTATATGAATTTCCTTTTTCCGCGGCGTGGTGAATCACCGCTCCGGACAATGAATCTTCCCTCTTAACCATACCTGAAGTGTATCGCCAGCCGAGCGGCAATGTCAATAACCGCGCGTCAGCCCTCCAAACGTTTCTTGATGACGTCGGCGATGGTTTTCTTCAGAATCGAAGCCCGAGAGGTCCGCCCCGGATCCCCGCGCCCGTGGAAGCCCCGGGACCGACGACCTCGAACCCCCGCCTCGCTATTCTTGCGTGATCGATCTTCATCTTGGCCATTTCGGGACAAAAAAACGTCATTCGTATTTGAAAGGCCGAATTACGATGAATCCACCCGAGGGAATGCGTTCAAATAATTCGGTCGTCTTATTGTTCCCTTTATTATGTTTATGAAGAAAAGTTCCATAAGTACTTTTGGCGAAAACCGGACAGGCTTCGCGAAAATCCGAAATGGAGAAAGGTTCCTTCACGCTACCCGACTTAACTGCGGCAATAATGCTTCTATATACCGCGTGATCGGCCATGTTTCTCTCCTTTGAGAAAATTTCTTCCTTCCCACCGTTCATATAAACGAGGCGCGATAATCGCCGTCATGGCGTCCCTTCAATCGGGAAGGCTGGCGATGACCCGGTCTTCCCCGCTTCATTCCCGCGCCCCATGTTTTCAAGTAGCCGATCATGCGGGAAGTTTAATACAGGACTGCGGTTTTTGCGGGAGCCGGTCAGTCCAAACGGGCTATCTTTCCTGGCCTTTTCGGCGTCCCCAGCCGCGCCGCGACCTCTGCCTTTTTCATGCCCTTCAGCTCCGTCAGCGTTTTTCTCACTCCAGGCTTTCTGATTGTTATCTTCCCGGATTTCTTCTCCCAATGTGCGATGCTGATCCTGTTCATACCGACCAGAGTGGCTAGGTCGATCTGGGAGAGACCGAGCCGCCGACGGAGGCTCTTGATCCCCCTGGCATAGACCGCGACGTGCTCGGCTTCCGGTTCCGAATGGGCTTCGACCCGCTGATCTTGACCGAACGCGGCCTGTTTTTTTGAAAGTTCCTTGTTATCTTTTTCGATTACGGAGATTCTACTTTTTTGCTCGGCGAGTCTCTTCTTCAGGACAATATGATCCCGGCGGAAATTCGAGAGCGCCCGGCCGACTTCCCGGCGAGAGATTCGCCGAATCTCATCTTTGATTGTTTGAGCGAAGGTGGACATGATAAAGGCTCCTTGTATCTTGAAGATGCACCGATCCCCCGATTGATGAATGAATAATTCTGCATACTGACCAGCTCGCTTTTATTATATCACTCCTCTCGCCGGAATCCCAGGTTGTCGGGACTTCCGGGAAATAGTTCGAGCATCGCGGGAATGAAATTGAACGATTCGCCGGACGAAGATACAGCTGTCAAGGCCGGTGGTTGCTCGCTCATGTGATTCAGGGCCTCGTTTTCACCGACGGCATCATGGACAAAGCGGCCTGAATGGAAATCGACGGGATATACTTATTCCCGGCTCATACACAACAGGTGACAATATCTCAGCAATATTGTAAATAGTTTCTAAAAAAGCGCAAACGGTATAACGACTGAACTCACCGGCAAGCCGCCTGTAAGTTTTTTGCGCACCTACGTGACTGGCAGCTTGTCCGGTACAGTTACTTGTTGGGCCACACTACGTTGGCTCCGCTGATGCCGTCGTGACTACCTAAGATGTTGGAGTCACAGTGCCGCCACCGAACGATAGGTACCCTACCAGAAAGAGCGAAATGATGATGGCTAATGACATGCCGATTTTACCTGGTATTGTACGTCTGCCAACGATGCCTAATATTAAAGCAACAAACTCTAGAATCCAGATTACGATAGGACCGTAAAACCAAAATAATTCTCGAAGACCCGGGACGAAAATCGGGATGACAAACGGAACGATTACTCCCAAAATTGCTGTCCACAAAGAAATCCAACCCACCGTTACTCGTTGTATGCTCATGGCTCCCTCCTCCTACAGATAATGCAAAGATAGGATTTTCCTTTTTCCGAGCGAGCTGAATTCCCGCCCTTGGCCCTGAATCCTCCCTTCTATCCATATCGGTACTATATCTCCGGCCTGTTGGCCCTGTCAATCGCCGCGAAAAGTCGCAAAAAGATTGCCCGATGATCCAATCGGGATAAGAAATTTCTGCCTTCAGAGTCGCTTCGCTTTTATCTCATCACGGGTAAATTTCGTAATTTTGTCCGATAATCTTTCCATGACGGATCAGCAAACGCAATTTCCAGAGTTATGGAATTGCATGTTGGAGGCACTTTTTTAAACAACAAAATTAGTCTTGTGGGAATTCCTGAGCCGAACAGTTTTGTGAAGCTGTTATAGTTTCCAACTTGGTAATTTGGGTTTTCCGAGTCCTGGATTTTATTTCCGATCTGAATGCTCCCCACTCCTATTTCATTTCCGTCTTGATCAATAATACGCGTCCTTTGGCTTTCTCGATCTGAACTTGAAGTGAAAATATAAATGGTTCTATCATCGATATTATTCGTGACAAGAACGTCGCATAGAAGCCGGTCTCCGGAAAGTCTGCATTCGTTTACCACAAAAGTAAAGTCATTCACCTCTGTCTTGATGACTGAAGTGCCGATCCCAGTTTTTCGAATTGCTGATGATCCACTCATAGTATTCGGGGATGAGGATTTTTCCCCGATGCCTTTTTCCAAGAGTTCCTCGATGGTCTTGGTTTTGGCGATATCGGCCGAAGAGGCACCCAAAATCCTGGCTGTGTTCGTATCCAGCACTTTGACGGAAAGCCGGACGGTATCCCCGAAGGGCGTAATCGTCCCCGTGATCAGGGCGTCCGCTCCGGCGATCTGCCCCAATTGCCTCGCCGTTTGGGGATCGATAATACCGGTCGCCGCCAGCTTATGCTCGGCAAGAATCGCCTTCAAATGCGTCCTGTCGATCACATCGAAGGCTTTCCCGGTGGTCGCCAGGCCGACCGAATATTCCTCGGCGAAAAACCTTCCAAGTTCCGTGACATTCCCCTGGAGGTCCGTGAAATCGACGACGGCGATCGTTTTCTTACCCGCATTCACGATGTTTTCCGCAAGCTTCGAGCAGATCCCCGCGATTTCATCTTCTCCTGCATAAACGGGTTCATTCATCAAAAAAATACATGCCATGATCATCAGAACGAAACAACGCCTCCATTCCGATTGTCGGATTTTCATATTTGTTCTCCCTTTCCCGAAAGAAATCGTCATTTAGCCGGAAAGTTTCGCTGCAGAAAAGCGTTGATCTTATCACTCATAAGCACCCCGGCCTGCTTTTCTGCCGCCTCGTTGCTGAATCCGACGCCCGTCGCGGTCAGTACGGCCGAATCGATTACGGCTCCATTTTCGGCTGAGATCAGCTTGATTTCCAGGTTCATCGCCGCGCTGATCGTATCCTGAAGATCCGTATTTTTAATATATTCCACGGCCGATTTCCCAAGCAGAAGAAAAGACGCGCATCTCCTGACGCGCAGATCATTCACTGCGGATGCGTTGCCTGAAAAAACCTTTTCGAATAATCCATCCTTGATAAATGGCTGTTTGAACAAGTTCAGAATCGGATTCATCATTTGGGACCGGACGGATTCCGAGATCAGGCTTCCCAATTCGTTTTTTTCCTTCGTCGTCGCCCCTTCGATTACAAGAAGAGCAACGTTTTTATCAGCTTGGCCTTTGGCGAACGAAGAATTGACGTATCGGTTGAGATTGGAAAGGTATTGTTGTTCTTTTTCTTTTCGGTTCTTTTCGTTGATCGCGGCCATTTCGTCAGCTATTTTTCGGCCCAACGTTTGTTTATAACCTTGAATGACTTCGAGCGTCACGGGCTTGAGTTCGACATTGAAAGTCGGATGATAGCCAGAGCCGTTAAAAAACTCGATTATTCCGGTATCGTCGGAATAATACCAGACCTTGGGTTCTCCCGTAATGGGATCGAAAAACTCAAATCCGTCCATGGATTCGACCGGAATTCTTGTTGGAATCATCCCCTGTAATCTTTTCTGATACTTGCCCATCATGTCCGGCGTGACGGGCTTTAATTCAATCCCATATTTGGGATCGAATCCAGGCGAATCAAAGAAACGAATGCCTTCCGGCGTATTCGCATAATACTTAATTGCTTCCCCTTTGAAATGGCCGAAATACGTTCCCCTGCTGAGAAAAAACATGGCCAGAAAAAAGAGGCCCGCATAGGTGACAATGACTATTTTGCCGAGCGTCTTATGACTCTTTTTTCTGCTGAAAAAACGCAGATTGAGTTTGGAGACTTCCAGCAATGCCCAATACAATGGCATCAGCGCAAAGACCAGTATTCCTTTGACTAGCCACGGGCTCAATCCGCTGACATTGACAAAATTCTGAACCGCATAGTCGAATGTTCGCTTTACGACGAATAACGGAAATTTCGGAAGGAGTATGGCAGCCGTAAGAATAATGATGATTCCGATTATCAATGAGGCGGCAATCTTGTTTTTTTTCTCCACCATCTCGCCCTCCAAGGAACACCAATAGATGCTTATTAAAGGAAAGAATGGGTGTTGATAAAAAGTCCCATCATCAGAGAAGAATCTTAAGCTTGCTGTTAGAGAATGTCAAGGAAAGAATAAGAAGTTGTTTTTTCACGGCATGGCGAATTCCCGCTCCGGAAGATGAATCTATTAGGGACAGAGAAAAAAGCGGTGGAGAATAAATGGATTTGGTAAGCACTCCCCTGTTTACTAAAACTCATAAGAAGCCATAAATCCAATGATGCCACGGTCCACCAAATGAAAAAGGCCCATAAACTCAAATCGGCCGATGGCCACCCCAGCCCCGAACCTCCCTCCGAGATCGAGCTCCGACCCCCCATCTCTGCTTTTCAGGTCCAAGTAGAATCCGAGCCCTGCCTGAGCAAAGACACGCGACTTTCCTACCGGCAAGGAATAGCGGACATCCGCTGAGAGTAGGAGGCGGGTCCAACCCCCCCTAGCCCCGCCGGAAGCGCCAGTAAACATGAGTGCCTCGACACCGGCCACGAGATCCAAAGGCAATTCTTTGACGAGGGGGAAGTTCAGCCGGCCATGAATTCCAAAGCCGATGACAAAATAATCAGAATACTCACCCGTGGGAAAAGCGAGGGAAAAGCCGGACTTCAGAGAAGCCCTGCGGGCGGAACCTATTTCTTTAGTTTTCATCGCCGCATTTGCCAGTGGCTCAACATGGGGTTTTATTTCTTCGAGAAGTTCAACGTCTTCGCTTTCAACGAATCCGCTAATCACCACCCCATCGCTATCGGGAAGGGAGTTAATCTTGTACCAATCTCCCCTCTTTTCTTCCGATAAGACGGTTGCCCCCAGGGGAATGGCAAAAATACTGGGCGATCTTAGATCAGCCTTCAGGCGGATGTTGGCATTGGCGGAGACGAGCCGTATCCGGTATTTTGTCGCAGCAACTGAAGATTCCCCCGACACTGGCACATCTGCTTGCCCTAGGACTTCAACCAGGCTCTGATGGATATAGCCCTTAAGGACAAGACCGGTTTCATCAGCAGGTATTGATACCTTAAACCAATTGCCAATTTTGCCTTCCGAGATTAGGATGCCTCCCAGAGGTACCCAAGATATCACAATAGCTTGGGAATTCGGTCTTAGCCGCACGTTAGCATTTGTAGTGTTGACAACCAATTTGGTTAGCTCCGCATGCGCGGAAAGACCAAGAGCAAAAATCAAAAGAAGGCCCCGTAAGTAACTGAATATTTTTTTCATTTTAGAGTACCTTACTAATTAGATGCCCTATCGAAATTTTATGACCGTGCCGTATATCAACAACCGGCCCTCTTCTCTCCCCACTGGACTTGTAAATTGAAGCCTAAGGCCAATGACTGCATCTCCTCCGGCCTTGATAACTTTTTTCTCGAGTTTTTCTGCGCCATCCTTAAGAGCATTTTCTAATGGATCTCGGAGATTTAAAGAGAACTTGAATTCCTGATATTGGGCAATGATGTCGATAATGTCATGTTCATAATTAGTATCCAGCGTTGAGTAGACAATTTTGCCGGTTTTTGCGAAGCGCATGGAATCGGGAGCCCTTCTGGAGCCAGAGGGAACCGACGGCCCAAGGGTGCTCACGAAATCGCTCGACGATGCTTTTAACAAGCTGGGGTTGCCTATCTGATCCTGGACACCCTCTATATCAATCTGATTGATATATCCAGAAAGTTCGAAACCAGATTTTTTATCGGGAAGAGTAACTGAGTACCACTCCCCCTCCTTTTTATTAACAGCCAGCGTATCTCCCTTTTGAACCGTGGCCACAACCTGACCTTGGATTGAGGCCTTGATTCGAATTTTTGCATTGTTTGTCTTGACACGAATCATCTCCTCACCAAAACCAAAGACAACAAGCAGCAATGCTAAGAGGACGCAAGAAACCAATTTTTTTTTCTTGGGCATTAGAAACCTCCTAATAAAATGATTTTCCTTTTTTCGCTGCGCGATGAAAAGCCGCTCCGAACATTGAATTCCCCCTTCTGACCACGCCGGAATTATACCGCCGGCCGCGCGGCAATGTCAATCTTCGTGAAAAGCAGCTTGGCGTCAGTCCTTCAGGCGTGCAGCGATGGCGTCGGCCTCGGAGACCGGGGATTAACATGGACCGGACCGACGTCGCCGTTTGTGAGGCAAATGGCGAACCCGTTTTTCGGGATTTCCGAGAACAATGGCTTTTCGGCATCAGCAAGGCTAAAATGGTTACGACAGGCGGGCTGAGAATCCACTATCAGAAAGCCCCTCAACTGTCCAAAGAATGGGGAGAGGGTCACACCCGCCATACATAAATCCCAATACCCGATGAGGGGATGTAGGGATAGGGTATGGAAGAAGGTATATGGGGATGGGGGATGAAGAAGGGGCACGGGATGGTATGTTCTTAGAAATATTTTCGTAGTTCGAAGTGCTTCTCGTGAATAGGCAGTAAATTCAATTTTGGCGGCTCGCCTTTATCCCACGGGGCAAGTCTATTCATTATCAGCCAATTCCCTATTTCTTTGCTGATCAATTCTCTGCAGATCTTTCCCCAGAAAGAAGGCTTATCTAAATTGATTTCAGCGTCGAATCTAACATTTTCAAAACTGATGAATATGGATTTCCATTCTCTGCGAAAGTAATGATCGCGATCTTCCTCTTTTATTTTTACTCCGTAGCCTACGCCAGAACGATGATGCTTTCCGTTATTCCATGCTGTCACGAGCATCAGATCAATCATCCTTTATTTCTAGAGTGGATCGAAATTATATTATTATTTAAATAGCCCATACTTCTGTCGAATCGATTTTTTGACAAATTCTGCATCAAAGATTATTACGCTTACTTCAGGCTTTTCCTTAAAACATAGAATCGTATTAGCTGCTCGTGGTTTTGAAATTAGATAAGTCTGGCCTCCATCTGAATATGTCGTTGCACTCCCAGTCGCGTAGTTTCCACTTACATTTACATGGACCCTCGTATGTGAGGTCACTGGTGTCGTGTAGGTTGAAAGGCTCGACGACTTATCTGACTCGACAATAATAAAATACCGAAAGCCATTCTCTAATGATAATTCGGCTGAACGAAGAAGATTAAAATCTGACGCACGCTCCTCACTCGTGTATCCATTACCTCGGAAGGAAACCTGGAAAATATTTTCGCCCAGTTGCGTCTCTGAATAACCTCCTTTCCAGCCTATTTTCTTATAAGCTGTCGCGCAACATGAAAAGATAATTGCTAAACCTAATAATCCCACAAAGCGTTTCATTTCTAATCCTCCCCTTTGATGGAATGGAAATTCTTCCTTCGTGCCGAAAGGTTTCTAAATATAAGATTTTGCTTTTTCCGAGCGAGCTGAATTCCCCCTCCTAACCATATCGGAAGTATATCGCCGGCCGCGTGGCGATGTCAATCGACGCAATAAGCGGCGGCGGAACGCCGTCCGCTGTAACCGGTTGTTGGGCACGAGCATATACTGTCACTTGCTATTCCTACTACAACTTCTTCAACTCCGCCACAATCAGAGCGGTGCGTTCTTTCGAGAACTCCTCGAAGGAATCAAACCCGAAGCTAGGAAGATTTGGAATTAGATGACGCTTGCGGAACGTTGCATCTCGTGTCTGAATCCACATGTCAAATGGTGTGGCGTTCTTCGACAAGTTCTCCGAGTCGGTAAGTAACTGAAGGTTGGAGAGGATGTTGTACTTCGATATATAAGCGTGAATCTTCGCTTCGTCATATCCCCGCTTCTTCAGCGCCCTCACCTGAAATTCACTCTTTGGGAAAATGTGATCTTCGTGGAAAACAGCATCCTTCCAATCCCGGTCAGGGTAGAGCAGCGACAACACGAGGTGTGTGTAACGGCCTTGGTATCCATAACTCATGATGCGGTCGATTTCAGCGTCATTAAGTCGTGATTCGATTCCCAGCGATTTGTAGAGAACATCAGAAGGAAAGGGCGTCGTCGGACTGCAAGCGTTCAACAATTCTCGCAGCCGCGTCAATGTGGTATCGGACGAACCACCGAATGCATTTTTGAGTGTTGAGAAGACAAACCACTTGCGGATGGCGACCTGGGCGGCGGCGTCCTCGACGTTGGAAGACTTATCGAAGGAAGAGTTGCCACGCTTCATGAGGTAGAACGCAATCGGCAGCAACGCCAGGGGAGCCACGACGTTCTTGGCGCTAAAACCAAAACGGGCGATAAGTCGTATCGTTGCCGACAGATAGTCCTTGATCTTCTCCCAATTGCTTTCGATAATACGAAGGTTTTTTCTCGTGAAGTTCTTGACCTTGTACTGGATTGGCAGGTCCTCGCTGAGGTACAGACACGCCTTCAGTACAAAGTCCTTGCCAAAACTATATCCATTGCCGATCTCGTTGAGCGAATCGGTGAAATCATGGATTTCGCTGCGTGCGTCCAGCGTCTCCCATTTCGCAGTGGCAGTAGCGAGCAAGAGATCGGAGTACTCGAGGGGCTGCCCCGCCGAATTCGCCCGCACAAAGACCTGCAACACTTTGTCATAGTCTTGGGACTGCTCCTGGTAGTAGTTGCCGACGAGCGTCGTGTGGATGCGGTTGTGCAACCGACCAATAAGCTTGTTGGCGTTCTCTCTCTGGTCTTCTGGCAACGCCGCCAGTTGCGGCTTCATATCCGATTTCGCATCTTCGGCGTCCTCGAAGTCCAGAATTCGCCCCACACAGTACCAAAGCTGCGGCTTGTCTCCGTCTGATTCGGCACCTTCTCGAAAAGCGAAGCCATAGGTCAGTTCTTCGGGGTTGTCTTCATTAGGCACGGGCGGCTTCAACAAGTTTAAGTAGAGTTGGGTCTTTCGCCAGCGAAAGTAAAAGTACCGGTATGAGCCACGCAGACCGATGAATAGCGACGTGATTCTTTGCTGGCCGTCTAAGACGAGGGTGATGTCCTTCATGATTCCAGCCATATTCGCAGGCGGATTGTGCGGAGATTCAGCGTCGAAACCCCGCACAAACTCGTAGATCGGCCACTCGTCTTTGTTCTTCTGCTCCAGTCGCCAAAACAGAAAGGAGCCAATGGGAAAGTCGGCCATAATCGAGTCGAACAGTCGCTCGACGCGGTCGGTGCCCCAGATAAACTCCCTCTGGATCGCCGGGAGGTAGATGTCCCGGTTGATCTGCCGGATGATGTCGCTGACTCGGACGGGAATGTATTCCATTCTGATTTTCTCTTATATGTGCCTAACTGACCTGCCCCCGCTCAATGTACCACCTCTGAAGTGAGGTTTTCAAGCATTCTGGTCTCTGGCGCTGGAGGCCTGTATCCTAGAGAACTGTGAGGCCGATGTCGGTTATATTCGCGCCTCCAGTCTTCTATCACCACCTTGGTCTCCAAAAGCGTATCAAAGATCTCTTCATTCTATAATTTCTCCCTCAACTTCCCGAAGAACGACTCCGCGTATCCGTTCTCCCAGGGACCTCCGGACTCGATAAATAATAGCCCGACTTCGAGTCGCCCCACCCCCCCGCACGGCGACGAATAAATAGGTTATATAAACGGTCGAGGACGCCCTGCGAGCTGATCTGGCCTAGCGGCCGCTTGGAGGTATTCTATAGCAATCATTAATAGAATTAGTGTATCCTTTAAGTAATTAATCTAAGCACAGGAGCATGGGTATAATGCTTCAGAGACAAGAAGTCATAAACGTAATCCTCGCACAGCTCTTAGCCGAAAGGGGACTAGTCGCCGCACCCGAGCAGATATATCGATCTCCTTCGTGTGATTCCCAAATGCCGGATGTCATTATAGAATTCGAAGGATTACGAGTTGCCGTTGAAGCAGAATTTGCATCAACACAAGATGCTTCTAAGAAAGCTTTCAATAAGGCAAAAAAGCGAGTCGAGGACGGGATTGCGCACCTTGGTGTAGCAGTTGTCTACCCCGAGAGCCTCAGACGGGTCTCATTTGAGAAATCCGCCAATGCGCTATTGAGGGCGACGATTCAATTTACTGTTGTCACCGAGTTATCCTCGCCAGAAACACAATTAAACCTGTTTGATAAATCCGAATTTAAACTATTAATGCTGAGCGGCACAATAGATGAATTAGCTGAAGCTTTAAGAAGGTCATATGACGAACTTATTCGGGAGGATACCGTCCAGCGTGCTGTCGAAATCATGGAGGGTGGAATTTCTTCTTTGCTGCAGGCCATTAAAGCACAGCCTGCTACAGTAGGACGATTAGCTGGGGAGATTGGGATTATTGAATTCCCCCAAGAAAACGAGGGGACCAAAGATCATGCCTTCCTCTCTGAAAAACAGCGTGAAGCCGTAAATAGAATTGCGGCCCTTATTATTGAAAATGCCCTAATCTTTCAAGAGGTGCTTTCTCAGCATGACCAACGAATTGACCCACTTGAACGGTTCCGGGATTCTAAAGCAGTTCTATCTCAGATTAGGGACCATTGGAAATATATTCTGGATGAGATAAATTATTTTCCAATATTTTATACTGCCCGCCAGCTACTAGGTTGTTTCTCTATCGATGAACAACTGGAACACGCTATTAAAGAGCTAGTCAAGACAGCGCTTCGCATTGTTGCATGCAGGGCGGCGCTCCGGCATGATCTAGCGGGACGAATTTATCATCGGCTACTTGAGGAGGCAAAATATTTAGGCGCATATTATACTTCAATCCCAGCAGCGATTATTCTGTTAAAGCTAGCTCTTAGAAAGGATCGCTATTTATTCAATTGGTCGTCACAAGAAGAACTGCAGACCCTTCATATTGCAGACCTTGCGTGCGGAACGGGCACATTATTAATGGCTGCGGCCGACGCTGTTGTTGATAATCACGTAAGAGCGTGTGTAGAATCTGGCAAAAGGCCCGACCTTACTGGGCTCCAACAAAAACTTGTGGCAAATTCCCTTTATGGATATGACGTCCTCGCTTCTGCTATTCACCTTACAGCATCAACCCTTTCGTTACGTGTCCCAGAAACTCCCGTAAACATTACGCACTTGTATAAAATGATCTTAGGTGGTCCGAGTCGAGCGCTTGGAAGCCTAGAATTCTTAGAATCTAAAAACATTCAAGGTTTCTTATTTGGAGCTCCTGAGCAAGCTACAGCGTCGGGCTCAGTTTTAGCCCCCCTTACATCAATTCCAAGACTCGATCTTTGCGTAATGAATCCGCCTTTTACTCGGAGCGTAGGCTGTAATCTTTTGTTTGGAAATTTCCCAGAAGAAGAAAGAAAAGGGATGCAATCGCGCCTTCGCCAGATAGTTGCTTCCCGCGGCGTCTCTGCAAGCATAACAGCTGGGTTAGGGGCCCCGTTTGTTGCCTTAGCCGAGGAATATATTAAACCCAAGGGTTCAATCGCACTTGTATTGCCACATGCAGTGCTCGCAGGTGTATCCTGGAAAAAGACAAGGGAACTCTTAGAAAAAACATTTTATGTTGAATATATTGTAGTAAGCCATGAGCCCGGGCATTGGAACTTTTCCGAGAACACTTCGTTGAGCGAAACACTTGTAGTAGCAAGAAGACTCGCTGAAGATGAACGGAGTAAAGATAAACGAAATACCATTTATGTAAATCTCTGGGAAAAACCAAAAAGTGCAATTGAGGCATTGAGTGTTGTGAGCCAAATTTTAAGCGCCGAGAGAATCCCACAAATTACGGAGAAGATACAATCTAAGGAACTTGAGCTGAGTGGGAAAAAAATTGGTGAATTATCCGCTGTACCCTGGGAGGAAGTAAAGGGAAATTGGTCCTTCTCTTGTTCTTTTGCCCAGGGGGATCTTAATAAGGTTCTACATCATTTATTAAGATCGAAACTATTATGCCTAGAAACAGGCAGCCTTAAAAGCCTCCCATTAGTACCATTAGGAGAATTGGGCGAGTTAGGATTTGATCGACGCGATGTACATGATGGTTTCACAGTGGCACGCGGGCGTACGCCATTTCCAGCCGTTTGGGGGCAAGTGGCAACGCGGGATATGACATTGTTACAAAGGCCCACGAAGTGGCTACAATCTCGTTACAAGCAGGCAGAAGGGCGTCCCAAGCGTGATGCAGAATGGTTGTGGAAAAAAGCTGGTCGAATACTTATAGCTGAACGATTTCGAATAAACACGATGAGATTGCCATGCACATGGGTTGAAGAACGTGTTCTTGCGAATGTTTGGTGGACATATTGTCTAAATTCATCGATTGAAAACATCAATGAGGAAAAAGCTTTAGTTCTATGGCTAAACTCAACGCTGGGTCTGATTATGCTGTTTGGCTATAGGACTGAAACAGAAGGCCCATGGGTAGATTTCAAGAAGCCTCTCTTAGAACGGATGCCAGTTCTAGATGTTTCGTGTTTAAATAAAAAACAATTATCTCAACTAGGAGCTCTATTTGATAAGCTATCAACTTCCAATTTTCAACAACTGCGAAAAATGAAATCTGATCCCCTTCGAATCGAGATTGATGAATCATTTTCTACAATGCTTGGACTTGCTGAAGTGGAAAAGCTCCGTAATATGCTGGCCAATGAACCCTTAGTCAACATGTCCTTTGATGGGATAATGCAGTAAAGAAGAAACTATTCTATCGCACTATAATCAGCGGGGAGAATATAAGTAACTGGGGCGAGTGGAGACAATTAGCTTTTTGACTACAATAGAATGATTTCTCTTTAGCGTCTCTTGCTTTCCTGGGCCCGCGGTTTAGCCCGGGTTCAAGCGCCTCAATGCTTTGAGACAAGTTTGCCAGAGCTCTGTTAAGTAAGTACGGCTGCCTAAAGGATCAGCTACTACAGATCTTTCCCATGACCTGTCCCCCTTAAATCGGTCCAGGTATAATGGGAAAAACCTGGGAGAAAGGAGCCTTAATGGGTAGATGACGGTCCGCTCCGGATGTCGAGGACGATAGACTCCCGCCATGGCGGGAGAATGGCCTCAAGAAGCGGGCCAACGTCACGGATCGGACTGCTCCGCTTGGACGTAACCGGCTACAACATCATCGCTACTTGGTAGAGTATCCAGCGGCTTTCCAAGCCACAGTGCCGCCCTTCAGAATGCGGACGTTTGTGAATCCCATGTCCTTGAGCAGCTTGCCAGCGAGCGCAGCCATCCCGCCGCTGTAGCAGGTGGTAATGATTTGTCGCGCGCGATTCTCCAATTTCGGGTCGCGCCATTCTTGTGGCACTTCGTTGTCTGCCTTATAGGTCAGCGTGCCGAGCGAAATGTTAACGGCGCCGGGGATGATGCCTGTGGCAGCGATATCCGCCGCATCGCGCACATCTATGACGAGCGTATCCGGATTGGATCGCATCGCTTGGTCCGCTTCCGCAGGGCTGATCGTCGGCACTTCAGCCAGCGCTTCAGTCACCATTAGATTGAATGTTTTGAACTTTACCGCCTCCGTTTGGGCGGAAAAAGAAATCAGTTTCGTGCTCCATCCAATGCCAAAAGTTACGAGACCTCCAGCGAGGACCACGACAAGCAAGATCAAGATACTTTGAGAACGTTTCATGACACCCCTCCTATAGTTGGGCTTGAGCAGCATTCAGCAGAACCTCAGCCGCTCCATGCAGTCTTGCCGCATTAGCATTTGGCTTTGCGCCAAATCATTCCTTCTCCCAGGGACGCGGCAATCCCATTGGGGCTACTCTTCGTGGATGGCGGCGCGCACTTTGACCACGACTTCTGCCGGAATCTCCTTCATGTTGTGTACGGCTTTGGCATGCTCCGCCGCCTTTTTCAGAACCTCCTCCTCTGAGCCAGCGCGAATCACAGCATCGCAGTCCAACCCGAGGTCCCTGCACCGGAATACTTTGTCCATTGTTCTTACCTCCTTTCGTTTTCAAATCAGAAAGCTCTGGACTCAATATATCATACCCCGCGTTATCATAGGATTTTCCTTTTTCCGCGGCGCGACGAATTCCCCCCCTTGGCGCTGAATCCCCCCTCCTATCCATACCTGAAGTATATGGCCGGCCGCGCAGCCATGTCAAATACCGTGAAAAGCAGTTCGGCGTCAGTCCTTCAAGCGTTCGGCTATAGCGGAGGCTAGCCCCGGAAGGCGCCCAGGATGCCCCCACAAGTCCGAGACATTATCTTTCCATGTCCCGGATGCCTGTTTTTGGGGCTGAGAGCCCCGTAGAGCCACGCACTATGGCGTTTCTATAACAACCCTCCCTACCCTACGGGCAACCCCACCAATGTCACCTTTTCCCCTGTTGGAATAATTTGCCAATTAAGCCACTACAAGGCTCTTATACTCCGCGACAAACCGCTCGAAATGATGGAAAAGCACCCAGTAAAGGACGGTCCGCTTCGGATGTCTGGGACGATAGACGTCGCTTCACATTCCAGTCCCGTCCAAAGAGTGGCCGGATTGACCGGAACAGGTGGCCGCTTTGAACCGGAATCACTGACCGCTTTCGACCGGAATATATAGTTGAAGAAAGCTAACATGGAAAGGGGGGTGATTTCTTAGGGCCCGAAAGGTCCATAATTTTTATAAAATCCGGATCGTCCCATAAGTTTTTAAAGGCTATATCCTTCTTTGCTTCCTCCGCTCCAACCGGCATTCTATCTTCTAAAGCAATGGCCTTCGCTAAGTCCGCTAGCGTCCTCGCTTTATCTCCTTTTAGAGCTGAGATCTGAGCCCTTTGATACAATGCGATTCCGCCAAAAGGTGAATTATTAATAGAACTTAGTTCAATGCACTTGTCTGTGCCACTTAGCGCCTCATCGAGTTTCATCAGCTTAATTAGCGCTTCGCTTCTATAAAACCATAAAACCTCGTTGTCGGGCTTTATATTTACGGCCTGGTCATAGACTTCAATAGCTTGTTCAAATAGCCCCAAACCCATAAGAGATCTCGCCTTCCGATGTAGCAAATCATCGTCAGCAGGCCTCATGTTCAAAACTAGATTATAGATTCCCAACGCTTCAGTAAAGCGAGTCAGTCCCTCTAATATATCTGCCTTTTTCAGCCACAGTTCCAAATTATTGGGGTCAATTTTCTGGGCTCTTTCTAAATACTTTAGCCCCCTCTCTAACCATTCGCCAGAATTCTTAGAGAACCTGAATCTACACCAAAATTCCGATAATCTGCACCATTCCTTTAATGCTTTTTCATAAGCCTCCGAGCTCTCTTTTTTTGCACCAGCTGATTGGTAAAGCATACCCAACTGTTCCCATATATCGGGTTGAGACGGGTCAAGTTCTAGTGTTTTATTCAAACATAGAATAGCATTATTAAAATCTTCCATCTCGCGATAATTAATTGCCCTCCGATACCAGGAACTGCTCTGTATGTGTTTTAATACTCTTACTTGATAATCAATCCAATCGTTAGGTCCACTCGAAATGATTGCCCTATTCTCTTGTAATTGCGTTGCGAGTTTTATCCATTCTCCATATTCGACTGGATGTTCCCTCATCATTTGATTGAGGAATTTAGCCGAATCCCCATGCAGTGCGAGTCCTCCCCAGCTATCCGAATAAACTGAGAGAGCCGGCTGTTTAGAAGAACAATGAAAACAAGACTCCCAACGTCTGCTTTCGAATTCTGATCGCGTCCATTGGCCGCAGTGTTTGCATCTAATAAAATTATTGCTAAACGCTTTCGTGATATTTTCTTTTACGAACCCTAATTTTTTTAACAAACTTAGGTTCTTGACTTCTCTCTCTATTATCGGGGTTTTCAACAGGAAATTACACCTCTCAATATAAGGAATCAAATAGAAGGAAAAGTCCCCATTGTATGCAATGAGCCTATTGAATCCCTTCAAAGCTTCCGAGTAATTACATTCGTCATACAGCGCAGCGACAGTAGAATAATATTTGGCTAGAGTTTCCTCTGTGATTTTCGTATTTAGGTCTAAATAAAAGAGTTTTTTAGTTAGCCTGTTCATATCTTTCACTGCTCAATCTACGATTTTCTGAAAAGTATTCCCAACAATGAAAGACTGCATTCTTGTTAATCATAGAGAAGGGGAAATTAATACGGAATTTGCTTTTTCCGAGCGAGCTGAATTCCCCCTCCTATCCATGCCGGAAGTATATGGCCGACCGCGCGGCGCTGTCAATAACCACGAAAAGCCACAAAGATCGGCGCTCGAAGAGAACGTCGGGACAAGAAATCCCGCCGCACCGGCTAAAAGACGATAGACTTTCCCTTCCGGTGAAAATGAGATGATCAAAAATATTCCGCGCTCTCTTCGGCCGCCATGAGCGCAACCTCCTCGAAGACATGAGACGGAGGAGGCTTATCCGCCACAAACGTCAGCTTCAGATGATCGATGATCCGATCCACAACGGCATACTCCGTCAGGAAAGCGACGACCTTCATCCGGCCGCCGTATCGGGGGCAGGTCATTCTTGATACGCTGTAAAAATAAAGCTTTGTGAATCCATCTGTTTCTTATTTTATCAATTTTTCCAAACGCGCTTGACAACGAGAACAGAACGACGAGGTTTTTCTATCCGTGTCCAACAAACTGTTGGAAAAATGCATCACGCACTCAGCGTCAGGACAATGTTCTAATCCGAACACATGCCCGAGCTCGTGCACAGCCTCCTTTTTTGCCCTATCTATGAAAACATCTTTGTTTTCCGGGAGCGAATAAAAACTCTGGCGTAAACGAGTTATAGAAATAACGGCTAATTGGCCTCCGAATTCGGCCTCGCCAAAAACGAAATTGAGGCCTTCGGCATAGAGGTCGACATCTGCAATTGCCAGCACGATCTCTTTTTTTTCTGCCTCTAATAAGGCATGTAGCTTTTTTAGGATAAAAGACGAAAAATATTGTTTTCTTGCCGGATTAAAAGCATCCGCCGAGATTTGTATTGGATTATGTCTTTCAACCTTGCAATTGAACTTTGCCGCCAGATCTTTTTCTAAAGCATCTAGCACCCATCCTTCAATCGCACCTATCGGAATAAGTATTATTTTCCGCTCCATATTATTCGAATCCACAAATTTTGTATTTAAAAGAAAAATACCGCTCGCGAAAATAATGAAATAGAGACATATCACAATATTCGCTTTGCTACGCTTATGACATTGACCCACATTTATCATTCGCACTCGGATCCAAAGCTTAAGGATCATCAGCAGGTCAAATGAAAGGCCGCGATCGTCTTTCTTTTTGTATTGATAGAATTAAAAATTTCAACAGCCCGACGGGAATCCTCAATGTAAAGCTCTGTGTTTTTCTTAATTAGCTCTTTTCTAAGTTCCTCGGGAACCTTCATCAAGCCCATATACCCAGTACCAATAATCAGCACCTCAGGACTTGCGGCCAAAACCGCCGTCACATCCTCGAGCTGCACCCGATGCCCCACTTTCCTCCACCAAGAGGCATCTACTTTTTCGGGATAAATAATGAGATCCGAATTAAAGCTTTTGCCTTCAATGACAATTTTTCCAAAAGAATAAGAATCGATATTCATGGTTCGCTCTATATCGAGCTATCTCTCTAGCTGACTCAGCACTTTTAAATAGATCTCATCAAAGTTGTCTCTGACCAAATGATATGTTTGCCCTTTATTCCTAAATTCTTTTACAAATCTTTTTGACAAGGTGGCAATGACGTTCTTATCTGAGGCAAGCACCATTCTAATAGTTTCCTTAAACTTTTTCGAATAATACTCCATCATTCCAATCTCATCTATAAGGACATATTCTGAGTCTTTATAGCTCTTCAGGAATTTATCCATAATTATTTCTATCCCTTCAATATTAACCTTGTACCTTGAAACTCCGGGTCCGCGCTCAATATTAACAGAAGCTAAAATTTCTTCCTTTCCTGAAGCCAAATCGATTATCTTGAAACCCTGTCTTACCCCATTGACCCTTATCTCAGGCGTTATAATGCCAGAGACTTTTTTATCAACAATTTCCTCTAAGAATTTTTGTATCAAAGTGGATTTACCGCACCCGGGATTGCCAGTGATGAAGATATTCATTCTACTTTCGGCGCCTAAACAATACATGCCAAAAGCCGTGCTGACCGCCATTTT
>Ga0315288_10001877_pt1 | contig 27275 bp, 43 predicted proteins | sample YL17G11_20_MG_FD_203454 | JGI IMG/M metagenome (GOLD analysis project Ga0315288, IMG submission 203454) | Sediment microbial communities from Yellowstone Lake, YNP, Wyoming, USA - YL17G11_20 | ecosystem: Environmental > Aquatic > Freshwater > Lake > Sediment | place: USA: Wyoming | collected... | reverse complement strand
CCTTTGAACTAAATTTTCTCAGGGATCGTTCCCGCCTGGTGGATTTTTTCAACACCCTCTTCGATGAGGATGGCATCATTGAACAACCGGTCAGCGTCTTCAAGCGTCAGAATGACGATTTTGACGTGATTATCCCGCAGTGCAGGGTTTTGAATAGTGCGGGATTTTTCGAGTTCGGTGCGGGCGAGCGCCACGAGCTTCCGAAGATTCTGCAAGTTCTGTGCTGACATGTTTGGGTTACTGGCGAATTGGCCGGATTTACACAGCTGGTTGCATAGTTCGAATACCTGAGAACCTCCAGGGTTATAAGCTTATTAGTCAAATTACATTATTGAACAAACGTTCATCATATAATTTAGTGGAATTTTGGGCACTACGGAAATTGTAAATTCGGGAAGTCCGAAGAGTTTTGCAGTATACTCCATTGAAGATGACCCTCCTCTGGACACCGCTACGCTCTAAAGATGATATTTTGATTTATGGGCTCCTTGAAGACCATCTTCGAATGCAGACCTGGAGGGATTTTGGAGAGCTCGAGCCAGAAGACCAGGAACTCACTTTATCGGAGTACTTTCAAAATGACCCTCCTTCAGACATTCACTTTAAATGTGGGCGTTGCGAACGGAATCAGAAAACTCAACAAGCCCAACTTTTCAGTTATACTCCCACCGGTCAAATCAAACACCAAATGATTCAAGGACATTTTCTTGAAGGACGGTGCTTCCGGTGTACTAGGTTCTTCAAAGGCCGGGTTCTCGAATATGGTCTTGGAAGACGTATCCTCTGGGCCCGGTTTTGCCAAGATACTGCTTTAAAGGTGATGGAGTCTTGAAAATAAGGTAGTTAAAAGAGATTTTTAAAAATCTTTGTTGCACGTGAAACACCGGAACATCAGAGCCCCGCCTGGGATAGGGACTATTTTCGCAAAAGTCCGGTTTCTGTGGCATTCATTCATTCATTCATTCATTCATTCATTCATTCATTCATGGCACCGTGGCATTTTCTCACTCCTGGCCTCATGGCCTCATGGCCTCATGACCCCGTGGCATTCATTCATTCATGGCACCGTGGCCTCATCAAATTCCCCCGGTTTCTCTCACTTTTGGCCCCGTGGCCTCCCCAAATTTCCCCTAACCTTCCGGACCGGCCACTTTCCTAATCCGACTCCAGCTCTTCCCCCATATAAATCCTTATCCGATGACTTGGGGTGTACCCAGTAATCAGAGTAGTTCGGTCAGACATTCGATTCAAATTACCCGGTATTTGGTCGATCTCGATTGTCCGGTACTTCTGGAATCAGAGTACTAGCCTACATGATCATGGGTTCTCGGATGTAATTTCCCGGGTGCCCCAAATTGATCCTGGTGTATCCGGTGTCTCCAGATTTCCGACTTATCAGATGAGTCTATCCGAATCAAAAGGACGACTCCATCTAAACGTCTTCGAGATGATGGACTCGGTCCTGTCCGGTTCCACTATCCTGAATCGTGTTGAAAAATGGCCTTCTTCTCGATGGACAGGGACTGTCCGAGAGAACGCTCTTGACTATGCTGAACAGCTTAACCTTATTTCACTGGGTCACAGATTCTCTGCCAAATATATGCCAGTATTTCGCCAAATATCTGCCAGCATATCTCCAAATATCTGCCAGTATTCAGATAAACCTGTAGGAGACTGCCCTGATGGATGCCTCTGACCTGCGTATTCCAGATCATCTACGATGGATTACGACCGACTCCGGTAAAACCTTCTATCTGGACTATCGATCTCAACATTCAAAAAGCTTCCGAGCTCGCTCTCCAACTCCCACTGATTTGTGTGGATCCGGTGTAAGTGTATGTACGTCTGAACCGAACCTCCACCCTACTAGTGATATCGAATCGGGTTTCTGACCTCGTGACCATATCCTGGTACTCGGGTACATAGTTTTCCCACTGACGCCCCGTCTGGACTCATTGTTAAATTTCGTCCCTCCGGTCATCCGACAGCTAATCTGTACCGGATAGGCCCGTCAACTAATTCGGAGACCTCTCCCTTTCCCTCGACCGATTTCACCGGTCCCTCCGGACCAGTAAATCGGGGCACCGCCCCCGTACGTGTCTCGGTAGTCCGAGACACCAGACACTAAATCTAAATCGAAGGTCCGGGCTGAGCCGTGAGAAAAACTAAGTCCAAAACTAAGTCCAAGCGGGTGCCCACGTTGGCGCTGTGGAACACTCTGATTCAGGCTGTGTCCGCGCCTGAAGAGAAGACGCGTTGGTACCGTGAACGGTCAGGACCGTGCGTGGCGCCGTACTGGCACTCGCTGGGACTCGCGCCGATCAACCTGACTGTCGAGCGAATCCGCAGGGGTTGCTACGACTACGGAGGGGCAGGTAGGTACTGGGGTAGCTCGCGCACACTCGCGCTCGCCAAACAGAATGCTCTGTTGAAGCTTATCAAAAAGCTGGCGATGATCGGTGACAACGCACGGACCCTGTTGAGGACGCCATGACTATCGACGAGTTCGTAGCGTTGGTGCACACTAAGCTGGAGCAGGGCGTGCGTTTGGAGTCAATGGTCGTGGCTCCTGACGTGCTCGAACGTCTTCAGCAGTTCACCAAGGCCGCGCCAGAGAAGTTTGCGTGGTTACCAACTACGCTCTCCGAAGGTATCACTGTGCAGGTGAACGTGGATCTAACGCCCGGCACGCTGGTCCCGTTTTTCTCCGACGAACCAAAGATCAACCAGTATACCAAGAGAGTGCCGTTCGATGCCTCCTAATCTCCGACCATTATCGTATCTAATGGGCGTCCTGGCTGTGGGGTTCGTGATTGTCGGTGGCGTGGCAATCGCGCGTTGGTACACAGTGGCCCGACTACGAGAGCAGAACCAGGCGTTGGTACTCAAGCTGGCTGCCGCCAAACAGGAGCGTGCCTACGAGCGTGAGCGGGCCGATAACCTGGCAGCGTTCACCAAGGCGAGCGCAGAACAGCAGCAATGCACCAAGGACTCGGAGCAGTTGCAGCGCATGCTCGAGGCAGCGCGCGCAGACATCGGTCCGTGCCCGACCAACTGCGGCTCTCTGGATTGCAGGCAGACTCTGCATATGATGCATGGCTTGGAATTGTGTTTGGACTTTTTACATAAATTCGATAAGTCGGGCAACTATCTGGAGAATTCTCCGGCTCCGGCTCCAGTGCCCGTCAAGCCGTGAGCTAGAAGCAAAAAGCATATAGTGCGGATATGACTTCTGAATCAGCTCAACAGTTCGTCCATGATGATCATGACTGGGAAGATTGGGGCCTTCGGCGACATACGTACCATCACCAGGTCGGTGGTTCGGAGTACAGCACTGGCAGATATTTTCGGATATGGCGTTGCCGACGGTGTAATTTCGAAGTCGATTATCTGACACTGACCCGAAGCCCGATCCAGACCTTCGAATCGGTAATCTGAATGCCGATCCGGTAAGTTGTTCAGAATTTAACTGTCTTCAAGTTCATGAGTCTTAATATTATGTCCGACCACTCTAAATGGCCCAACAGACTCACGATGGTCATGATTGGGATGGTACCACCATTCACGGTCAGGGCACTCGACGCACTTGGAAGTGCCTTCGATGTGGAGAGGTATGTAATCGGAGTGTTAATAATCCGGCTCCGAGTCCAGACTTGTTGAGTATGCCTTTTCAAGGTCAAAAAGTGGGTCTCACTTGTCTTGAACTGCAAGTGATGCGAGTTCATGAATCCTGAAGGATATAATTAGATATACCATGTCGGACCTCCCCCAACTACCTATCCCGTCCGCTTTCCTCGCCCAGTGGTTGTCCGACAGAATCACCACGGTACTCCAGCAGTTCCAAGGCAAACAAGTCAACCCGACCGTTCTCAAGGAGGTCCGTCATCAGATCTCCGAACTCCTTCTCGACCTCGTCCATCAGGGCGTCCTCCCCGACCGCCAAATGGCCGATGGCGTTCAAATTCGACAAGACCATCTTGAACCATCCTTGATTTTCTGCGATTTACCCCATTCACTCCGTTCTTACCTCAGCCGTTCAGTTTAATCTCGATGATGTTCCACATAATCCTGGAAAGAATCCGACGGGTCGTCATACAATGCTTTGCACTTTTTACATACTAGCCCTTTAAAACGTCTTCCACGCCAGTAGTACATATTATCACTGGATTCTAACGGATTTTCGCATCGAGGACACATAATTTGTTCTCCGGTCACCATATACTTTACATCCTCAAAGTCATCCGACCGGAATGGTTAATCAGATAGATATCCGAGTTAATTCAAGTTCTGTGTGTCTCGCTCAGTGGTTTCCGGTTTCCGGTTTGAGTTCTTTGATTTCATGTAGCATAATAACGTACACAGTCAAGTCCAGTAAATGTTTGATTAAATTCGGTACCCTGATGAGAACACACTCTTCCGATTATCCGATTATCCGACAGGTGACTCGAGTTCATGAATCCTGAAGGTCACGACTGGGAAGACCTGGTATTAACCACTAGGTAAGAAATTGAATCCGAACTGTCGAACCCCTGGTCCTCGTAAGTCAGCCCATCAATGGGAACAATTTGAGTCACACGAGGTCCATCCGAATCTTGAGACAGAACATCAACTGCAACTTTGTACTATATACGGGTGGGAATGTCAGAAATGCGGTTCTCGGATTCATAAAACATCAGGTCGTCCTTCAAAATACCAGAAAACTTACGACCCTGAGTCTAGATGTAATCTTTTATGTGATCAAGTCATTTTGACTCGAGTTCATGAATCTTGATAATCTTGATAAGCGTTTTGGGGGTGTAGACCAACCGGCAGAGTCAGAAGACTTAAAATCTTCGTAGTGTGGGTTCGAATCCCATCGCCCCTACCATTTCTTTCTTTGACGATTAATATAAATACTCCGGTAATCAACTAATGGCTAACATGCTCTGTCATACGTGGAATCGATGCGAGCTTAATTCGTCGAGAACAGCTCCAAAGTATGCTAATGGTACCCGTGGTCTTCGGACGAATGGCTGGTTTTGCCCTCGTTGCCTCGCTGTAGTTGTTGGAAGACCAAGACCATCGCAATATAGGAAAGTGCGTCGTCTAGACGGTAACTGGCGAAATTGCGCCGACGCTGTTTGTTCCGAAGTTATGGAATCCTAACGCTGTTTGTTCCGAAGTTATGGAATCCTAGATGAAAAAAACTCGTGATGAATTTTATGATACTGACGCGATGCTAGCTGTAGTCGGGGCTATGAATGTGTTTGCCCAACGAACTGCAGACCGCATTATACCGCCATTCGGTCAAAACTCCGATTTGGACCGCGAACGGATCAATCGTTGGTCCAATCGTTGGCAATACTTCAATATTTTGTTCGATATTTATGATTGGCGGTACGCTCTCCTGCCTATTGGGGTCAGGGAGTCGTCGCATCCGATTCGATACGGATCAAAAATTCTTTGGGTTACCGCCCGACAACTTCATGTTTTTGGCCTTCGTATCGCCCGATGGGTAGTTCAAACCCAAGGCACTATTGTTTTGCCTCCGCCGAAGGCACGACTTCGCTTGCGAGGTAGAAAATGAAGGTTAATTTCAAGCCAGGTCTTTATGAGCATTATAAGGGCAGGAGATATAACGCAATACGGATCGTCATTCACCATGAAACCCTGCAACCATGGGTTTTGTACGTTTCAGATAAATATAATCCAAGTGACCCAAATGCTGAAGCCTGGATCAGGCCGCTGAACGCACCAAGCATGTCCGACGTTTCCGCATGGACCGATGTTGTCGGAGTCCCTTCCGGACTCCCTGTTGCTGGAGTAAAACGTTTCAGGTTCATAGAAGAAAGAAAACCCTCGAAAAATTTATTTGTGTTCTTCTGTTTACTATATATATCAGTGATTTTCTTTTTTGTTATTCTTGCGTCCAGGAAATAATATGGAATACCCAGTCACTGATGAAGTTCTACGTTTGGTCCACGCTTTTGATGACGTAGGACGTAAAGACGCAGTGCGTAAACTAGCCGAACGAGTGCGATTGCTCGAAGTGAAGGCTCGGTGTCACGACACTGAAGACTATATATTTGACATTCGTCACCGTGCCGTTGCAGTAACAGATGATGAATACGATAAAGCACTACGTGATCGCTTACATGCTTTTCAAGATCTAACTGAAATTGAGTCTAATATGAAGATTTCATGCGATTCATGTAAAAGTTGAACAAATCCGGTATACCACCTATTTCAATTTCATATATAAAAATCGAATCGATGTCTGATGTTTGTCAAGTAGAAGGTTGCGACACCTGGATAGGTCGTCCGCGTCAAATCATGTGTGACGATTGCAAACGTAAATTAAAACGGGTACGACCAGTTCGCTGCGCTTTCCAAGATTGTCTAGTTATGATTCCTTCAATTAAAAATCGTCGTTATTGTGTGAAACATACAGCATTACATTCATAATTCAGCGAATGACTGATCAAATCAAACTCCCATTTAGATTTCGACCAGACGGTTGTTGCCAATGCGGAAAAACTCGCCATTCGGATGGGTCTGGAGTCTTTTGGAAGTGTAAATTTGTAAGCGATTAATATGTCGTGATCACACGCTTACTATCCCAGGTTCTATTCCTCTTGAATATTACGAACAAACATTCTGTTCTACAGTTTGTCGAGATATAGCTGGAGAACAGAATGATTAAAAAACGGTTAAGGGAAGATGCTTGTTTATTTTGATACTGAATTCATCGATGATGGTCATACTATTGACCTGATTAGTATCGGATTGGTTAGAGAAGATGGTAAAGAGTTATATTTAGAAAATAAAGACTGTGACCTATCACGCGCCGATCCATGGGTACGTGAACACGTGATTTCAAAGCTCGGACAAACAACTCCTGTAACACGACGTACCATTAAAGCAGAGGTATTGGACTTCTGTGGAGCATACCCTGAGTTCTGGGGTTATTTTGCAGATTACGACTGGGTTGTGTTTTGCCAGTTATTCGGTCGTATGATTGATCTCCCTAATGGTTGGCCCATGTTTTGCTTGGATGTAAAACAAGAAATGCACCGTAAAGAGCTTAAAAAGCCTGAACACTTGCGGAACGATAATGCACATAATGCACTTGATGATGCACGATGGACTCGTCAGCTGCATCTGTGGGTGATGGAGCAACCTGAGTGAACAAGAAGCACACGCACAGCGTTTACGCAATCCGCACGTGGCCCGGCACAGGCGTGTACATCGAGACGTGCGCGTGCGGCGCCAAGCGCAAGCACATCTATCGTGGACAGGGCGAGCTGAACTGCGACGAGACGATCACCGAGTGGAAGATGCCTTTGAGCAAGCGCATCGCGCAACTGCTAGGACTGAAAACGTGAGCGCATTTCCTGTCATAAACCTAAATTGCTTTGATGTGCACGGTGTCATCGTGGTCTATGAGGAGATTATGCACTGATGCCTAAACAACTTCAGATCTTCCGTTCGATGGCCGAGACCAACAGCGTGGGCTGGGTTCGTGACGACGTTCACATGGTGCATGTGTTTGCCCAAGCCAAACCCGGTGAGCACATCGTTCCCGGAGACGGTCACGGCGGTAAGCACTGGCCCTGCGCTGTCTGTGAGCACCACGGCTACACTGAAGCCATCTTCTGGGCACAGCTGGCTGCTCTGATCAAAGAGGTCGTACGTGACAACGCCGCCAACTGAAATTTAATGAATCGCGTTTAGTATGTGTACGATTATTTTTAACTGGCAACCCAATACTGATCAACCATTTATTTGCGGTGCAAACCGAGACGAAATTCCGGGTCGTCCATCAACTGGTTGGGCTATACGTAATCAAGCCAGTATTTTATGTCCGCTTGATGTTAGAGGCGGTACGTGGGTTGGAGTGAACCGAAGTGGTCTTTTCTGTGCGATAGCTGATCGTGATGATGTTCCATATACGCACGGTAATTATTCGCGCGGAGCCATAGCGACTCGAGCTTTGTCAGGTCGAACAGCTAGTCAGGCCGTTGAATGGATGACTAGACTGCAGGGTCCATATAACGGTTTTTATTTAATTTTAGCGGATCGAAATTCGTGTTATATCGTTGGATATGACGGCCGGTTTACCGTTCATGAACCTGACCCAGGATTTCATATCGTATCCGGATTTGGCATCGACACCTGGGAAGTTAGTAGATGTAAAAATATAACTCGAATGATCGGACAAGAGCTTCCGATGAAACAAATTTTGTCGTATCATCAAACCGGCTTAGAGGATGATGACGTTTGTATCCACAACTCGCCTGAAAATCGTTTGACTTTATCGAGTTGCATCGTACGAGCAGACAAAAACTGGCGGTTCACGGTTGACGCTATTAATACGACTCCATGTTCCGAATCGGAATGGAATCAATTCGACATACCGTGAACCGCGAATACTAGGGGCAAAGCGTTACCGTGTAGTCCACGAGCCCAGCGGTCTTCCGACAGTTGAACGTAGCTGCACTGTCATCAAACTGCCAGCTGTAAACCTGCGGACATGCAGCTTTGACTGCCGTGATGAAGCTGATCGAAGTGGCATCCCAGGCCCGAGCCGTGTTCTTATTCCATGGATTGCAAGTCATGTCAGCAGGATAATCGGGAGTGTGATACGGTGAGCAGCCGTATTGTCCTGCGCAGCACGTGGCGGGGCATGTGCACGCTTGCTTCAGATTGCAGCTGCAGCAGAGCTTCGAGGCATCAGCAGACCCAGAACGTACTGCTATTTGGCAAGGGCTCCAACAGGAGTTTGGAGAACCATTCACTGAGAAGCCCGGTGGACATGTGGGGGCTCCAGTGCAGCCGCTGATTTTGCACCAAGGTGCTGTGATACCAGGATCACGCGATGGGTTGAAGGTGCCAGCTACGGGCTCAATCTTGGCCGGTACAGACCACCCGTCCACGAAGCTCATGTCGTACACGTCGTAGGGGCCATTACCACTTGGCGCATCGAGCGTGACTTCGACCAAGCTGGTTGGCGGTACCCCAGAAAATCCGCACTTGAGCCCGAAGTTTGTATTATCTGAGGTGAGGCATGAACCTGTCCCACAGCACTGAACCCCCTTGGTTGGGCAGATTCCAGACGTAGCAAAAACACACTCAGTGCGGGGCCAGAATCGTCCGCTCCACTTCACCGGCACGATGATTTCATGCGTGCTGCCCTTAATCATCTCCCACCCACCGCCGTCAAGCCCGGAAAACCCTGAGTTGCCCACGGAACCCATCCAGACGGTTTCAGTACATTGATTCTTGAAGGTGACTTTGTGACCGGCAGGAATAGCAGCAACAGTCGCTGGAGTCGACACCAGTTTGACTGGTGGCATGTTTTCATGCGGCTTGCTGGTACATGCCGTCACAAGTAGTAGAGCAAGTAAAATATGTTTCATAGGTGGTATCTCCTGAGTTGTAGTTGGTTATTGTCGAGGACATTGAGCAATCGCGGCGCAGGACTTGACCTCGGCGGCACATGCTAAATCGTATACGATCATACCAGTAGACTGCATGTTTTGACAGACTGTTTCACAACTAGCCCCATCATTAGTTGGTTCTCCCTCCGGACATTTAAGTTCACGGAAATGAATACAGGCTGTAGAGCACGGTGAGACCTCAGGTATTGGCGGAGTTATAACATCGGGATTGGGTTTCGGATTGGGTTTCGGATTCGGCTGAGGACATTCTCCTCCCGTACTCTTATCTCCATATGACACACACGGATCAAAGTTACAACCACTTATGATCAGTGTTAGTATGAATAATATATTTTTCATGTTCCACTATCCTTCGGTGCAGACTCGATAACCCAAAAATCGGAAGCTTGTAGACCTCCAACAACGGACTGTCGGATTTTATAGCGTCCATGCTCACCCCAGTCAACACCCCATGAATTTTGTCCTTTGAACCATTCGTCTCTATAATGTCCCATGATAAACATTGCATGTCCACCGACTGAGTTACCAGTATTTTCAATCACTCCGTTATTATAATCAAACCATTCTTCAGTGATGTTTAGACCATATACGACCGGATGCCCTGTTGCTAAAGCTCGCTTAATATCCATTATGCGTTGACCGCCAGAGCTAGTTATGCGATAGTATCCCTTAACACAACGTTGATCGTATGCAGATCTCATGGCAGCCCATGTTGGTCGTTCATTAACTTTATGCGGATCAAACGGCATTGCATTTGAAGGTGCAATACCGAGAATCATAGCGGCTTTGAACGTATTACGGATGAAAGTACCTTCATCCTTTGTTTCATCATTTGTTACCGCACGTCCAATGCTATACATCCACAAAGCAGATGGTACGCGACGGTTTTTAATCCCTTGCACACCCCAGTTTGTATAGATCGCACCACTGGAAGATTGTCCTACGCATGATGATGTATTCTTTTGGTCGTATGGAGTTGGGCAGTGTTCTTCCATATCGGTTTCATCTGGAATCACAACTCCACGAGTTGCCGCTAACTTAATTAGCGGCAAGTCATTCGGGTCGTCATGATCTTTTTTCCAACCAACATGTCGGATGATTCGCTCAGGCATTGGTTCCTCCAGTTATGGGTAACCACCTGACAAATAATAAACAGGCAACGGGCGTATATCTATAGTATAATTACCTTCAGTCTGTAGTTGACTGAGGTTCGGGTTCTTTCGGAACCGATGAAAGGCGCTCACCCTTTTCTTGGTCGGGAACAAACTTCTCGAGCTGCTTTGATGAAATAGCATACCCGATCATGCTTTTACCGAGAGCCTTCACGGCTTTCTTTCTTCTCTCTTCATGTGGAACTTCAGTAGGCTGATTTAAGTATAATAAATTCGCCTTACGCTCGAGAGCTTTAGCCCATGCCGATATCACAGGTTTTACCGTGGCAGCTATAAAGGCCACCACACCAACGAGAATCGCCGTTGTCTCTGCTTCCATACTATTTTATTGATGGACAAAAAATTGAATAAATTATGTACGATGAGGTAATGAAAGTATGGAAAGTTTATCATTTTAAACGTAAAATATTTTACCGAGCATTCATCCTGGGTGATCACCAAATCACTGTAGACCCGATCACATTATTAGTTGTGCACCAAGCATAAGATCCCCATATTGTGTATTCCGGATGAACTGGACAGGGGTGAGCGCATTGACCAGGCGGGATATAAAGAAGCAGTGGTTTCCCACACATACACGCCGGGTTCGGGAAAACCGGGTAGGAAGTGACTCTTGGATAAATTAAACTTGGTATCGGATAACATGGCAGCCATGGTGAAACTGGAACCGTCGGAATAACCGGAACTCTTGGTTCTGGGGTTACGAGTGGAACATAAGGTGCCCTCTCGGGTTTACATTCCCTGCGACTTTGTTTTTTCACTGGATCACTACACTTTGCTTTCTTCATTTTGCCCACGATCCACTCCTCACTCCCTTTTGTTCAATCCCTATTGTTTGACTCATCGGAATATTTGCCGGTTGGTTTTCCGGAAGTAGCGGCAACTTCTTTTTTGCTGCAATTTCGGCCATACTCTTAACCTTCTTTAGTTCCTTGGTGCCTTGTTGAGATTTTGCACCTTCTTCATAGAAATGGAACCAAGGCATGCCAGCAGCCGTGTAATTCGCTGCTGTGAGAGGCAGCGTCGGCGGTTCTTTACCAGTTAGATGTTTCCAACCGAGTGAATTGCACATGTGAATGAAAATACGAGCTTTCTGATCTTTTGACCAGACCGCAAGTCCGTATGGGTCTTTGAAGATTTGCTGCTTCATTCGACCGCCCATGCCCATTCCCATGTCGAGTGAAGCACCGGCTTCAGGTAGTTCTAAAAATTCTTTTGTTAGTTGCGGGCTATAATATTCTGATCTTTCAGATTGTGCATTCAGACTGACATTATTGCAGCTATATGCGGCACCAACAAGACTGTCGCTTAAATTAGAAGTATTCGTATATGAAATGTTTGAACCATTGCAATTTGAAAGAGTCCAACTGCCTGACTCTTGAGCTCCAAACGACATACCTCTGAGAATTCTAGTTCCACCTAAATTCACTGGAGGTAACTTCGGGAATCTCTTATCAAATTCTTCAAAAGCCATCGGGATGACTTCTAGTTGAACCCCGCCGAATTCTTCTTTTCCAGTGATCTGGCCTTCAACTGTCGCTCCGAGTCCCAATGCAGCAGCGACGAATTGCTTGATTTGCCCTTCTTCGGTAGCAAATCCGTCAAGCCATGGTTGCAGTGGACACACCAAATAATCATCAACGGATAGTTTCTTACTCCACTTTTTTCCCGTTACAGCCGATACTTTGCCGCATGCGACCTTCACTGCAAATGGCCAGGGAGACCCACGATCTGATGGACGTGATGGGCTGAATTGTAGCCACATGGCCTCACTTTGCCACATCGGGATCGCGATACCGCCGCGACCGAGCCACTTCTTCGGGACTCGGCTGGCGTAGTCATCAACATGCACAGCTGGGAAATGACCGAGCGATGGAGGGAGAGGGTATTCTCGTCCGTCATCTGGAATACGAAGAGTTCGATGAAGAGTGATTGTTAAACTGCACTCTGGATGAATTTCCGGAAATCTGAAAATTAACTGATTCGATGTAAGTTCAATCATCACCATTCTCCTTCGCGCACCTCACGGATTATCCGGAGGATGGCATTTTCTGGGGCATTTTCGAGCTGGAAGATCAGATCAGAAAATACCTTTGGGTTTTTCGATATAGCTACGGCAAGTCTTTTGGTAACCATTCCAGCATGAGACGCGAGAACCTCTGGGCTTTCAGATAGTACTTTAGCAGCTTTGCAAATGAATTTATCGGATGGCGACACACCGCCACGTTCTATTCTATCAACGTAAGCCGTTTGCATTCCGACCTTCTTAGCTAATTCCCGAATTCCAATGCCTTTGGACTTCCGAATTTTTTGGATCTCTTCCCCGAATTTTATATTTTCAGGTTTCTTTGGCATTGTAATACCGATCAGTATACATCTGAAAAAATCATCTGTCAAGTATTGTAGACTCAACGATTTTTGACGTATGATCTGATGTGACGAATTATTCAGTTGAACTATCGCGTTCTTTACGAGGTATCTTATTTATTCGCAATGATCGGACGTTCATATTGAACGGTAGTCCGGTCACCTATGATGTACGACCTGGCTATGAAGTGCTAGCGCGTATTACTTGGTCGGTGCATGGTGTATGTTTAATATGTAATCGACGGAGTATCTCGTGTGGACGATGTGCCGAGTGTGCAGCTAATTATCGTGACCATGGCTCAAGGGTTTGTATCGAGAAAGCCATGGAAGAACAACGCACTACGTCGGTTCTCGTTTTAAAATGAAGTTGTCCTTGAAGACTTGAGAAATAAATCATGAAAAAAGCTTTTGAGCTACCACCTCTTTTATGGGGAACAAAACAAAGAGATGTTTCAGCTCGTAAGGCACTCGTTCAGAAATTCATGGATCAAGACCATGATATTACAAAAACTGAGGCTGAACGACAAATGATTGTTTCTGTATTTCGTCAACATATCAGGTATATGATTGATATTAAGAAAATCCCAGCTGAACGTCTTCATCGTGCCATTGACGAGACGCTAGTCGAGGATGTTCAGACTTCGTAAACATCAATAAGATACAAGTAACAAGTGTATGTTGAACCTAAGTATAAAAGAACGGGAGAAAACCCAGAAGATTCGAGTAACGAAACGTAATCTTAAAACTCGTCAGCAGAAACTGCTGGCTCTCATACGTCGTAATAAGACTAAATTTCGTCAGAATGCGAAAGCTCAGGTTGAACTTCGTCGCGTTGTGGCTCTCTGTACTAAACTCGGTGAACGACTAAACGGAATGCTTGAAGAAGAGTTGGTACACAAAGTCATGGAATCGTGAAGAATTATATTTTGTTCTCTGACATGGAATCATAATGTCGCCAAAAGAACGGAAAGAACGAAGGGAACAGAAAAAGATAATTCAGAAGACAAAGCAAAATCTTCGTGAACGAAAGCAAAAACTTATGCGTCTTCTTCGTCGTGACGTAAGTCACTTTCGTTCTGACCGAAAAATTCAGCTTGAACTCAATCGTGTTATTAGTCTCAGTACTAAGTTGAATGTATCTTTTAGTTGTAAACTTGAACATGAGGTACTGAGATCAGTCATGGAATCATGATTCCTAGATATTCACCTGAAGATGTTGCCCGGATTTGGGAAGATTCACATCGATACTCTTTATGGATGTCCGTAGAACTTGCCGCTTGCAAGTCCATGGAACATCGCGGAATTGTTCCGAATGGAACCACCGAATTAGTTCGTGAAAGAACGTCTATTCTCGATTCCGGTCATATTTCTAGGATCGAGAAGACAACACGTCATGACTTCATTGCATTTCTCACGTACATAGAAGAACTAGTTGGTGAACCAGCTAGATGGATTCATCGCGGCATGACTTCAAGTGACGTGGTAGATACTGCGTTTTCTCTTCAAATTCGAGAAGCTTCTCGTTTGATTTTGAATCGCGTATCCCGACTCATCATTGCACTTGGACGTCGTTCTTTTCAAGAGTCCGCGACACCTATGATCGGTCGTTCCCATGGAATGCACGCTGAACCGACCACGGTCGGTTTAATACTGGCCGGTCATCGAGCTGAGCTCATGCGTGCGAATGACCGCTTCGCAAAAGCTGTTGATGAAGTATCAGTTGGAAAACTTTCTGGTGTTGTCGGAACGTATGCTCATTTTCCTCCGGAAGTAGAAATTGAAACTATCATGACTCTCGGTCTAAGACCTGAGAGCGTGTCAACACAGGTTGTTGCACGCGACAGATACGCGGTTTGGATTCAATCTCTCATCTTCATCGCATGTGCAATTGAGCGTCTTGCTCTTACGGTAAGACACTGGCAACGCACTGAAGTTGGTGAAGCTGAAGAGGGGTTCGGTCCCGGCCAAAAAGGCTCGAGTGCCATGCCACACAAACGTAACCCAATCATAAGTGAAAACTTATGCGGATTGGCGCGTTTAATGCGCAGTTATTCGGGACCTGTCATGGAGGACATCTCGCTATGGCATGAACGCGACATCTCGCATTCATCTGTTGAAAGAATTATCATGCCCGACGCCTCTTGTGTTTTAGCATATATGCTGGATCGTTCTATCGATCTTGTAAATAATCTAGTGTTCTTTCCCGATCGAATGATTCGTAACATCAGTATGTCTCAAGGTCGGATTTTCTCAGAGTATGTTCTATTGGCCTTAACCGATGCAGGATTTCCAAGGCAAGAATCGTATGATGCTGTTCAACGTTGTGCCATGGCCTCTTGGACGGAGAATCGTTCTTTTCAGGATTTGTTAGCTTCTGATCCATACGTCGGACTTAAAATCGGAGTAAAGTTGAATGAGATATTCGACCTATCTAAGATTACCGCGCATATTCCAACGCTCGTCCAACGTGCATTGAGTAAGTCTAATGGCTGACGTTTCTTTTATTCATAGGTGGGTTCTTCATCTTAGTAAACGAGATGATGAATGGGAAGCCATATGTGGAATAAGGAAACCGGAATTTCTTGTAGAAAAACCAATGTTTGCACTTCCTGGTTACGACATTTGCAAAAAATGTCTCATTCGCTATAATGACGTGAAGAAAAACGCCGTATAATCAAACACCACTAATGGAATCCTCAAAAATTGACATACTCTTAGAGAAATACCGAGCTGCAGCCAAGAAACTTCTGGATAGCCGCTATTCTGATGGCGAAGTAGACGCTGTGGCTATGTTTCATTTTCAGTGTTCGATCGAACAAGCTGAAGAAGAAGATCGAGAAGATTCATGACTATAACACATATTTCTTGGCGTATCATACTGTTCATTGTCGGAGTTATGATTGCCGGTAATACTTTCAAGATGAAAAACGGCAGTTCTGGCATAGCCGTACTGATTGTAATCTCAAGTGTCATTGATACACTTATAGGTGCTCTATTGATGTTAATTGCTGCATTAGGTAGACTTCCATGGTGAAAGTTATTTTATTTTTCTCAGTCTCTCTTTTGTCTGCATGTAATTATGAGGCCAATGAAAGAGAGCGTATCAGAAAGCTCGAATGGGAGCGTCCATGCGCTGATGACGCGTCGTTACTTGCAACGACAGCTGGATCACCAAACTCATTAACTTGTACAAACAAATATCACCGTATGCGTTTCGAAGTTCAACACGCGCGGTCTGGTGAGGAAATTGGTGTCCTCGTGGTTTGTGAATGTGAACGTAAATGATAGGTCGTATGTATAAATTTCATATAACCGATCGGTTGTATGAAACGCGTGACCGAGAGGATGTGGATCGGATTCGCATGGGCTATTGTATTGGAGACTTTCATTATTGCACTAGTATTTATTGTTCTTCATTTACTACAATATTTAGGAGTAGCCATTAAATGGATATGAGGCCATGTCCGTTGATTGACCCTAATTATAGGATTTGTTCAGCTGATCCTCCATGCCCTAATGGATGTGATGAAGAAGCCGCATGTCATGCAGAATCAGCTGAGAAAAAACTAAAAATCCTAACTGACCAGGATATGCGCGATGAGTTTGAGGCCTTCAAGGTGATGCCTTCTTATCTCGTTTATCGCATTCTTGTAGCGAAGAGTTTCATTCGTGTATTCGAACAGAGTGGGATAGACACACTCATTCAGATGTGGCGTAATCGGCTCGATGAGATGGAGCCTTTCATGACTGACGAAGTCAGAAAATCTGTAAATCAATATCAGAATGCTTTTTGGAACGATTTTCAGTCGGATGGAATTGTTGGAGTTTCATATAAATGGCCATCAATTATTCGAGTTGATGGTATGAAATCGAGCATAGAAGCTTAGTTTGTAAATTTATATACTTCAAGCGTAACTTCCAGTATGACTATTAAAGGATCCTGGAAATCGATTTCTCCTCACGAAACCCATTTTGTTCCTAGTGACTCCGAAACGAGTTTGTGTAAACTCGTTACTCCAGACTTCATCAAGGAACAGGAATGGCTACCTCCCGGTATGGAAGGTCACATTTGTAGAAAGTGCGTAGCGTCTGGTGCTGCGTTCAACGGATGTCCGTGCCCAATTTGTCGGAAACCCACCGTTCAAAAGTCTCCGTGATTCATAGGATTGGTATAGTATAATCTTAAGCGAGGTTATACATGAGCAAAGTCTTGATTGTTGGTGCTGGTGGTGTCGGAAGCGTAGTCGCACATAAATGCGCGCAAAATACAGAAGTTTTTACCGATATCCTTTTAGCCAGCCGCACTATTTCGCGTTGTGAAAAGATTCAGAGCGAGATAAAAGAACTTCAAGGGCGCGATATTAGAATTGCTCAGATTGATGCGGATGATATTGCTAGAACTACCGCGTTTTTGAAGGAAGAAAAACCTGACGTTCTTATTAATGTCGCGTTGCCATATCAAGACTTAACATTAATGGAAGCCTGCCTTGCAGCGGGAGTTTCATATCTCGACACCGCGAATTATGAACCACCAGACGTCGCTAAATTTGAGTATAGCTGGCAATGGGACTACCGAGAACGTTTTAAAAATTTGGGTCTCATGGCTGTACTTGGTTCAGGTTTTGACCCAGGAGTTACTAATGTCTTCTGTGCATACGCGCAAAAGCATTTATTCGACGAAATTGATACTATTGATATTATGGACTGTAATGGCGGTAGTCACGGCCATCCATTCGCCACTAATTTCAATCCTGAAATCAATATACGCGAAATTACTCAAAATGGTCGATATTGGGAAAACGGACAATGGATTGATACTAAGCCACTTGAGCAACATTTTGAATTTGACTACCCGGGTGTAGGTCCACGTGAAAGTTATTTGCTCTACCATGAAGAGCTCGAGTCTCTCGTTCAAAACATTCGTGGTCTCAAACGTATCCGTTTTTATATGACATTCGGTCAAGAGTATATAACCCACTTACGTGTTTTACAAAATATCGGAATGACCCGCATCGACCCGGTTGAATTTCAAGGCCAGAAAATTGTTCCGCTTCAGTTTCTGAAGGCTCTCCTACCAGACCCTGCTTCACTCGGAGCTACATATACAGGTAAGACTTCGATCGGTTGTCTTATCAAGGGTATGAAGGACGGTAAACCACGCCAGGTGTTTATGTATAACATTTGCGATCATGCGGAGTGTTGGAAAGAAGTTCGATCACAAGCTGTTTCTTATACTACTGGTGTTCCTGCTGTTGTCGGAGCTACGATGATGCTGCAGGGCAAATGGAAGCAACCCGGGGTATGGAACATTGAGCAACTCGATCCTGATGCATTCTTGGATGAACTTGCTAAACGTGGTTTACCCTGGCATATACAGGAATTGTGATGAGTGGTGAGCGTACGATGTTAGATATTCCGTCTAACGTCGAAACTCCCGCTTTCGTGGTGGATCTTGGTCTCCTTGAAGAAAATCTTCAAATTCTGGATGAGGTTCAAAAATCCGCTGGATGCACAATCCTTCTTGCACTCAAAGGATTTGCCATGTGGAGCCAAGCTCCACTAATACGAAAGTATTTGTCTGGTGTTTCGGCTAGTTCTGTAAACGAAGCTCGCCTTGGAAAAGAAGAATTTCAAGGCCAGGTCCACGCTTATGCGCCTGCCTATAACGATCTTGACTTTGCTGAAATTATCGCTTGTAGTGATCACGTCATACTGAATAGCTTTTCTCAGTGGAAACGTTTAAGACCGTTAGTAAACCGAGGCACGAATACGCAATTCGGGATTCGTTTAAATCCAGAGCATAGTGAAGTCAAGATACCAGTTTACGATCCATGTGCGTCAGGATCTCGACTAGGTGCTACTCGTCACGCTTTCGAAAAAGCCGATTTTGAAGGTTTGTCCGGTTTACACTTTCATAGTTTATGCGAGCATGGCGCTGATGCACTTGAACGAACTCTTGCTGTAATTGAAAAAAATTTCGCTCCATGGCTTGAGCAAGTTTCGTGGGTTAATATGGGCGGCGGTCATCACATAACACGTCCCGGTTATGGCCGCGATAAACTCATAAAGTTGGTTCGTAGCTTTAAAAAGCGATGGAATGTTGAAGTATTTCTTGAGCCTGGAGAAGCCATTGCAATTCATACAGGCGTTCTCGTGTCTAGCGTTCTTGATATTTTTCGCAATAACGACATTTCTATCGCTATCATTGATACTTCAGCCACGGCACATATGCCGGACACGCTCGAGATGCCATACAGACCTGACATCGTTGGTGCGGGTCAACCAGGTGAAAAAGTTAACACGTATCGTCTCGGCGGACTAACGTGCCTTGCAGGTGACATTATCGGTAACTATTCGTTTGATGAACCACTGCAGGTCGGTCAAAAAATTGTATTTCTCGACATGTCACATTACACAATGGTTAAAACGTCAAATTTTAATGGCGTGCGTTTACCGTCAATTTGTTCGCATGAACCTTCTACTGGAAAAATTACGGTCCATAGACGTTTCGATTATGAAAGTTATCGAGACCGTTTATCATGAAACTGTAAAATTTTACAGTTTCACATATGAAATTGTAGTAGTAATCGATAGATGTTTTTTTGGTCTCCTTGTTGTGTATGGTTTCGCAGATTACACAAACTTTAAACTAGGCGTGATACGTAAACGAAAACAGTTCACGGGTTTAGCCCAAATTTAATAACGTCGAAGAATGCGATGATCTGAACCAAAGTCCAATTGTAGCCTAAATGGTCAAAGCTTCTCGATGAAGCTCACCTATAAGGACGGACTAAGAAAGGGATTAGATCGGTGACTCATGCATTTGACGGTGTACTAACCTAGGAGATGCTATATGAAACGTTTCACCCACACATGTACTGAGAATGTGTATACTCAGGAAGGATTATGATGTCAATGAAACACATTTTTCAGATTATGATCCTTTTTCTCATCACATCCGCAGGAGTCGGATCATCTGCAATCGGGACTGATGAATCGGAGACTTCGAAACCGGCTTCCGCCAATACTCCGATTCAAACCTCAGTCTTGATTACAACTGTCCCGACCCCTACCCCGGTTCCAACCTCTGTCCCGGGTTTGGAGTTGATACCTAATAACTCAACATTATATAAAGCTGGGATACAGTTGGCTAGACAGGGTGTGAACGAAGCCGGTATGGAGGATCCATATGCCGATATGAGTGGCATACTTCAGGTAGCCCACAATATTCAGAGGCATGACGAAAACCTTCTCAAAACCCTTCAGCGCCTTAGTCCACACGTGGCTGGTATATTACCGGCTACCGACCCACATCAACTCTGGACGGGCTCCTTACCCGCTTCCGGTAGTGAGCCCGGCAAATTCTGGATTGAATGTCCAGCTCTAAAATGCTCAGGTAACTGGAGATTATACTCGGATAAGTGGGATGCAATCCGGAAGTATGGAATTAAACTTGTTCGAATGGTAAATCCCCCAACTCCGGTGCATGGTTTCCCGGTGACATGGGGCGGAAAAATGGATTTATATAGAGCCAGTATTGAACGTCCTAATCTTTGCATGCTTGAATCAAGTGGCACCAATAATTATTTCTTCGGTAATAGGTCCAACCCGAAGAATAAGTGTATTTCAATCCCGGACGACCTCCTTACTCGAAGTAAAGAGACATATAACCAAACCAGGTTCATAAAGGTTATTCCTGTGTCGTTAGCTAAGGGTGGGTGACTTGGGGGAACTATGAACACCGACGAGCTGAGGTTTTTTCTCGAGAAAGACTTGGTTGAGTATCTTGGTGTTGCTGAAGAAAGCATAATTCAAAACTCGCACATGAACTGCGCGATTGATGCTGAGCGTAAGTCAATAAATAACTTTTTACGTGAATTCATCTCTTCGGCCACACCTTTGCATGAAGGAGGATGGCAAACTATGAATGTTCTCTCCACCCTTTCTCGTCATGCAAAGGTGTTCGTTAACAATAAACGCGATCCGTGGACAGATGCCGCTATTGTTGACTTCATAAATTTTATTGCTATGAAAAGATATATTGACTGGGGTATGTGCACGAGGGACTTGACGTCACCGGCTAGACATTTAACTCTAGTTGGTGAACCCGGTACGTAGTCTGAGCTTTCTATCGCCTATCTTGGCGATATGTCCGTATCAATCGTCATCCAAAGTTCCGTTCAGGACGTTCCTGATGTTTATCGGGTCGTCACAGAGTTAATAACTGACGAGGGTGTAGATAACCCGGCATTAGTTTTTGCTCATCCGTCAGTGTTCAACCAATTCGTTGAAACACTCGGACTCAATCCGGCTTCATATGAAATAGGTTCGTTAACCCTCATAGATGCCAAGTCCCAGGGGTTTCGACAAAGCTTCACGTTTTATGTAACTCTCATCCTTAAGGGACTGCCTGTAGACTTAATACAGGTAAACTCTGCTGCCCTTCTGACCGGAGGAGCATCCGGTACAATCCTCATACCCGGTCCGGTCGGTCCCACTGGAACTGCTGGTCCCACTGGAACTGCTGGTCCCACTGGTGCAGGTATAACTGGATCACAGGGGCCTACGGGGCCTCTCGGGCAACAGGGTCCGACCGGCATAGTCGGTCAGACAGGCCCCGTTGGCCCTATCGGGCCTCGAGGTGCTACGGGTGCTACGGGTCCGCAAGGCTTTACAGGTGTTACAGGACCGGCTGGAGGACCTGTCATTAGCGTATTTGGTCGTATAGGTTCTGTCGCGTCAGCTTTAAGTGATTATCTGGCTAGTCAAATTGGAAACGATAGTGGCGTGGTCGGGACGTATGTAAAAGATGCGTTGAACGCTTTAAACTCATCAATAGGAAGTGTTAGTTCACTATTATCTGGACATATTTCCAACATTTCAAATCCGCATGCAACTACGGCAGCACAAGTTGGTGCTGTTACGAATGCAGCGTTTAATGCGCATACGACTAACGTATTGAATCCACACGTGACTACGTACACTCAAGTCGGCGCCGCCCCAGTTTCGCATCTTTCCGATTTTTTAAATCCGCATGCAACTACAGCCACTCAAGTTGGTGCCGTAGCTAATACGCTCTATAACGCTAATACAATCGTTAAAGCTGATACGGACGATGTACCAGTAGCTTTGAGTGTTTCCCAGAATTCAGTACTTGGTCGTTTCGGCGGGTCCATTACGAGTCTTAATAGTTCCGCTAAGATGTCCTTTTTAATTAATAGTGACCTCGATAACGGGCAGACTGCAGAGTGGGCTGAAATGTCAAATTCAGCCATGCGTGTTAACATCGAAGCACTTTCTTCATATCTACCGCTTCTTAACGATGGTTTGGTTTCAATACCGAATATTGGCGCGGCTGTGTTTTGTTCATCTGATTCAGCAACGGCTGTTAACGTAAAACTGGCGAAAGCTGATGCGGCTTTAACAGCACATTTTCTCGGTGTCACATATTCAAAAATTGCCGGAACGATCACGGTTGGATCACCCGGACACTTGCTGACACGAGGAACTGTTCAAGTTCCCTCTGCTCAACAAGAAGGAGTCTGGTTGGCTGGAGAAAGAATTTATATTTCTAAAAACACTGCTGGTCTAATGACCAATGTTATACCTGTCGGCGTTGGAAATTTCGTTATACCTGTTGGAACAGTTATCAATACGCCAGCAGGTGGAAACGCCTGGCTGAGTGTTAATCCTGGAGAAATCATTCCGCTGTGAGCTTAATCGGCATAGCGGCGCGAATTTCATCACTCGAGGATTCCTGTATCTACGTAGACCTTGATGAAACTCTGATTCATACCTTTGAACTCGAGAAAGCTTCCGATATAAACGCATTTGAAACGTATCCTGGCGAGAAGATTCAAAGTGAAGAAGGTTACGGAACTGTTTTAAGACCTGGAGCAAATGAGTTCCTAGCGGAACTTCGAGCTCTAGACATCGGACCTATTTATCTCTTAACTCACTCGGTCATTTCATACGCCGAGACCATGGTTTCAGCTTTCAGTCTTGATGTTGACGCCATATTTGCTCGTGAAAATCTCATTGGAAGTGTCGGTAAAGGTGAGAAAAAATTCGTATTGATTGATGACCTTGACCCTCTTCATCCAGTATTTCAGATGAAGGCACAAGCTATGGGCATTCCTTTACTTCAAGGAAAAGTTGACTCTGAAGTACTCAGAGCGTACTATTCAGCGTGGCAGGTTAAACCAACTCAGTTTCTTGGTAACCCATCAGACTCTGGACTTAAAGGTATCGCAGAAATCGTTCAGTCATATTTCATATGATTATGAATTGTGAATTTTACTACAAATGTTTAAAAGACGCGCCTCTTCACAATCTGGTGAGAAATCTGTTGCAATTAATCTTCTGAGCTCAATTCTCATTCGATCAACCAAATTTCTAGTCTCTTCAGTTCGAAGCATGTCAACTGTAACATACGCTTCTGCATATGACGTGCATACTTTACATCTTATACTTAATTTTTTCTTCCGTTCATAAGGATCATCAACGACATTCCATTCCCAGTTATGGTAATGCGTTGCACTACTAGTTTTTTCAGTTTCTTGAAATTGATCAATCAATATCTTCGTCTGAAACTGGGAATTGAACGATGACACCATCTTTACCCCTTCCAATTCCCGGACCAAACTCTGGTTGAATGATCTCCGCAGTTACTTCTTTTAACGGAAGATTACATCGATCACATACTACGGACCTAAAATTGGTTTCGTTATTTTCGCAGGAGCAGTGTTTCATATCTCACTATACTCGTTTCACTTGGTTTTCTTTTGATGTCCCAATGGACCTATTACAGGCGTTAGTTCATCATCAAACGGAGACTCTCCTCTTATACCGAATGGAAGCGTTACACTTCGGCTTGGTATGTTGTCACGAGACTTTCGCCAGGTTTCCACTACGAGTCTGAGTAGAACTTCACGTACGTGAGGGATATCCCGTGACGAAAGTCCCATCCCGGAAGCAATATTGTGTTCAGCCGCTATTAATTCATCTTGTAGTGATTGAACAGCTTCAACTTCATCATCATAAGCCCGAGGAGCCATGATATACCCTCGATTCCCAGCACCACATTATAAATATTAAACATTAAGATTCGCTGAATTTGCGATCTATCATTTTCAACGATCTTAAGAGTTGTTTACATGAAATAAAGTGAAGCAAATATTGATATAACGGCATTTTAAACGCGTTGTTCTTCGGCCCGTTCTGCTTTAGCTAAAATCATTGCGGCTTCACCGCCATTAGTTATGGCATCGCGGACTTTTTGCGGAACTTGCATTCCATGAGCTATTGCCCAATTAACTACATTCTTGTGTCCAGATAAGAATGCCCGCACTGCTACCAAGTTAACTCGCTGCTTCGGAATTATAATGCCGGGAATTTCTTGCATAAACTGTTCTATCATTCGTGTAGCGAGGCCCTTACCGCGATAGTCTTCGGATACGAAGATTCTTCGTTCCGCCATTGTTGAATCTCCAGGAACGATGTATGAAGCAATGACTCGATTTCCTTCGAATATTATAATACCGGCACGCTTATCACCTGATATGTCGATTTGCGGATAAGCTTCGTGTACCGGAGCAATATCTATCGCCATTGACGTATTCGATAAAGCACATTGGTATTGATATCCAGTACCGGATAACATACGTTTCTGAGACGTGAATGGTATCGATTCAATAGCAACCGGAGAAATTGGTTGAATTTTTACATAAATTGCTGACCGGAAAAGTTCAGCTGGAGTATTCATCCAACGATATGCGATTTCTGACATAATTTTGTCCTCAGCTCGGAACCGGTGGGACAGGAGGTGGGATCTCTCCTGGGTCTTCTGGTAAGACTCCGGATACTGTAAGTTGGACACCACCAACGATAGTCCAACGACTTAATCCATCAGATTCCATGTCGAACTGACCGATTGCATTTACTGCAGTCATTAATTCACCAGGACCGCCCGTTTCTACTGAATCTGAACCTGCTGGTTGGATCATTAAACCAGGAGTTATGGACGCATCGCTGAGTGTTTTAAAATACTCTACGTCTCGAACGCTTATTCGACGACCAGCACTATTTTGAGTGATCGGTGGTAGTGTAATAACTACCTGACTACCGAAATTAAGTACGGTATTATCAACGAGTGATCTAATACTTACTAAATCCCCGAATTTAACTCGAAGGTTGATTGGAGCCCAACTTGCAACATTTTCCCCATTATATAATCTCCATTCTTGTGGAGTTACACCGGGTACAATAGGCGTCGTAGTTGGTGACGATAACACAAAATGCTTGTTCGGATATTTTAATCCGAATGGCGAAGATAAAGCTATAACAACTTGCCATAGAATAGTGAGTTGTACGGGCCAATTCGTGCTGCGTGACCATGCCCCTGCATGATTCACTGTATAAATTCCGTTTTCTATAGCTGAAGATTGACCATTTATTAAAACATCCACCCCACTTCCCGTCGGGTTGCCGTCAATAACTTGCGGTCCGTTCAATATAACTGGTGTGTCAGAAACTAAAGAAACAAGCACCATCTGGTCGGGAAGACTCCCACTAGAAAGGATCCAGTACTGCGGATCAGTATCAACAATTCCATCAATACCTTTAGGATTGAAGAATCCCCATCTTATAGAAGTCGGCTGTTTTTGAAAAACATCCCAAATGATCGGTCCTGCAGCTGCTGAACCACCACCGCCAGGTCTGGAAATTATAGCTTCGGTTGAGTTTGGGATGCCGGTTATAATCCACTGACCCGAGTTCGTCCCATTTATATTTAAAGCATCTCCAATATTCGATGCACTCATATTTCCGAGTCCGGAGATCAGTTGGCTGTTGGCAACAGGAGCTGCAGCACTAGCCTGACCTCCACTCTGAAAGAGTGCCCAACGTTGAGGTGTGGCTTCAGCAACACCTGATGCGTTAGTTATATCAACCGATGATAAACTATTCCATGTAACGATCGGAAAAAGTCCGTTGTTTCCTGGATTCGAGGCTTCAAAGAAGGCTAGTAACATTCCCGCAGTAGCCATCTCTGCAGTCATACCGGACAACCCCGTAATCGTCATTGTCGGTGCGGTTCCGGTAATTACTGCACTAGTACCGGCTAGTTTAATCTCTCGAGTAGACCACTCATACATCGGTTGTTCTGCTACTGCGTTTTCAATCTCAGACCAGCTATCCGCATCCGTAGCTCGAGTCCATGCTCCTACATTCACGACATAAATACCATTTTGGATCTGTTCATCCGGACCATTAATAATTCGCCAATCAATCGGACTACCATCATTCACGCCTGCAGCGTTCGTATACTGCAAAGAAGTTGAACTCGGAACTGAGAAAATTGGAAAAGTACCATTATTTGCTGGAGTTGTAGATCCTATAATTACGATTGATTGACCAATACGGCTCGTATCAACACACCCGCCACTTCCGCCACCGAAATCACTCAACATGACGGAAATTGTTATGTGACTAGCAGAGAATGCTGAGATCGTAGCAGAACCTTGAGGAACGACACCCGGATATACGGCTCGAAGTACACGATCACCAGTTACGACATCCCACTCGGTTACATTCTGTTCTCCCGTCAAAAGCACTGACGGATCGGTAAATCCCATTCGGATGTCATGGGTTGCCGGAACATATGTAGCATCAAAGAGATTACCTTGGATATCGGACTTCCAACGGTATTTCGGTGCGCGAACATTAGATCCGATAAAAGTCATTAGTAATCTCCGTAGCCAATTCTTTGTTAGATGAGTCTCCACGCACCGAGCACGATGTCATACCACATCGACACGTTATCGTCCTGATATAGCGTAAGATCAACTCCACCAGGGACTTGGATTCGATTCGTTGCAATCGATCCAGCATCCTGATGCTTCAATGTTATCGGAAACGTATCGCTATTGAAGACATCTTTGCGACCTACAATAGCTGTGGCATCGAAACCGGTAATATTTACCGGGAGTGTAGCCGACAACCGCACTCGATTAGACAGAGACCAGTTCAGCGGTGCGTAGTCATTCACGTTCGCACCTAGTGGAACTGCAGTAGCTATCATTTCTCCAGGTGGGGATATGACTACTGTAGTATATGAACCAACTCCACCTAGAATCAAGGTGAATGCGTTAGCGTTTTCTGAATCTACGATCCACGAGTAGCTACCGTTTCCCGGGTTCGCTACTGTTGAAAGACCCTTTACGGGGGTTATTGACATTCCATTGAAATCAGCCATGAGTATCTCCTGTCAGTTCGTTACCGAGTGTCGCTGGTGGTC
>Ga0315288_10001876_pt1 | contig 27281 bp, 27 predicted proteins | sample YL17G11_20_MG_FD_203454 | JGI IMG/M metagenome (GOLD analysis project Ga0315288, IMG submission 203454) | Sediment microbial communities from Yellowstone Lake, YNP, Wyoming, USA - YL17G11_20 | ecosystem: Environmental > Aquatic > Freshwater > Lake > Sediment | place: USA: Wyoming | collected... | reverse complement strand
TGTTGCGGCTAACCGGCGTCCGCAATATCGCCGCTGCCATCCGCACTCACGCCTGGCACGCCCCACGCGCGCTTGCCCTCGTCACTACTCCCCAGGGGATAACGCAATGACCCTAGGAGTCCGCCGCGAGCTCTTGCCATTCGTGGATCGGTATGGCCAGTACAGGCACGCCGAGTGGCCGGGCAAGACGCATTCCGACGAGGACCTGGCGGCCCAGAAGGCGCGCGAGGATCAGGACCTCGACGAGCACGCGGGGCCGGGCGATTGGGACCGCTACGGCGGCTGGGCGGGCGGCCCCAAGCTGAAGGCGACGGGGCACTTCCGCGTCGCCAAGCACGAAGGGAAGTGGTGGCTCGTTGACCCCGAGGGCAGGCTCTTCTGGTCCCATGGTCCCGACTGCATTGGGCTGGGCCAGGAAACCAAGGTCGAGGGTCGCGAGCAGTACTTCGAGAGCCTCGACGACCGCTTCCGAGACGCAGCCGGCTACGATTTCGGCGGGCAGAACCTGGCTTGTAAGCACGGGGCATCCTGGCAGGAGGTCGCGGTCGAGCGCGCACACCGCCGCCTGCGAAGCTGGGGCATGAACACGGTTGCCAACTGGTCGGAAGAGCGAGTTTACCTGGCGCGTCGGACACCCTACTTCGTCGCCATCCACTACGGAGGCCCCGGGGTGGAGCTGGGCGAGTTCCCCTACCGCGACCTGAAGGCCTTCCGGCAGGCACTGCGCGAGCGCCTCGAGCAGGAAAAGGGCAAGACCGCCGAGGACCCCTGGTGCATCGGCTACTTCGTTGACAATGAGCTCACCTGGCCGAAAGGTTGCGCCGACTTCGCCGACGACTACTACCGAATCTGCCGCGAGGAGGTCAAGCGCGTCGCACCGGACACCCTCTACCTCGGGAGCCGTCTGCACGCTGCCATGAGCCCCTTCGGCGGCCCTGAGGAGGTCGTGCGCGCGGCCGCGAAGCACTGCGACGTGGTCAGCTTCAACCGCTACCGCTTCTCGCCCTCCGACATGACGCTTCCAGAAGGAGTAGACAAGCCCACGATAATCGGTGAGTTCCACTGGGGGGCGCTCGACCGGGGGCTGCTCCATCCGGGACTGCGAAGCGTGGCCAACCAGCGGCAGCGCGCGGCAACCTATCAGCACTACCTGCGCCAGGCGCTCCTGCACCCGAACCTCGTCGGCGCCCATTGGTTCCAGTACTGGGACCAGATGGTCACCGGCCGCTTCGATGGTGAGAACTACCAGGTCGGACTCATTGATATCTGCGACACGCCCCACTGGGAGACCATCGCTGCCTGCCGCGCCGTGGGCTACGAGATGTACCGAATCAGAAGCCAGGGCTGAGGGACAGGACGGGGAGACGTGCCCCGGTCCGGCATCCCCTTTCCGTGCTAGGCGCGCGCGTGCCTCCACGCGTCTGCCTCACGCGCGCTGGTGACCGCGGGCGGGCCTCCCATCATGTCGTCCAGCGGTCATCGCAAACCTACCCGCGAATGCACTGCGAAAGAATCCTCAGTCTGTGGCATATTCGCGGTGGTTCAGCCCACAGACATGCGGGCAACGGCCGAAGAGACGGTTAGGCCGCTGATCAGCGTGCCGCGCTGAATGGGTCGGGGGCCGGGGACACGTGATGCGGTTCCCTTCGGACACGCGGTGCGCAGAAAGGGAGGCGCCAGAGATGCCGAAGAAGAAGGCCCCGAAGAAGACAGCAAAGAAGAAGTAGATGTCGGCAGGAAAGATCAGGCAAGGGAGTAAGGTCCCTTGCCTGATCCTTTTGTGGGGTCGGTCGCCTCTAGAGGCGGGGCGGTTCCACCTCGATGACTTTGCCGCCACCCCGCAGCGATTCGTGTGCGGCGCAGCCGGCGGCGACGGCCATGCGGCCGGAGTAGGGGTCGGTGCGCATGGGCCGGTTCTCGCGGATGGCGGCGACGAAGTCTCGGCACATGCGCGGGTCGCCCCCGCCATGCGTGCCGCCGGTGTCGTGAATGGTGTGAACGACATCGGACAGGCTATACTGCGACCTCATTCTGATCGTGACGCGGTTGTAGTCCTCGCTGTTGTAGACGCGCCCCTTCGTTCCGATGACGATGTGGTCGCGGTGGTAGTCGGGGGTGAAGTGGCACTCCTGGTAGGCGGCCTTGATGCCGCCCTCTAGCTCCATGATCAGGACCTGGTTGTCCTCGACATCCACTTCCCTGCGGAAGGCGCAGAGCTGGAAGTAGGGCTCGATGTTCTCCCCTAGCTGGGCCTCGGGGCAGGTGTCCTTCTCCGGGCAGTCGGGGCAGTGGAGATCGTTGGGCTTGTTGCCGCCGAAGTAATCGAGGCCGCCGAAGGCGCTGACCCGCTTAGTGTAGCGCCCCGTCAGGTAGTGCATCATGTCGAGATCGTGCGTGCCTTTCTGGAGCAGCAGGCCGGTGGTGTTGGCGCGGACGGCGTGCCAGTCGTGGAAGTAAAAGTGGCCGCCTTCCCCGACGTAGTGATTGCACCAGTAAGCTTTCACCTCGCCGATCTGTCCGGAGTCAACGATCTGCTTCATCGTCTCGAACAAGGGCATGTAGCGCATGCAGAGGCCAAGTCCGAAGATGACGCCCGCCTTTTTGTGAGCGGCGAGGAGCCGGTCGCAGCCCTCGACCGTGATCGCCATGGGCTTCTCCAGCAGGATATGCTTGCCGGCTTCCAGGGCGGCGAGGCCCTGCTCCTCGTGGTACCTGTCGGGGCTGCCGACGACGACCGCGTCAACTTCGGGGCGACCGACCAGTGCGCGGTAGTCCTTGGTGAGAAAGACGTCGGGGCCGATGTCGTCGCGGAGCTTAGCAAGGTTCTCGTCGAGGACGTCCATGCCGGCCACGACCTGTGCGCCGGGGACGTTGTAGTGAAACTCGTGAGCGAGGTAGCCCCCGCGGCCGGCGGCGCCGATGACACCGATATGGATGGTTTTCACGCATGTCCTCCAGGCAAGCACAAAGCGCGTCGGTGGGACGCGCCTGGGATGGTACTTCAGCGGGGGGGCACGGGATACCTGTTACGGGGGAATCGAGAATCGCCAATCGAGAGGGCGAGGGTTAACGGAGGGCGCGGCGGATGTAGCTGGGGCAAAGAGGCCCCGCCTCGGCGGCCCGCCTTCGTAAACCGCCGGCCCTCAAGATCCGCCGCGCCCATTCCACAGTCTATTCGGTTGTCAAAAAGGCCCTGTCAAGGCCCTGTATCGCCGAGGTTAGGCCGGATGCGACTTGCCTTGCCCCGCAACCTGGTGCGGGGGGGCTGCCGGAGCTTCTCGGCCAGCTCCAGGTGAAATCGAGGGCGACCCGGGTGATCTTGCCCTCGGAACCGGAAACATAGGATTGCGAGGCGAGCATAGCACGAGAGCGAGGAAGGCCGGGTGTCGGGACTGAGCGCGAACCTGAGGTCTGAGAGGATAGGTCGTATCCCCCCGAACGCCCGGCCTCCTGGGTTCCCTGAGCGATGTGGCGCGCTTGTGCCAGGTTAGCTGCGTCGCGTTCGGAGAGGCTGTCACAGGCCAACATGCCTGCGACAGCGATGACGCCTATGCCAAGGATGACGGTGGCGATAAGGCACTCTATGAACGTGAAGCCGCGAGTGGGCCGCCTCGGGCCTAGCACGGCGGAGCGGCTGGTGCTCGGCCACGCGGCAAACGGCCTCGTGGCAACACTGAAACTCTTCCCCTTCATCTGTCCGACCCTCCTACTGCTGGCCGCGTGCCGGCTATGGCAGGCGCTGAAATGCAGAAAACCCGTCGGCAGGTCGGTTCCAATGCGGACGGGTGTTTGGTCGGCAAGAAACCTGGCTGCCGTTGCATCGCCAGCGCCGTCAAGCTCAGCTTGCGGCCGGGTGCACCTTCGGCAGCCTGGCGATCTTTCCCGGGTCGGCGCTAGTGCGCCCCGGGGTAAGACCCATGGCTTTGCGTCGCCGCCTCTCGGCGGGTTTGCCGTTTCGGAGTGCCGGATTGTGAAAGATCGTTCGGACAGCCACCGCGCTGTCCATTCCATCACCGTTGTTCCATAATGAGCGGGCGGCTCTGAGTGGATTTCGCGGATGGATGTTCGGAATGGCCTCGAAGAGGACTGGGAAGGAAGCTGACAGAACAGGAGAGGCAGTCCGTGGGAGGACGGCAGCAAGCATGGGAGTCTCGGCTCAGCGGGCCGCGGGAACGGCCGGGAGCGGCGCGTCAGCCGCGACCCGGAGCGCGATTGTGCTGGCAATCGCCATCGGGGTTGCGGCTTTGCTGTTGGCCATGGCAGGGCTCAAGGCGCATGGGAAGAGACCCCGCGGCGGGACGGGGAGGAGGCCGGTGATGATAAGTGACGGCGAGCTGGAAGCGCGAATGGCAAAGTGGGAGAGCGTGGGGCTGAGCGGAGGCGGGGGGATGTTCACGCCTGCCATCTCGCCCCACGATCCGAACCTGATCCTGGTCAACTGTGACATGAGCTGCGCCTTCCGGAAGACGGATGGCGGCGAGACGTGGGAGATGATCCATCACCACTACCTGACAGCCTCCACCAAGTGCCGGCCGGTCTTCCACCCGGAAGACCCGAACACGGTGTTCGCGGCGAGCGGCTGGGACGGGGAACTGCGGGTGAGCCGCGATCGGGGGAAGACCTGGCAGCCGATTGCGGCCGGCTTGAGGGAGGTTACCGAGCTGGCCATAGATCGGGACGAGGGTGACTTCCTGTTGGCGGGCGGGTGGCGGGGCGCGCATCGCAGCACTGACGGGGGAGAGACCTGGGAGGAGTGCCGTGGGCTCTATGGGACGGTGGTCGGGTTCCACATAGACCGCACGAGCCCGAAAGGAAGGCGGCGATACTTCGCGGGGACGACGGAGGGGGTGTTCATGTCGGAGAACGCGGGGGTGGACTGGGGGCGAATAGGAAATGAGTTGCCAGAGAGAGAGATGTACGCTTTCTCGGGTGGGTCGGATGCCAAGGCAGATGACGTGGTGCTCTACTGCACGATGGCTGCCAATGTGGTGGATGGTGAGTACGTGGGCGGGGTGTACCGCTCAACCGACCGAGGGCGCACATGGAAGCAGGCGATGGGCTCGGGCATCGAGGTAAAGGAGAGAGAGCACTGGGGGCAGAGGCATCCGCCGCAGTACGAGTGGGTGCTTACGACCGATGTGCGGCCGCTCACCGTGTACGCGGCGCGGACGTGGGGCGGGCAGATCTACCGCAGCGATGATGGCGGCGAACACTGGCGGCCGCTGCTCTTCGCGACCGCTTCCGATGAGCGCTTCAACCTGGAGCCGAACTACATCACGGCCGAGACAGGCGGCTACCCGGACAATATCAGCGGGATTGGGGTCAACCCGGTTGATCCCAACATGGTGATCGTGACGGACTGGATGAACTGCCAGATCACCAAGGACGGAGGCAAGACCTGGGACACGCTGCACACCCGTCGCGCCGAGGGGCAGAGGCCTCTGGCCAAGGGGCAGAGGTGGGTGAACACGGGGCTGGTGGTGACGACGGTCTGGCACTACTACATAGACCCATTCGAGAGCAATCGGCATTACATCGCCTATACCGACATCAAGTTCGCGCGGTCGGAGGATGCCGGCAAGACCTGGTGCTCGCAGTGGGATGCGCCCCTGCGGAACACGACGTACGAGCTGGCGTTCGATGCGGAGACGCCGGGGAAGATCTGGGGCGCGTTCTCCGACCTGCACGACATACCCAACATGAACGTGATCTCCGGCCGGCACTATTGGCCGGAGGCGGGCGGCGGGGTAGGCATCAGCGAGGACTTCGGGAAGACGTGGCGAGATACGTCCGAGGGCTTGCCGAGCAAGCCGGTGACCTCGATCGTGGTGGACCCTCGCAGCCCGAAGGGGAAGCGGACGCTGTACGCGTCAGTGTTCGAGGCGGGTGTGTTCAAGTCGGACGATGATGGCAGGACCTGGGTGAAGAAGTCGAAGGGCCTGGGCGCGCCGGAGAAGAACGTGCGGGCGTGCCGGCTTATCCTTCATAAGGATGGGACCCTGTTCTGTCTGGTGACGGCGCTGCTTCAGGATGACCGGTTCCAGCCGGAGGGGCCGGGGCTTTACCGGTCGCAGGATGGAGGTGAGAGCTGGGAGTTGATCAACGCATCGCACCCTCTGCTGTGGCCCAAGGATTTCGATGTTGGCCCGGGCGATTCTAACGTGATCTACCTCGGTGCGGGCGACGCGGGGGACCAAGAAGGCGGGCTCTACAAGACCACTGATGGCGGAAGGACATGGGCGCGCATCGCGCGGGAAGGGCCGGAGACCTTCGGCGCGACGATTCACCCAAAGAAGCCGGGATGGGTCTACATGGCACTCTGCGAAGGCGCGCCGGGCCCGGGCCTGTGGCTCAGCAGGAACGGCGGCGAAACCTGGCAGCCGTTCTGGGGGATTCCGTTCAGGAATATCCAGCGCATCGCGTTCGATCCGAAGGATGACTCGGTGATCTATGTCTGCACGTTTGGGGGAAGCGTGTGGAAAGGCCCGGCGGAGCCGGGGTAGGGGCGCAAGCAAGACGAGCGAGTGGCAGGGGACCTTCGGGTTCGCTCAGGGGTGAACGACCCGCCTTCGTCCGCGGCAGGCCGGCCAGCAAGGACGTCCGAGGCAGGCAAGACGCCGAGGCTACGGCCTATGGTACATCGCCAGTATCTCCCGCATGATGTCCCGCCGGCTGACTATCCCAACCAGCTTCCCGTCCTGCATGATAGGCGCGCGGTGGATGCGCTTAGTCAGGCACGTGTTCACGATCGTTTCGAGGTCGGTGTCCGGGGTGAACGTGAACACCTCCCTGTGCATCGCCTCCCCCACCCGCGTGCGGTCGGCCTCCCCGCTCACGGCCGTGTTCATGATGTCGTACTCGGTGATGATCCCGACCAGATCCTGGTGCTCGTCCACGACCGGCAGGCAGCCTATGCTGTGCCGGAGCAGTGTCTGCATCACGTCCGTCAGAATCATGTCCTCTCTGGCCGTAACCACTGTCTTCGTCATGAAGTCCGAGGCCTTTCTTGTCTTCATCCTGAAACTCCCTATTGGCAATGAATCGGGCCGGTGGCCCGCCCCCTGCCCCAATGGTTTTCCCGCACCCACCGGCCGTTCACCTCTCCCCTTGAGCTTCCCTCGGGTCCCCTTTCCACGACATGCCGCCGGTCCTTCCGGTGGCGGAAGCCTGGGCGACGGCGGATAGGGCGGGGTCGCCGAACCCCGCCGGCCGGCCGCGGTTCGTCTGCTTTCCCACGGCGGATCGAACTCACCCCAGGGCGAACCGCTTCGGTCAGGGCCGCCTGCGGGCCGTGGTCACCGAAACGAAGTAGGTGGCGCGGGGCAGGTCTAGGAGCGGCAGCCGGCGATAATTCGTAGTGGCAGGAGACACGCTCCTGCCCTATGGGCCGAATACGCGCGATCCTCGTAGTCTCGGTTACCCCCGACCCTCACCACCCCCGCATCAGCACGATCAGCCCCCCAAGAACCATTGCCCCGCCCAGGAAGCCTATCACCCACAACGGCCACGTATCCTCGAGTCTCCTCGACGTCCCTCCCGCAACGCGATACCACCAGTTGAGCAGTCTCATGCGCGGTCTCAGCTCCAAGCCCAATCGGGATTCATATTATACCAGGCCCGCACAAGTGCGAGAGCGGGGAGCGGAATGGCAGAAGGCCAGCCGCCTTCGTCCGCCAAAGGCGGACCACGGCGTCCAGGGCTCCTACCCAACAAGCAAGCATGGAGCTTCGGCAGCAGAGCTACCGAAGCAACAAAATGGGAATGCCCGATCCTTCAGAACGGAACCGCGGCAGACCCCACTTCGAAGGCTTCGCAGGGCAAGTTGCTGCGAGTCTGCCCCACCGGAACCCGCCTGAGGCGGACAAGCGTCCGGCTGGCATAGGCGCGCCAGCCCTACAACGCCGGCGGACCTCGCCCGGCCACGCATTGCCCCTCCCCTACCCCATCTGCTAGAATCAACCCGAGATTCTGGAGGTGGGTTATGGTTGAGCAGCAGAGAGGGCCGCACCGCGCTGGGCAGTGGTTTGGCGGGCTGGTCTTTGCGATAGGTCTGGCGATGATGGTGGCGGTGTTCGTCTTCGCGGTGATGGCCTTCCTTCAGGTGCCAGCCGCGCTGGCGGCGGGTGGGCGGATCGGCGGGGAAGGCGGGCTGGGCCGCGCGCTTGCGGTGGCGGCGGTCCGCATCGGCCTGCTCTTTGTGATGGCTTATGTAAGCTCTCTCTTTGCCTCCAAGGGCCTGGAGCTTTTCGCCGCCGCCCGCGCGGGGACACGCGAGTGAGCGGCCTGCTCGTCGTTGATGTCGGGAACACGACCACCAAGATCGGGGCCTGGAATGGCGAGGTGGTCGAGGCCGTTTCCATTCACCCGACGCGTGAGCTCTCGGCCATCCTCGAGCACGTGTCTCAGTTGACGGCGGCCGCGGGCAGCGCCGGGGGGCGGGAGTTCGAGGTCGCCCTCTGTTCTGTGGTCCCCGAGGCCGCCTGGCTCGAATGGTGCGAGCAGCGGGCGATACCGGTGTTCGTCGTGCACGGCGACAGCCCGAGCCCGCTGACCAACCGCTACCGCGCGCCCGCGCGTCTTGGGCCCGATAGGCTGGCGGCGGCCGTCGGCGCGGTGGGGCGGTTCGGCGCGCCGGTCATCGCAGCGAGCCTCGGGACGGCCGTGGTCGTAGACGCGGTTTCCGCCGCGAAGGAGTTCCTCGGCGGCGCGATCTGGGTGGGCATGGCAACGGGCTTCGCCACTCTCGCGGAACGCATCGTGGCGCTGCCCCGCGTCTCGGCCGAGCCCTCCACAACCCCCATCGGCGCAGACACCGAGTCGTGCATCCACGTTGGCGCGAGCTATGGCACGGCCTCGTTGGTGGAAGGGGTGGCGGCCCGTATGAGGGAGTTCATCGGCGACGCGCCTTTGGTCTTGACCGGCGGCGACGCGGAGCTGATCTCCTTCTACATGCAGGCGAAGCACGAGGTCGCGCCCGCGCTGGCGCTTGAGGGAATCGCCCTGATCTGGGAGCACAACCGCGGAAGAGCCGATGCAGATCGGTAGCCTCACACTCGACCCGCCGGTCGCGCTCGCCCCGATGTCGGGCATCAACGACCGGTCGTTCCGATTGCTCTGCCATGAAGCGGGCGCGAGCCTGGTATGCACGGGGCTGATCAGCGTGAACGCGCTTCACTATGGCAGCCGCGAGACGGAGGACCTGCTTCGGTTCCTGCCAGAGGAGCATCCTGTGTGTGCGCAGATCTTCGGGGCGGAGCCGGACCTCGTCGCCAAGGCCGCGGCCGAGGCCGAGCGGCGCGGCGCGGACGTAGTGGACATCAACATGGGGTGCTCTGTGCCGAAGGTTGTCAAGGGCCGCGCGGGGGTCGCGCTGATGGCCGATCCGGAGCGCGGCGAAGCGATGGTGACGGCCTGCGTGCGCGCGGTGTCCGCGCCCGTGACGGTGAAGATGCGCGCCGGCTGGTCAAACCGCGGCGAAGACGCCGTCTCCATGGCGCGCCGCTGCGAACGCGCCGGCGCCGCCGCCGTGGCAGTTCATCCGCGCTGGGCGGCGCAGCGGTTGCGCGGTTCGGCCGACTGGTCTCTCATCGCTCGCGTGAAGGAAGCGGTGACCATCCCCGTGATCGGGAACGGCGACATTCGCCGCGCGGCCGACGCGGTGGGCATGCGCGAGCAAACGGGATGTGACGGCGTGATGGTGGGTCGGGCGGCGCTCGGCAATCCCTGGATCTTCCGCGAGATCGCGGCGGCGCTGCGTGGTGAGCCGTCACCCGCCCCGCCCGGCGTCGAGGAGCGGCTGGCGCTCGCCGCGCGCCACGTTTCGATGGTGGTCGCCGATCGGGGCATGAAGGTGGGCGTGCGGGAGATGCGAAAGCACCTGGCATGGTATGTTAGAGGGCTGCCGATGGCTCGCAGCCTCCGGGAGAGAGTGAACCGGGCCACGACAGAAGCGGAGCTGCTGGGCTTGCTTTACGAGGCCAAGGAGAACTCGCTGGCTGCGCAGGCCGCGAGTGAGACTTGAGGCAGGCGAGACGCCCTTCGACCACGCTCAGGGCAGGCCTGCGCTCCCAGGAAGCGAGAGGGGATGAACCGATGAAACACGTGGTCAGCATCAGCCTCGGGTCGTCGCAGCGAAACCGCACCGTGCAGATGTGCTTCGCCGGTGAGCCCTTTCGGCTGGAGCGGATCGGGACCGACGGCAACGTGCATCTCGCCGAAGATATGATCGCGGAGCGCGATGGTAAGGTTGACGCCATCGGGCTGGGGGGAGTTGACCGCTATCTCTACGCCGGCGGCCGCAGGTACGAGCTGAGGGATGCCGCCCACATGGCCGGCGCCGCCACGCGAACGCCGGTCGTTGACGGCGGGGGGATCAAGCTGATACTCGAACCTCTGCTGCTGCAGCGACTGGTGGACGAAGGCCAGCTCGAGGTCGCGGGCAAGCGCGTGCTGCTGATGTCGGCGGTGGACCGGCCGGGCATGGCCGAGAAGTTCCCCGCGCTCGGCGCGCAGGTCGTGTACGGCGATCTGCTCTATGCGGTCGGTGTGCCTATTGCCCTGACGAGCCTCAGGCAGATCGCGGTGATCGCCGCCATCTTCCTGCCTGTCTTGCGGAGGCTGCCGATGTCTGTGCTCTATCCCACCGGCGGGCGGCAGGAGACCACCAAGACGAAGTACCCGCGTCACTTCCTTTGGGCCGACATCATCGCCGGGGACTTCCAGTTCATCCGACGCTACATGCCCGACGATCTGAGCGGCAAGGTGGTCGTGACCAATACCACCCGCGCGAGCGATGTGGATGAACTTAGAAAGCGCCGTGTCGCCTGCCTGATTACCATGACGCCGACGATCTCGGGCGAGAGCTTCGGCGCAAATGTGATGGAGGGAGTGCTGGTCGCGCTGTCGGGGAAGCGGCCGGAGGAGCTGACGGAGGGGGACTACCTGGAGCTGGCGGAGCGGATGGAGTGGCGACCGGGGGTGACGGAACTGCAGGGCTAACCGCGGAGACGCAGAGGCGCGGAGGCGAACCGGATGTTGGGCAGGACGCGAAGGTCTTGCCCTACGAGCAAAGCAGCTCGGAGAGACTCGCATGCTCAAACTGAAGGTGAGGCTGCACAGGTCGGTAGCGCTAACCGTGACTCGGACCGACGTCAGGACTGACCGACTGGTCTATTTCATCGTGGCGCGCAGGCCCCAGCGGTATCCCCGAGATAGATCGCCGATTGTCTACATAGGAACGACCCAAAAGGGACTGGGGCGGATAGCGGCGAGCGCCGCCGAGCACGCGGACGAGGTCCTCGCGCTGTATGGCGTTGACCGCTTCGACGTGCGTGTTATCACATGCGGGACACGACGGAGAGTCCAAACCTGGCGCAAACTGGAGACAGCGCTGCTATTGCTGTTCCAGCAGCACTATGGTGCTCTTCCTTTGTGCAACGAGCGCGGCAAGCGGATCCGGGAGACGGATGAAGTGTTCAGGTACTTCAGGCGGGAACGGCTCCTCAAGGTGCTGTCCGGTCTTGTGGACTCAAGACCAAAGCGGCGACGTCGCAAGCGAACAGGGACACCCGGCTAGACACGGCGGCGGGCAGGCGGAGACCCAACGCGCTCACCTTTCGATGGTATGCGGTATAATGAGAAGACCATAGAGGCCGTGTATGCAGACGAACCACACGAGATTGTAGCCGTTACCGTCAAGGTCTACTACGCCGGTCGAGAGGAGTCGCATGAGAATTGAGTATGATCCGGAGGTGGACGCGCTCTACATCCGATTCCGCCCCGTTGCACCTGGTATGGCCCAGAACAAGGAACTTTCCGAGGATGTGATAGCCGACTACGGCCCGGACGGAAAGCTCGTGGGCATTGAGATTCTCGATGCTAGCATCGTGCTCGGCGAGGAACCGGGGCGCGTCATCGTAGACGTGGCTACCGCACAGGCCAGAGCCGGAAGTCGGTGACCCGACCATGCGCCGCAGACGCAGAGTGCTCCCTTGGTCCGCCTTGCGCGGACTAAGCGCGATGCATCGGCGTTCATTTGCGTTCATCTGCGGCTAAGAGAACCAAGGAGTTCTGCTTGGGCGAATTCGCTTTCATCATTCATCCAGTAACCGGCGCGAAGGATATGGCGCGGAAGTATCCGCTGCTGCGCGTGCTGCCGGAGACGGTGCTGGAGCAGCTCCTCAGGCGCATGGCCCCAAGGCCGATATCAGAGATCACGGGCGTGCGCAGCCCCACCGGGGCGGAGGCGCATGGGTGGTTTGTAGGGTGTCCGCTGACGCCGAGGCAGTTCGCCAGCCTGCCGACCGAGTTCGTGCTAGACAAGATCATCCGCGCCGCCCAAGTCGCCCAGAAACTGGGCGCGAAGGTGGTGGGGCTGGGAGCGATGACCTCGGTCGTCGGCGATGCCGGGATCACGATTGACAAGAGCGTGGACATCGCGGTAACGACCGGCAACAGCTACACGGTCTGGACCGCGGTCGAAGGGGCGAAGAAGGCGGCCGCGCTGATGGGCACGGAGGTGTCGCAGGCGAAGGTTGCGGTAGTGGGGGCGACCGGCTCGATCGGACAAGTGTGCGTTCGACTGATGGCCGAGGAAGCGCTGTCAGTGACCCTGATCGGCCGCAACGAGGCGCGCCTTTCGGAGTTGGCGGCAAGTGTTGACGGGAAAGCCGAGATAAGGCACACAACCGACCCGCGCGCGGGCCTGCGCGAGGCCGACATTGTCATCACGGTCACGAGCGCGGTTGACACCGTGGTTCCGGGCGAGGCGCTGAAGCCTGGCGCGGTGGTGTGCGATGTCGCCCGCCCGCGCGATGTGTCCAGGAAGGTGGCAAAGGAACGCCCGGACGTGCTGGTGATCGAGGGCGGCGCGGTGGAGGTGCCGGGCGACGTTGACTTTCACCTCAACTTCGGCTTCCCACCGAAGACCGCCTACGCCTGCATGGCCGAAACGATGATCCTCGCCCTCGAGAAGCGCTATGAGAGCTACAGCTTGGGACGCGACCTGTCGCTCGAACGCGTCAGGGAGATAGCCGCCCTCGCCCAGAAGCACGGCTTCAAGCTCGCCGGGTTCAGGAGCTTCGAGAAGCAGGTGACGGAGGAGTACATCGAGGGGGTGAAGAGAGCGGCGGGGAGAGCTTGATATCTCTGCCGCTTACGGTACAGGCGGACCGAAAATGCCTTCCAGATCCTGGATTGCACCTTCGGAAAGTTCGACGGATGCCTCAGCTTTCTTCGGCCAGTTGCGTTCGGACGCGTCGTAGTCCGCATGACTACGGTGTTCGCGTAGTTGCTCAAGCCGAGAACCGACACGCTTCCAGCTACGCTCCTCAGCATATCTGAAGTGTGATATGACGAACTCATGGAACTTATGGTCTCCAGGTGGTACCTCGCCGATTTCATTGGAGAGATAAGCTGCTGCTCTGCAGAGAGCAGCATAATAAGCCCTGCTGGCGGCACACCGCAAGCGAGACTCCGCAGACGCAGTGGTCGGTGCCTCATCGTTGACGAGGCAACGAGCAAGTGTCAAGTATTCGGCCCAATCGAAACTCATGCGAAATCCACCACGAACACTAGATCCCGGCCGGCCTTCGCGATCTGATCAAGCCACCATTCGTCGGCGAAACGATCCATTCGGGTCAACGCGTCACTGACAGGCAAGGCTGTCATGACGGTGACAAGAAGGTAGGTCCGATCGGCGATGTCCGGGTCACAGGCGCGCCCAAGTCTGATGGTGCATCCGGGCTCAAATAGCCCAGCCAGCTTGGGGTAGGCCTGGAGGAGTAGGTCGAGAAGATAGGTCTGCTCGAGTGTCAATGCGCCAGCTGCGGCAGCATCGAGCACGGAGTACTCCTGCCGGATCACAGGCCACTTGATCTCCCATTCCTGGTTCGGGCTCCAGATGAAGGGGATGTCAGTCCATTCGACCTCGAACGAAGGTTCCACTGGGAGTTGCGGTGCGGTACCGACAACCCATAGACCCCTCGGCCATTCCCACCTACTCTGTCGGACACCCAGTGGCGCTGGCATTGCTTAGTGAGTGACCTCCTCGAAAGTCCGTCGCAGGTTTTCCGTGATAGACCCCTCAAAGGCGTCCTCTATGTGTCCGTGAGCGACTTCCAGCCACTGCACAGTATCACTGGAGACAGCGGGGTCGGGGAGGAGCGTGAAGTAATCGAGGTCCAGGATCAGGGCCAGTCGAGACTCGTGCACCGGCACTGCGCTCGCGACCTGAAGGCGGAGCACATCGCGGTTCCCCTCAAACAGGAACTCGGCTCCCACAGTAAAAGACGCGTGATCCTTGGGGAGTGCCTGCCCTATGTATGGCCGGAACTCCAATATGCTCTCCAATTCCACCTTTTCGCCGGGAAGCTCGATCCTGTTTATGTATCTGAGTCCAATCCGCGCTAGCGCTTTCGGTTTTGCCTGCCCGCCATAGGCCTCAAAGCCCTGGAGGATGAGTGGCTTGAACTGCTGCCAGGTGGTGTAAGGCGCCTGGTGGTTGACCATGAGGACGTTGGGCCCCACCTGCATGAATAGCTTCCCATCCTCCTGAAGGAACTGGGTTAACGGCTCGTGCGTGACTCTCTGCCCGAAGCCGTCGAGCCCAGGCACTGACTGGACCTCAAAGCGCACAGCGTTTCGGCGCTTGGGGAATTGCTCTTGCACTTGCTCCCAAATCAGCCCAGGCATACCGTTATCCCACTCTTCCGGCTCGAACCTGAACTCACAGACCGCTTCGACGATTGGTGACTTGGCGTAACGTCGTCCCATTCACTGGCTCCCGGCGCATATAGGAGGGTTCAGCCATTTGCCTGTCCCCTCGATACGACGTGCAGTCTTCACGCACCTGCCCACCCCACTATACCAGACTCGCCGGGGCGTGGTCCACCCATTACCCTGAGTTCGGGTCAACCTGCCTGTCGGTGAAGCGAGTTGAGCCAGTGCTCCGGCTTAGGCCACCGCGCCGCCGAGCACGAGGATTCGGGCGGACAGCTTGGGCAGTACGAGGCTTAGGCGACCGCGGCCGGGTGTCTGCACTCGCACCTGGCACGCCCGCCCTACAAAACGGCATCCCCGAGCGGTCCGTTCGCGCGCTTTTCCTTCTGCCAGAGCGCAACGAAATCGGCCACGCCCTCCTGCCAAGGCGGCAGGCGCACACCGAAGTCGCGCTGCAGCTTGGAGGTGTCCAGGACGCTGTTGGCCGGACGAGGGGCTGGTCTGGGGAACTCCGCAGTGGTGACGGGCGTCACGCGGGCACTCACGCCGGCCTCGCGCAGCAGGGCGCAGGCGAGCTCGTACCAGGTGCAGTCGCCGACGCTGACGGCGTGGTAGGTGCCGCATCTGGGCTGCTCGATGATCTTCGCGATGGCGTTGGCCAGGTGAACGGTGTAGGTCGGGCAGCCGCGTTGGTCGTTGACAACGCGCAACGGCTTCCCTTGCGAGGCGAGGGCAAGGATAGTGCGGGGGAAGCTCTGGCCGTGGATTCCGAAGAGCCAGGCGGTGCGGATAATGCAATGCCGGTCGAGTGCGGCTCTAACGGCCTGCTCGCCGGCAAGCTTTGACTTGCCGTAGGCGCTGGTTGGGTTGGTCGGATCGTCTTCGACGTATGGGCCGCGCTTGACGCCGTCGAAGACGTAGTCGGTGCTTAGGTGGAAAAGGAAAGCGCCGATGGCGGCGGCGGCGCGGGCGATGTTCCCGGCGCCGTCGCGGTTTGCTCGGAAGGCGGTCTCGGGGTCGCTCTCGGCCTGGTCCACCGCGGTATAGGCGGCGCCGTTGATGATGGTCTGAGGCGCGTGCGCTGATACGAAAGCGGCCGTCGCGGCATAATCGGTTAGGTCGAACTCGGTGAGGTCGGCCGGCACGACGTCCCAGCCGCCCTGCTGGAGAACCGCGCAGAGGTCGGCGCCAAGCATCCCTCGCGCGCCGGTCACCAGGACTTTGCGAGGAGGGGCCATCTGCTGCCGATTCGCTCAGCCGTCCCGCCGGGTCCAGTCGTGCGGGATATCGTTGTCGTGAGGGTCTATGCGGTACTCGTCGGGGGCTTCGCGGTCGTAGACCTCGGTGGGGAGGTTGAGGACAATGGCCTCCTCGGCGCCCACGTTCTTGAAGCCGTGGCAGACGCACGGTGGCACGTGGATGAGCATGGGGTTGTGGATTCCGACGTGAAAGACGTTGACCTCACCCTGGGTCGGGGAGCCATCCCGAGCGTCGTAGAGCGCGATCTGGATCATCCCGGTGAGAACGGCGAGGTTGTCCTCCTGGACCTTATGGTAGTGCCAGGCTTTGACGACGCCGGGGTAGACGGTGGTGATGTAGGCCTGGCCGAACTTGGTGAAACAGTCGTCGTCGCGGCGGAGGATCTCCATGAGCCGGCCACGCTGGTCCGGGTGCACGCGGAGATGCTTCACTCTTACGCCTTCGATCAAGGTGAGGCCTCCTGGCGTTCCGCTCGTGCCCGGCAAGGGAGCGGAACCGCACTAGAACAGGTTTACGACGTGGGAGCGCCGAACTCCTCCAGTGCGGATCATGCCGGGTCAGGCAGACAGATAGGGAGGTGTGCGTTGCGGGTTCTGGTGACCGGTGGCGCCGGATTCATAGGTTCGAACTTCGTGCGGTATGTGCTCAGGCAGCGCCACGGGGACTCGGTTGTCAACTTCGACAAGCTCACGTACGCGGGGAATCTGGAGAACCTGACCGATGTCGAGGGCGATGCGCGGTACGCGTTCGTGCGGGGGGACATTTGTGACGAGGGCGCGGTCGAGGAGGCGATGGCGGGGGTGGAGGCGGTGGTCAACTTCGCGGCGGAGACGCACGTGGACCGCAGCATCCAGGACGCGGGCGCCTTCGTTGACACCGACGTGAAGGGTCTGTACGTGCTGCTGGAGTCGGCGCGGAAGAGGGGGATCGAGCGGTTCCTGCATGTGTCGACAGATGAGGTCTACGGCAGCATCGCGAAAGGCTCTTTCAGGGAGACGGATGCGCCGAACCCTTCCAGCCCGTATGCGGCGAGCAAGGCCGGCGGGGAGCTGATGGCGAAGGCGTTCGAGCGCACCTTCGGCTACAAGGTTCTGATCACCCGCGGCTCCAACACTTATGGGCCGTACCAGTACCCGGAGAAGGTCGTGCCACTGTTCGTCACCAACGCCCTGGACGACATTCCGCTGCCCCTGTACGGAGATGGGATGAACGTCAGGGACTGGCTCCACGTCGAGGATCACTGCGCGGGGATTGACGTGGTGCTGAGGGAGGGAACGCCGGGCCAGGTCTACAACATAGGGGGGGATCAAGAGCGCACGAACGTGGAGCTGGCTCGCCGGATTCTGGCGCTGACCGGAAAGGGGGAAGAGCTCATCCAGTACGTGAAGGACAGGCTGGGGCACGACCGGCGGTACTCGGTTGACAGCACGAAGATCAAAGCCCTTGGCTGGTCTGCGGAGGTGGGGTTCGAGGACGGACTTGCCCGGACCGTCAAGTGGTACCGGCAGAACGAGGGTTGGTGGCGGAAGATCAAGGATGGGAGCTACCGGGAGTATTACCGCCGGATGTACGAGGGCCGGTGAAGGGCCCGCGGGGTGAGAGAGGGGAGAGGCGGCAGGCGAGACGCCTGCGCTCCCAGGGCGGCGGCCCAGGCACACGCCCGGCCTACTCTGTGCTGACCCCGCGCACCCAAGGGCAGAACCTGTCTTCGCCCTTCCGCCGGGCCTCGGCCACGACGCGATTGGCCTCGAAGAGGCTGTCGAAGGAGCCGCAGTCCAGCCACATCCCTTCCAGTTCGCTCCAGCTCAGCAGACCATCTTGTAGGTAGAAGTTGTTGACGGTGGTGATCTCCAACTCGCCGCGAGCCGAAGGCTCGGACCTGCGGACGTACGCGAAAGCGCGCTGGTCATAGATGTAGAAGCCGGTGACCGCGTAATCGCTCTTCGGCTGCTTGGGCTTCTCCTCAATCGCGACAAGGCGGGAGGGGTCGGCGGGGTCGAAGACGGCGACGCCGTAGTCTCTGGGATCGGGGACCTTCTTGAGAAACAGGTGGGAGCCGCCCTGGAAGGCTCTCACTGAAGGCGCGAGGTCGGCGTCGGTGAAGTTGTCTCCGAGGACCACCATGATGGGCCCGCCCTCGGCGAAGTCCTCGGCCACCCTCAGGGCGTCGGCGATGCCGCCCTCCCCCTCCTGGTAGCCGTACTCGAGGTGCTTGACGCCGACGTCTTTGCCGTTGCCGAGGACTCGCAGGAAGTCTCCGGCGTGAGGTCCGCCGGTGACGACCATGATGTGGTCCAGGCCGGCCCGCAGCAGGTTATCAATGGCGTAGTGGATCATGCACCTGTCGTAGACTGGCAGCAGGTGCTTGTTGGTGGCCCTGGTCAAGGGTAAGAGCCGGGTCCCCAGGCCGCCGGCGAGGATCACGCCTTTCATGCGCGTCGTCTCCCTGAGCTTGTCTGCATCCTGTGTCCTCCAGCCCTACGTCCTTGCTTCCACGTCCGGTTCGCTCAGACCTACGGCCCGACTGCACTCAAGGGAGCGCTGGCACGCCTCTAGGACACGCGTGATTCCCACTCCGCTTGCGCCGCCGGTAAGGGGTTCGTCCCCGGTCTGGAGGCACCGGATGAAATGCTCGCACTCGCGGCGCAGCGGCTCGGCTGTCGCGTATCCTACGATCTCGGGCTCGCCGATTGGCGCGGCGGGTCTGTGATCGAGCAAGGCGAGGCGGCTCCGGTAGAGCCTGAGCTTGTCCACCTTGAGGACGTCGTCGAACACGGCCATTCCCTCTGTCCCGACCACGACGAGGCGCTGTTCCTTGAAGGGATGGAGCCAGCTCACGAGGATGTGGGCGCGGACGCCGCCGGCGAACGAGAGGTGAATCGCGGCCGAATCGTTCACGCCCCGGGTGATGCAGGAAGAGCCGGCCGCCTGCACCGATTCGGGCATCTCGCCGAGTAGCCGCAGGATCATCGAGAGGTCGTGCGGAGCCAGGTCCCAGAGGACGTTCTCCGGCCGGCCGAAGGGGCCGAAGCTCAGGCGACTCGAGTACAGGTAGGCGATCTTGCCCAGCTCCCCGGCGACCACGAGACCCTTCAGCCTGACGAACGCCGGGTGGTACTCGAGCAGGTGCCCGACCATCAAGACCAGGCAACGCTCCTGCGCCATTCGGTGCAGCTCTTCCGCGTGGTTGACGCTGAGCGCGAGCGGCTTCTCCACCAGCACGTGCCGTCCGGCGGCAAGCGCGGCTTGGGCGCCGCGATGATGCTCGCTCGCCGGCGTGGCAAGAACGACCGCTTCGATCTCGGGGTCTGACAGCACCTGGTCGAGGTTCGCGTAAGCCCTTACGCCGGGATAGGCCTGGCGGAACTTCGCCAACACGTCTTCGTTGGAATCGCAGATGGCGCGGAGCGCTCCGAGCTCGGCGAAGTTCCGCAGGTGGTTCCTGCCCCACGATCCGGCGCCCACTACTGCTAGCAAACAACGCCTCCTCGCGAGAGTATGTCGAGCAGAACCAGCTCGAGCCTGTGGTTTATCGAACGGCTACGGGTTGCGGGTGAACTGCGGGAGATAGTCGGCGTGCGCCTCGAGCAGGTCGTCGAGCAAGGGCTTTGCGACGCGGGCAGAGGGCACGATGGGGTTCGCGATCAGCGCGGCGAGGGCAACCTTTCGGTCGCCCGTCACGGCCGCCTCGATGGTCAGCTCCTCGTAGGCTTTCACCTGCTGGAGCAGCCCGCGCAACTGGGGTGGAAGCGGGCCGACAGCTATCGGGTGAGGCCCCAGGGCGTCTATCACGCAGTTCACCTCGACCACCGAATGCGCAGGCAGGTCGGAGAGCGCGCCGCGGTTGGTGGTGTCCACGCACTGGATGTCGCGCCGGTCATTGTGGATTGAGGCAATCAAGCGGACCGCCGCCTCGGAGTAGTGCGCACCGCCGCGCTTGGAAAGCGCCTCGGGTTTCGTCGCGAGGTCCGGGTCTCGGTAGGTCTCGAAAAGCTCCTTCTCGATCTCGACGATCTGCTCGCCCCGGGTGGGCTTGCCCTCGCGCTCGGCTTCGAGGAGGTGCTCGAGCGCAGCGTCGCCCGTGTAGTAGTAGTCGTGATAGCCGCACGGGACGGCGCCGAGCGACGCGATGAGCCCAGGCGGCCAGTGGCCGCTTGCCTCGTTCTTAGCGATCAGGTCGGCGGTCACGTCTACTCCCCGGCAGAGGAGGCGGTTGACCCAAACGAGGTGGTTGAGGCCGACGAACTGGACGTACAATTCCTCGGGCTTGGCATCGTACTCCCGCTGGAGCAAGCGCTCGGTGCCGATGGGGACGTTGCAGAGACCGATGACCTTGATGTTCGTGTGGCGGCTGACGGCCTCGGTGACGATGCCGCTGGGGTTGGTGAAGTTGATGAGCCAGGCGTTCGGCGCAAGCTCGGCCATGTCGCGGCAGATGTCCAGCAGGGCGGGAATGGTGCGAAGCGCCTTGGCGAAGCCGCCGGGCCCGGTCGTCTCCTGGCCGATGACGCCATGGCGCAGGGGAATGCGTTCGTCCTTGATGCGCGCCTGAATCCCGCCGACGCGGATCTGGGTGACCACATAGGTCGCGCCGGCGAGCGCTTGCCGCCGATCCAGCGTCAGGTTGATGGTGAATGGTTCGCCCGCGCGCGCTACCATTCGCTTGGCAAGCTCACCGACGATGGCGAGCTTCTCCTCGCCGGCCGGGATGTCAACCAGCCACACCTGCACCAGGGACAACTCCTCGCAACGGGAGATCAGCCCCTCCACGATCTCGGGCGTGTAGCTGCTTCCCCCGCCCATGACCACGACCTTCGTGCTCTTGTTGCCAGCCATCGGCTAACTCCCTTCCGTGGCGATAGGACGCACACACGGTTCAGTCAACGGCCACCACCTCGCCGGTCTCGAGCGACTGGATGGCGGCGGCGATCACCTTCTGGGCCGCGAGGCCGTCCTCGCCGGAGCCGTCAATGTGCTCCGGCGCGACGCCGTCCGCTACCTGCTTCAGGAAGCAGTGGATCCGCTCTCGAAAGGTATCGTCGAAACTGCCATAGCCGCCGAAGACCGGATTCGTGTAGACTGACTTGACCGCATCGTCCGCTGGGTAGAGCGTCACCTCCCGCCACATGTCCTCAAGCACAAACCGGCCCTTGAGCCCGGCGACTTCGCAGCGCTCCATGGGATGCCCGCGTGCGATGTCATAGCTGCTGGTGAGGTGCCCTACCATCCCATTGGCGAGTTGGAGGTTGAACGATGCGGTGGACCAGATGTTGCGCCCCGGCGCCTTCATGGCAAAGCACTGCACGGTGGCGATGTCGCCGCAGTAGTAGCGAATCATATCCACGGAATGCGGGTTGAGGGCCTTGAGGTGGAAGTAGAGGGAATCGAAATCGCCGGGCCGGCCGATCCAGAGCGTCATGTTAACGAAGAGCAGGCGGCCGAGGCGGCCTTCCTCAAGCCATTGCTTGGCCAGGCGGGCGGCCGGGGTGAAGCGGTGGTTGAAGTCAACGCCGAAGCAGCGCCCTCGCTCCGTCGCCGTTCGCACCATCTCGGCAGCTTTCTCGATATCGTTGCAGATGGGCTTCTCGCAGAGCACGTGGGAGCCGGCCTCAAGCGCCTGAATGGTCGGCTCGAAGTGGTCGCGGCTGTATTCGAAGCCACCGGTGGTGACGCTGCAGACATCCGGACGGAGTTGCGAGAGCATCGTTTCCGCGTCTGTGAACCACGGTACGCCGAGCCGCTCGCCGACGCTCCGAGCGCGCTCCGGGATGATGTCGCACACGCCGGCCAGCGCCGCGAGCTCATCGCCGCGGTAGATATCGGCGTGCAGATTTCCTATCGGGCCCATCCCGATGACGCAGACCCTAAGCATAGTCGCACCTCACGCAGTTGACCCTTGCAGCTGGTAGCCCAGCTCCTGCATGTCTTCTGCGAAGAAGTCGAAGTAATGGACGCCTTCATCGGTCTTCCACCGGCCGATGGGATCGCGCCGGACCTCGACCTTCGCCAGTGGAAGGCCCAGGAACGCTTCGAGGCGGCTCAGCGTTTCGTCCTGCGCGAGCACGAACTCCTCGAACCTGACCTGGATCGTGCGCTTCGGCGGCGGAGTTGCTCTCACGAGCTCGCGCTGGTACTTCCAGCTTATGGCGCGCATCAACCTGATGTCGTCCGTCTTGTCGTAGGAAACCCCGAAGTCCGAGAGGTCATCGGTCAGGTGGTCGCCGATGATCGAATCGCGGGGATCGCGGACCCAATGGATGTAGTAGGCATCGGGGAACATGCGCACGATCCAGGGATAGGCCAGGGTCGTCTCTGGCAGCTTCCAGCCCTTGTTCTCCGCCTCGCTGGTCAGAACGGAGGACAGGTAAGACTCCACGAGCCGGGTGAAGGCCGGGTCAATGGGCATGGTGTGGAGGCGGGAGAAGTCCCACTCGAGCCCGCCCTTGTGGACGACATGGCGCGCCATGAGGCGACAGGCCTCGTAGAAGTCCTCCGCTGGGATCAGATCCCCAGAATCGTTTAGCTGCGCGCCCATGTAGCAGCCGCTGGCGGAGAGGGTGTGGGACATAATGCGGGTGCCGGAATGGCCCCTACCAATGACTGTGACAATCATGGGACGAACCTAAAGTTCCTTCTGTCCCCGCTGTCGCTGCAGCTCGGCGGCGGCTGCTTGCAGCTTCTCGGCAGCCTTGGGGGAGCCGATGTGAAGAGTTTCGTAGGCCTGCTGAGAGGTCTTGAACGGCTCTCCGCAGCCGTGCCAGTTCAGGTTGGTGAAGATCGGGTTGGGGCGGCCTGTCTGCTTCTGGCGCCTCGCGATGTGAGCGTTCATGCGCTCCCGAAGCATGGCCACGACGCCGGGCTTCTTGCGGGCGAGGTTGTTGCTCTCCTCGGGATCAACGATCAGGTTATAAAGCTCGAGCTCGGGTTTGAAATGGAAGTCGGGCTCCAAGGCCTGGATCAGCTTCCACTCGGGCGTACGCCAGCCATGCTTTCGCATCCAGGTGGCCTCGGTGAGGTAGAGCTCGGGCTCCTGCCGCCGCGGTTTGCCGCGCATGAGCGGCGCCAGGCTGCGACCGTCGAACTCGAGCTTGGCCCTAATGCCCATTAGATCCAGTATCGTCGGCATGACATCCTTCATGTGGACATAGTCCCGGAACCTCAGTCCTGCCGGCGCCCGGCCGGGGTAGACGAAGACGAGCGGGATGTGGAGGGTGCAGTCGTAGAGCCCGTGGTGGTCGAACCAGCACTCGTGGTCGTACAGCGTTTCGCCGTGATCGGAGATGACGACGATCAGCGTGTTGTCCTCGATCCCCAGCGATGTGAGCGTCTGCAGGAGATTGGCGATACACGCGTCCATGTAGGCGACCGCGCCGTCGTACTGGGCTATGATGTAGTCCTTGTCCGTGCAGCCGGGCGGAAACCAGCTCGCGAAGTAGTCGCAGAAAGGCTGGAACTGCATGACCGGCTCGAGCGAGTGGTTGCGCGGGTCGCGCTCATCGCCGTCATAGAAGATGCGCTCGAAGGGCGCGGGAGGCAGGTAAGGTGAATGTGGGTCCATGTGGCGCAGGAACAGGAAGAAGGGCTGGCCGCCGGCGGCGAGGCGCTTTAGCTCCGGGATGGCGACCGCGTTCAGGTTTTCGGCCTTGTGACTTCGGCCTTCCTCCCATGAGCCCCACCCACTGAAATCCAGATAGCTGTGGAAGCCGCGGGAGGCCTCGTTGCCGCTGAAGCCGACGCAGGTGGTGTCATAGCCGCGCTCACGAAGCACTTCGGCCAGCGTCTTCACGTGGGCGCCCAGCGGTCCCTCGTGGCGAAGGGCCACGACGTCGGTGCCGAAGCAGTCCATCCCGGTGAACATCGAGGCGTAGCCGGGGGTCGTTGGGATGGAGGGGCTGAAGGCGTTCTCGAAAACGCAGCCGGCTGCGGCGAGCTTGTCCAGGTGGGGAGTGGTGAGCCGATGGTAGCCATAGAGGCTCATATGATCGGCTCTCAGGCTGTCTATGCCGAACAGCAGCAGATTGGGTCTGCCAGGCAAGGCGGTCTGTCTCCTTGGTTGAGTTGTTCTGCTCCGTACGATAGCTAGCGAGCGCCGAGCGCTTGCAGGCAGGCGTTGAGGTACCCGTAGCTCTCCGACGCAATCATGGCGACCTCGGCCAGTGGAAGATCGCCGGCGCCAATGACCTCGAGGCAGACGGGCCCGGAGTATCCGCTCTGAACCATCTCTCGGCAGTAGGCGAAGAGGTCAATGTCGCCGCGCCCGCAGGCCTGATCCTGCGGCCGCCCCGGGCCGGGTCCTCGCCCGAGGCAGTCACGGATGTGAATGTGCTTCACCCGGCTGAACACCTGCCTGAGGGCCTGGGCGGGGTCCTCGCCCGCGCGCCAAATATGGCTCGGGTCCATGTCTACGCCGAACCCCGCTGATGCGATCTTCTCCATGGCGGCGAGCGTGGTGGGGGTGTCATATAGGCTGGCGCCGACGTGCGCCTTCACACACAGCGTCACCCCATAGCCTCTCGCTTTCCCCGACATCTTCGCGATGAGATCCGTCTGGCGGTCGAAATCCTCAGGTATGCCGGCGGTTCCGCCTGGGCCGATATTGACCACAGGGATGCCGATCTCGGCGGCCGCCTCAAAGGCCGTGCCGAGACGGCCCTCGTCGAGCGCGGCCTCTTCCATGGAGAGGAACTCCAGGTCGTTGTCGGCCACGATTCGCCTGAGCTCCGCCGCCTGCTCTCGCCAGCGATCAAGCTCGAGATGCTCGCACATGCCCTCGATCGCTGAGATCTCGACACCATCATAGCCGGCGAGGGCGATATGCCTCGCGGCGGTGGCGAAATCCACGCCGCTGAACAGCACCGAGTTGACACCGAGCTTGAGCACGCTAGGGCACCTCTCCGAGATCACAGATCAACTACCGAGTGGGTTTCCCAGGACTTGATGGCGGCCTCGATGATGCGCTGGGCCTTCAGCGCGTCCTCGCCGGAGCCGTCTATCTGATCGTAGCGCGCTCCCGCCTCGAGCTGGTCAACCCAGGCTCCGATCCGGCTCTTGAAGGTCTCGCCGAAGGAGCGCATTCCACCGAGGTACTTGTAGCTTTCGACCGCGATGCTGTCGCGCGGGTAGAACTGCAGGTCCTCGCAGGCATCTTCGATCACGAACCGCCCCTTGGAGCCGATGACCTCGCAGCGCTCGAGGCCGTAGGAATCGCCGGCATCATAGCTGCCAGTCAGGTTGCCAACGACACCATTCGCGAAGTGCAGCAGCACCTGGCAGTTTGACCAGGTGATGCGGCCATCGCCCTTCTTCAAGAAGCAGGCGACGCTTTTCACATCGCCACAGAAGTACCTCATCACATCAAGGGAATGTGGGTGCAGCGCCCGCAGGTGGAACCAGGGCGAGGTCTCCACCGGATTGTTGATCCACATGCGCATGTTAATCATGTATAGGACGCCGAGGCGGCCGCCGTCCACCCACTCCCTGGCGCGGAGGGCGGCCGGCGTGAAGCGATGATTGAGGTTGATGGCATAGGGGATCTGCTTGCGCCTGGCCAGCGCCACCATCTGCTCGCCTTCCTCGAGCCGGTTGGAGATGGGCTTCTCGCCGAGCACAGGCAGGCCGGCCTCGAGCAGCTCCATCGTCGGCGTGAAGTGGTCGCCGCCATTCTCCTCGCCGCGGGTGCACATGCTGCAGGCGTCGAGCTTGAGGCCGCTGGCGAGCATCTCCTTCACGCTGTAGAAGGCCCTGCCGCCGAACCTGGCGGCCGCCGTGTCGGCCCTCTCCTTCACGATGTCACAGACGGCGACGATCTCGGTCTTGGGGTTCTCCGTGTAGACCCCGGCGTGAACGCTTCCGATCGCGCCAACACCCACTACTGCTATACGGAGCGACATGTTTCCACAACCCTCCTATCAGGGGCAGTCTCGTCCAATCGTCTCCGAGGCCAACTGGGCGTGGGTCCGGCGTCCTCACAGATAATGGCGGGGCCGCGTTCCATCCGGGCATAACCGGTCTTGATTACGCCGCCGGCGCCCGGTCACCTTCGGGGCGGGCCGAGTTGGCGAGCCAGTAAAATGAGCCTGGCACTTGACGGGGAACGCCGTGCCGCCTCCGATGACGACAGCAGGGTCGCCCAACCTTCCGCTAGAAACGGGACATAGTCAGGCGGAAGGAGGACGAGCCAATGCACAGCAGGAAGCAAGTCACGGCGCTCACGCTGAGGCCCTATCAACTGCTCTGCATGGTCTGCCGCGTCGGAGGCTACAGCGCGCATCCGCGGGCCGACATACTGGACAAACTCCTGGCTGCAGTGCGCGCAAACCCCGACATTCCCGTGACCCTGCGCTGCAACTCGTCGAGTGTGTACGCGTACCAGGATCCCGGCCCGGAGGACGACACAGAGGAGGGCGGTGAGTACAACCGGAAGCGCGACCTTGACATCCTACAGCGGCTCGACCTGGCCCCAGGCAGCACGTTGCCTGCACGGACATTGGTGATGCGTCTGCTGGCCCGCTTCGAGACAGCAGCAGGCACATGCAGCTACCCCGGCGTTACCGGCGATGCATGGAGGGGATGTGGCGCCGCGTGCGCGGGTCATTATGAGCAGGGCCGAGCCAAGGGACTTGCTGCGATGATCCCGCCGCGCCCCGGCGACGAGATGGCGAGGGAGAAGCGCCTCTCGGTGGAGCGGATGTACGCGGCAAGACAGTTGAGCATCCGCCCTCACCTACTGATGTGTGCGGTATGCCACTACGGCGAGCACGGAGGCATGACAGGGGCGTTGAAGGAGGACAACCTCGTTGAGTTCCTCGACATCGTGCGCAGTGAGCCGGACACCCCGGTTGTGATGGCCAAAGGCGCCGACTGGATGATCTGCGCGCCCTGTCCGCAACGTGTGCCGGGGTTGAATGCATGCGTCAATGAAGCTGGGTCCGGAGGCCTATCGAACGAGAAGCGGGATCTCGATCTGCTTCAGAAGCTCGGCCTGAGGTACGGCGACGCGCTGCCAGCGCGACAACTCTACCTGTTGCTGTTCGAGCGGGTCCCGAACAGCGCAAGCATCTGTGCTCGCGATAACCCGCCATATTCCGTATGGTGGGACGGCTGTGGCGAAGCGAACAGGTTGGGGGGAAAGGAAGCCTACGCGCGGGGAAGGCAGATGCTACTTGCTGAGTTCGGGAGCCCAAATCAGGTTAGCGGCACTGAGAGGACACGAGGCAATTAGCGGTGGCCGGAGCCACCTTGCCTGCCAGCACGGGCTCGGGCGTCCCTGAAAGCACCGTTCTAGGCTGCCACAAAGACCGCGG
>Ga0315288_10001875_pt1 | contig 27290 bp, 27 predicted proteins | sample YL17G11_20_MG_FD_203454 | JGI IMG/M metagenome (GOLD analysis project Ga0315288, IMG submission 203454) | Sediment microbial communities from Yellowstone Lake, YNP, Wyoming, USA - YL17G11_20 | ecosystem: Environmental > Aquatic > Freshwater > Lake > Sediment | place: USA: Wyoming | collected... | reverse complement strand
TGATTTTGCAGCCAAACTTGCGGAAAACTTCAATCGCTTCAAGGATTTTCTTACGGACTGGTTCTTCGGCTGCAGCTAAATATTCTTTAGCCACTCCTATTTTGATATTCTTAAAATTAATGATTTCAGCCGGTGTCAGCGGTATATCGACCGTAGTCGCATCAAGCGGATCTTTGCCGGCAATTATCCTATAGACAATCTCAGCGTCAGCCACAGTTTTAGTAATTGGTCCAGGACAATCCAGAGAACTGCCCATGGCAATTACTCCATAGCGGCTGACTCTGCCGTAAGTAGGTTTTAAGCCAACCACGCCACACCAAGCTGATGGCTGACGGATGGAACCAGCAGTTTCCGATCCAATCGCAAAAATGGTCTCATCGGCCATTACAGCAGCAGCGGAGCCACCCGAAGAACCACCCGGTAAATGATCCAGATTCCAAGGATTATGAGTGACAAAAAAGTCTGATGTTTCTGTTGAAGACCCATGAGCAAAAGAATCCATATTCGTTTTCCCTAAAAGACCAAAGCCCGCGTTAAGCAATCTTTGATACACGGTTGCATTATAGACGGGAATATAATTCCTTAGGACATTAGAAGAAGCGGTTGTTAAAACGTCTTTGGTACAAAAATTATCCTTGATCGCAAAAGGGATCGCGTTTTTGATTTCTGGAGCAATAGTAATAAAAGCCTTGATTTTGTCATCAATATCTTTAACCCTTTTTTGGCAGGCAGCAAAAACCTCTTTTGGGGAGAATTTTCTCTTTTTGATTCCCTCGAGAACTTCAGTTAATGATAATTCGTTCAAATTCATGATTAAAATATCGCTTCAGTAACAAAATAACCTTTATGTTTTCTTTTGGCGTTAGCTAAAGTCTCCTCTTGGCTTTGCGAAGGCCTGATAATATCTTCACGAAATACATTTCTATTTCCGCTTACCTGCGAAGTCGGGGGAATCTTTTCTGTATCAATCTGGTTTAGGTGAGCGATAGAGTCTAGGGTTTCAGCCAGCTGTTTTTGAAACTCTTTAATTTCTTCTTTAGAAAGTTGAAGATTAGCCAGTTTAGCTATATGTTTAACCTGTTCTTCACTTAATTGTTTTGTCATTTTTCTATATATCTATATAATTGCATATTAGTCTAGATTAGCATTTTTTGGTTTGATTTCAAAGAGTTTTTCTGCTAATATAAAGACATATTTAATTAGAAACCATGGAATTACTCGCTCCCATTTTAAATTCACCAATACTTCAGTTTATCATTGCTTTGAGCCAGACTCTCGGCCCTTTTCTTTTTTTGTTTTTCCTGGGAGTAATAATTTTATGTCTGGCCAAGAACGACTTTATAAAAATGTCGATTTGGATCGATGCTTTAGAATTTATAAAAGTCAAGGGGTACGATACTGGCAAATTGGAGAAAAGATGGCAACATACTATCAGAAGATTGGAAAGTCCAAATATGGCAGATTGGAAATTAGCCGTGATTGAGGCGGAAGCTCTAACTGAAGAGGTTTTAGCCAGAATGGGATTTGGCGGGGAAAGCTTTGGCGAAAGGTTGAAAAAAATGAGGCCAGACCAGCTTCCAAACCTTGATAATTTGACTAATGCCCATCAAATCCGCAATAATATTGTTCACGACCCGGATTATCGGATTGATATTGGTGAAGCCAGTAAAACCATTGCTGTCTATGAAAAATCTTTACAAGAGTTAGACGTTCTGTAAAAATACCGCGGGGTGGAGGAGTAGTACCTCACGAGGCTCATAACCTTGGGACGCCGGTGCAATTCCGGCCCCCGCAACAAATAATTTTACTGGGTCAGGGTAGCTCAGTTGGCAGAGCGAAGGACTCATAAGCCTTAGGTCGCGGGTTCGATTCCCGCCCCTGACACAAATGTCTTTTGAGAAAGAAAATAGGCTTTGAAAAATTCATTAATGGGGGCGTAGCTCAGTCTGATTTAAAGCGCTGCCCTGTCACGGCAGAGATCGTGGGTTTAAATCCCATCGCCCCCGCATCGAACAAAACACAGTAAAAGCTGGCTTCAACCAGCTTTTTCCGTTCAATTTGGCTAGTTTTCCACAGTTGTCTTTATCTCAATTTTAAGGTAAAATAAAGGTATTGAAATGTCAGAAACAAACCTAAAATTAATAGAAAATGAGTTAGGAAAAGACATTGCAGCGGTAAAAACCGTGGCTGATTTAGATCAGGTTTTTTACAAATATTTAGGCAATCGGGGACAGATAAAACAGCTTTTCAAGGAAATGAAAGATTTACCGGAAGATAAAAGAAAAGAAATCGGAGTTAACATCAATGGCCTTCAGAAAAAGATTATTGACCTTATTGATTCAAAGAAAAAAGAGCTTTTAACAGGACATTTGGCAAAAACTATGGAAGCTGAGGCTGAAACCTTGAGCTTTGATTTGCCAAAAATTGGTCATTTGCATCCCATTACCCAGACAATCAGAATGCTGAATAAGGTCTTTACTGAAATGGGCTATAGCATAGTTGATGGTCCGGAAATTGAAACTAATGAGTATAACTTTACAAGATTAAACGTGCCCGCAGACCATCCAGCCATGGATATGCAGGACACAATCTATATCAAGGAGCCTAATCTTCTTTTAAGAACCCAGACTTCTTCAGTTGAGTCAAGAATTATGGCTGGTAATAAACCGCCAATGAAGCTTGTTTGTCCGGGCAGAGTTTACCGCAACGAAAAAGTAAACAAGAGCAATCATTTTATTTTTCACCATTACCAGGGAGTAGCCATCTTGGAAAAAGTCAGTTTAAAAGATCTTTTCGGAACCCTTAATCTCCTTTTTAAAAGAATGTATGGGCCAAAAATTATTGTTAGATACCGTAATAAATACTATCCGGAAGTAGAGCCGGGAGTTGGCGCTGATATGCAGTGCTTTAATTGCCGGGGCAGGGGATGTCCGCTTTGCAAAGGAGTGGGCTGGATTGAAATGGGCGGGGCTGGCATTATCCATCCCAATGTCATGAAAATGGCGGGCATTGACAGCAAGAAATTCATGGGCTTTGCTTTTGGCCTGGGCTTAGACCGCTGGGTCATGGCCAAATACAATATCACTGACATCAGAACGCTTTTAGGGGGAAATCTGGCTTACAAATACTACGAGAATGAAAATACTTTATAGCCAATTAAAACAGCTCGCGTCTGGATTAAAAGCAACGCCAAAGCAGATTGGAGAAAAGTTTACCATGGCCGGCTTAATGATGGATGACCTTAAAGAAATTACTTACCAGGGCAAGCAAGATTATTTAATCAGCTTAGAGGTTAGGCAAAACAGGGCTGATTGCCTTTCAATTATTGGCTTAGCCAGAGAAGTGGCTGCTTATTACGGTTTAGTTTGCAAACTGCCTTTAAATAAATTAATTATTCCAATAAAGAAAGGCTCGGGTGTTGAGGTTAAGGCTTTAAAACACGTAAAACGGGCTTTAGCCTTTGAAATTACTGGAGTGAAAAACAAGAAATCTTTAGCCTGGCTGAAAGAATTTCTGGCCCTATACGACATTAACAGCGTTAATCTTTTGGTTGACCTTTCCAACTATATTATGATTCTGACTGGCTATCCTTCCCATCTTTTGGATAAAGACAAGATAACGGGCAAGTTTTGCTGGGCTGTCAATCAAGACTTTAAAGAATTTATTACTTTAGACAAAACTAAAGTTAAACTGTTGGGCAAAGAAATCATTTTAAAAGATGACAAAACTATCTTGGGGCTGGCTGGCATTATTGGCGGCAAGACTGCTGAAATTGATTTAAATAGCCAAAACATCATTGTTGAGATGGCAATCTATGACAGGGTGGCTGTCCGCAGAGATTCAAGAAGCCTGAAAATTGTTACTGAAGCCAGCATTAGATTAGAAAAAGATTTAAGTCCTGAGGGATTGGATTCGGCCATGAATCTTTTAATCTCTTTAATCTTAAAAGAAACGGGTGGCAAGATTAAAGCCAGACCTTTCAGCTTTTATCCGACCAAACAGCCAAGTTTGAAAATTAAACTTGATTCCCGGTTAATTAGTGTTTTTGCCGGAGTGGAAATTAGCCAAAGCAAAACAGTTAGCATTTTAAAAGATTTAAGATTTAAGGTTTTAAAATCAGGCCAGAGCTTAGAGGTTGTTCCGCCTTTAGACAGAATGGATATTGGCATCTGCGAAGATGTTATTGAAGAAGTAATCAGGATATTCGGCTTTGAAAAGATCCCTTCAAACCAGGCGCCAGCCTTTGCTATCGCAAAGCAGATGACATCAACGACAATTAAGTTTTCAGAAAAAACCAGAGATATTCTGGCCACCATTGGTTTTGATGAAATCTTATCCTGGCCTTTGACTAAAAAAGAAATTAATTCAGAAACTAATTATTTAGATTGGGATAATATTTCTACCCAAAACTCGGTTAATGAAGAATTTCCGGATCTTAGGCAATCAATCGCTCCGAGTCTGCTTTTCCAGTTCAAGGAATATAAAAAAAGAAATATCGGGAAAATCAAGCTTTTTGAGATTGGCAGAGTTTTTGGCAAAAAAGGGTCAAATTACCTGGAACAAGAAAGTCTGGGAATTTTAATTGAGCCGGAAAAAGAAAAAGCCATTTTAGAATTAAAAAAAGCAGTAGAAACTTTGCTTTTGTCATTAGGCTTTAATGAGATTTCTTATCTGTCTTCAATAACAAAACCAAAGATAGCTAATCCTTTTTCTTGCTGGGATATTCAGGTTAAAGGAGAAACAGTTGGCATAATTTACAAAATCTACAAAAGCCTTGGCTTTGCTGAAATTAACATTTCTAAAATGAGCAATCTGGCTAAGAACTTTAATCTTAATCCTGCGGTTGAGTTAATCCACAAGCTGGTTATTCTGGACGCCAATGTTGAGCTGAATAATTCCAAAGACGTTACCCCCCTTTTAAAAAGTTTACAAAAAGAAATTGGCAAGAATCTTTGGAGCCTCGAGGTGATAGACATTTTTTCCCTGAAAGACAGGAAACGGTATACTATCAAAGCTTCTTATGTTGACTTGTCTGATAAGGAGGCTAAAGAAATGCATTCAAAAGTTTTTAACCTATAAAGACCATATATGGCAAAGTTAGCTAAAGCTAAAACCAAAGCGAACAAAGAAAAAGGCTATACCGCAGCTGACATTTACGTTTTAGAAGGCCTAGAGCCGGTTAGAAAGCGTCCTGGCATGTATATTGGCACGACCGGACCCGACGGGCTTCACCATTTAATTTGGGAGTGTGTTGATAATTCGCTCGACGAAGCCATGGCGGGCTATGCCAAAAATATTGAAATTACTCTTATGAAAGGCAATCTCGTCAAAACCGTTGACGATGGCAGGGGCATACCGGTTGAGATTCATTCCCAGACCAAAAAATCTGCTTTGGAAACAGTCATGACTACTTTGCATGCCGGCGCCAAGTTCGGCAGCAAGGCTTATCAGGTGTCTGGCGGCCTTCATGGAGTTGGCGTTTCAGTTGTCTGCGCCTTGTCTAATTGGATGAAAGCTGAAGTTTGCCGCGATGGATTCAGATACGCCCAAGAGTATCAGAGAGGCAAAGTCAAAACCAAGGTTCAAAAACTAGGATCCTGCCGGGGTAGCGGCACCATAGTTATTTTTGAGCCAGATCCAACCATTTTTAAAGAAGTAAAATTTGATTTAAAAAGAATTTTAAACCATCTTCGCCAGCAAGCCTATCTGACTAGGGGTGTTAAGATAAAGATTTCTGATGAAAGGACAGACCAGAAAATGACTTATGACTTTTACTTTGAAGGCGGGATAAGCTCGTATGTAAAATATCTGGTTAGGGAATCTAGCCCCCGCCACGACAATATTTTTTATTGCTCAGGGGAAAAAGACAATGTTTTAGTCGAAGTTGCTTTACAATACATTGATGAAGTTGAATGCTACGAAGAGTCTTTTGCCAATAATATCTATACCCAGGAAGGCGGAACTCATCTTACCGGTCTAAGAGCAGCATTGACCCGGGGTTTAAACGACTATGCCAGAAAAAATAATATTTTAAAGGAAAAAGACGAAAATCTAACCGGGGATGATACTAGAGAAGGTTTAATTAGCGTAGTTTCTGTTAAAATGAAAGAGCCTCAGTTTGAAGGCCAGACCAAGGCAAAACTTGGAAATGTCGAGGCTAAATCTGCAGTTGAAACAGTTGTTTGCGAAGGCTTGAGCGATTTTCTGGAAAGAAACCCAAATGACGCTTCAGCCATGATTGAAAAATGCCTTCTTTCGGCTAAAGCCAGAAGAGCGGCCAGGGCTGCCAAAGAAACAGTTTTAAGGAAAGGCGTTCTTGACGGATTATCTTTGCCTGGTAAACTAGCTGATTGTATTTCCAGAGATCCGGCCAAGTCAGAATTATACATCGTTGAGGGGCCTTCGGCTGGCGGATCTGCCAAAGGCGGCCGAGACAGGAGATTTCAAGCCATCCTGCCCTTGAGAGGAAAGATCCTTAATGTTGAAAGGGTCAGGCTGGATAAAATGCTTGATTCAAAGGAAATTAGGGCTTTAATTATTGCCTTTGGCACTGCCATTGCCCAGGATTTTAATATTGAAAAATTAAGATACCACAAAATCGTGATTATGTGCGATGCTGATTCTGACGGCAACCATATTAGAACCCTGCTCTTAACTTTCTTTTATCGGCACTTCAAGCCGTTGATTGAAAAAGGATATATTTACATTGCCCAGCCGCCGCTATACAAGATTCAATTGGGTAAGGAGATGAGATATGTTTACACTGAAGATAAAAAAGACAAGGCTATTGAAGAATTGACGGCGTTAAAAGCCAAGAGTTCAAAGGCAAAGCCAGAGGAGCCGGATTTAAATGAGGAAACAGAAGAAGGAATAAAAAAGACTAAGAGCGGCGCTGTCGCTATCCAAAGATACAAAGGCCTTGGCGAAATGAATCCTGAACAGCTTTGGGAAACTACCATGGATCCGGCTCACCGGGTTTTCAGACAAGTGATAATTGACGACGCCAGAAGCGCAGACAAAATCTTTGATGTTTTAATGGGAGACGAGGTTTTACCAAGGAAAAAATTCATTCTTGCTTATGCCAAAGAAGCTAAAAATATAGATGTTTAAAAATAATGAAAATAAAATATGAATATTTTAGATGTTATAAAGGGAGCCTGGTCTGAATCAAAAAAGGTTAATTGGCCGACCAGAAAAGAAGTTTTAAAGTATACTTTGCTGGTTATTGGTTTGTCAGTAATCTTAGCTATGTTTTTGGGAGGAGTTGACCTGTTGTTTACTAGATTGCTGAATAAGGTTATACTACAGCAATAATTAAATTTAACTCTTAACTTGGGTAATTTGTTTTTTTATTTTCATTTAACTTAGCTAAACTGTGTCAAAACAAAGACTGCCGCAACAAAAGAACTGGTACGTCATCCATACTTATTCGGGTTATGAGGATGCCGTTGCCCGAAACTTAAAGCAAAGAATCGAGTCTTTAGGCATGGAAGACAAGATTTTTAATGTAGTGGTGCCAAAAGAAAAAAAGATCAAGATCAAAAACGGCAAAAGAAGGGTGGTTGAAGAAAAGATTTATCCGGGTTATGTGATTGTAGAAATGATTGTAACTGATGACTCCTGGTATGTGGTTAGGAATACGCCAAACGTGACTGGTTTTGTCGGAGCCGGCACCACGCCAATTCCGGTGTCACCGCAAGAAATAGATAACTTGAAAAAAAGAATGGGTGTTGAAGAACCAAAATTCAAGATTGACGTTAAAATCAATGACCCGATCAAGATAACGGACGGACCTTTTAAAGACCTTGACGGCAAGATTTCAGAGGTTGATGAGCAAAGAGGAAAGGTTAAGGTGCTAATTAATATGTTTGGCCGGGATACGCCGGTTGAATTAGATTCTTTGCAGATTAAGAAAATATAATTAATACATATGGCTAAAAAGGTAAAAGCAGTCATTAAACTTCAGATTCCAGCTGGCCAGGCAACGCCAGCGCCTCCGGTTGGGCCGGCTTTAGCCCAGCAAGGGGTAAATATTGCTGAGTTTTGCCAGAAATTTAATGATAAAACCAAAGCCCAGATTGGCTCTAAGCTGCCGGTTGAAGTTACGGTTTTTGAAGACAGAACCTATATCTTTAATGCCAAAACAGCCCTGGTAACAGAATTGCTAAAAAAGGCGGCTGCAATTGAAAAGGGTTCAGGCAAACCAAATACGGTTATAGTCGGCAAAATCACTAAAGCTCAGCTCAGAGAAATTGCCGCCAAAAAACTTCCTGATCTTAACGCGGATACCATTGAAGCAGCTGAAAAGATAATTGAAGGAACAGCTAAAGGCATGGGTATTGTTATTGAATAATATGTTTTTATCCGATAAGAAGATCAAGGAATACGCCAAAAAAAACAAGATGATCACCCCTTTTAAGGACTCTCAAGTCAGAAAGGGGGTGATTTCATATGGGCTTTCTTCTTATGGTTACGATTTGAGAATTACTAATGAATTTAAGATATTTACTAATGTTAATAATGCCATTGTTGATCCTAAAAACTTTAATTCCAAATCATTTATGGATTTCAAGGGCAAGGTATGCATTATTCCTCCAAATTCATTTTGTTTAGCCAGAACCATTGAATACCTAAAGATTCCCAGGAATATCATTTGCATTTGCCTTGGCAAATCCACTTATGCCAGGTGCGGTATTATTGTTAATGTCACGCCCTTAGAGCCCGAATGGGAAGGCTATGTTACTATTGAGATAAGCAATACCACGCCCTTGCCGGTAAAAGTCTACGCCAATGAGGGTATTTGCCAGGTTTTGTTTGCCAAGGGGGATGAAGAATGCAAAATCTCTTATGCAGATAAAAAAGGAAAATATCAAAAGCAGAAAAAACTGACCCTGCCAAAGATCTAAAAAACATGCAAAAAAATCCTTATCCGGGAAAACTTATTGTTATTGACGGCTTGGACGGCTCTGGCAAATCCACGCAGTTGAAATTGCTGGCCAAGCGCTTAAAAAAAGAGGGTTATCAAGTCTCATTTTTTAATTTTCCCCAGCACGGAGAAAGGTCAGCTACTTTAGTTGACGATTATTTAAACGGCAAGTACGGCAGCGCAAAAGAAATCGGCCCTTACCGGGCATCTATCTTTTTTGCCTGCGACAGATACGATGCCGGTTTTAAAATAAAAGAACAATTAAAACAAGGTAAAATAGTAATATCTGATCGTTATGTTGCCTCAAATATGGGTCATCAGGGCGGAAAGATTAAGAATCTAAAACTAAGACAAAAATATTTAAAATGGCTTTATGATTTAGAATACGGGATCTTTGAAATTCCAAAACCAGATATAAATATTATACTTAACGTGCCTCCAAAAATATCATTTAAATTGTCAGATTCTCGGACGATAACCGATAAAAAGAAATTAAAGAGAAGACAATCGTATTTGGGTAAAAAATCAAAAGATATTCATGAAAAAGATTTAAACCATTTAAAGGATTCATATCGTTCATATCTAGATGCAGTCAAAAACTTTCCTAAAGACTTTCGCATTGTTAATTGCCTTAAGAGTGGGCAATTATTATCGCCAGAAATAATCCATGACAAGGTTTGGGAAGAAGTTAAAAAAGTAATTTAGTCTTTTTTATGGCAGAAATCTTAAAAAACAAAGGTTCTCACCGGATTTTGGCAATTATGCTGGGAATAAATGGAGAAAACCCGCTCCAATTGATTGAGCTGGCTGGCAGAACTTCTTATCAAAGCAGGGACAAGATGACTGACGATTCGGCTAAAAAGTTCGTGGAGATGTTAAGGAAAAGAGGACACGAATCAGTGATTGAACATTCGGCCCTGACAGTCGAGTTCAACAATGTCTCTCGGGGTTTTACGCACGAACTGGTCCGTCACCGGCTGGCTGCTTTCACCCAGGAATCAACTCGCTATGTTGATGAAAGTAATTTCTTAGTAGTTATTCCGCCGGCCAAAGATGCTGACGAAAAACTAGTTGAACTGACTTTCCCAAGCGGCCAAAAAGATAAAGTTTCTTTTAAGGAATGGGTGGATCTCAACGAGCAGATGTACCGGGGCTTGAGAAAGGCTGGCTGGGTTTCCCAAGATGCCAGGCAGGTTTTGCCAACAGGGATTAAGGCCCAGATTGTAATGACGGCCAATCTCAGGGAATGGCGCCATATTTTTAAGCTGAGATGCGCCCCAGACGCCCATTGGGAAATCAGAGCAGTGATGCTTAATCTCCTTAAGGATTTAAAACAGCTGGTTCCCGTCATCTTTGACGATTTTGAAATCAATGAAGAATTAAAAACTGCTAATTTAAAACCTTAAATCTTATGCCAACTGAAAAAGAAGTAGTTAAAATAATTGACCACACCAATATTGCGAAGGAGGCAAGCAAGGCAGATATTGTCAATTCTTGCCAGGAAGCCAAAGAATTCGGCTTTAGAGGGCTTTGTATTAACCCCCAGTGGATAAAAATAGTCAAGCAGGAATTAAAAGAGACAAATATTAAAGTCATTTGCCTGATTGACCCGCCCATGGGCATTAGCCCGCATGAATTGAGAATCCAGCAATGTCAAAAGGCAAAACTTGATGGCGCTGACGAACTGGACGTGGTGATGAATATTATTGATATGAAATATGAAAGGTATTTGAGTGTCCTTGGCGACTTAAAAGAAATCTGCCAGATTTTGCCCACTAAGGTAATTATTGGCTCCGGCTATTTGACTGATAACGAAGTTGAAAAAGCCTCTCAATTGGTTAAAGAAGCTGGTGCCATTTGCGTTAAAACCGCGACTGAAAAAGACCCGTTGGGCCACTCAGAGCTGATTGAAAAAGCCAAACACTTAAAGATAATGAAAGAAGCGGCTCCGGGATTATTAATCAAGGCAGCCGGCGGCATTAAAAGCCTTGAGGATTTGGAAATGATGACAACCGCTGGAGCAGATATTATTGGCACCAGTTACGGGGTTCGGATAGCTAAAGAAGCTAAGGCTAGAGAATAAACCGGCTAATCAGCTTAGAAGCCTTTTTAAAACAATCTTGTTTAGACAGCCAGATTATTCTTGAATCTTTTTTAAACCAGACTAATTGGCGTTTCGCGTATTGCCTAGTGTGGTTTTCTATCTCTTCGGCAATCTGCTTCTTGATCTTAGAATCAACCCTCTCTTTTATATATGGAAGCCATTCCTGATAGCCAATAGTTTGAGAAAAAATCGGTAGATTGCCATATTTTTTAAAAAGCGTTTTTATCTCTCTTTCAAGTCCAAGCCTCATTATTTTATTTGTTCTGATTGAGATATTTTTATTAAGAACTAGCTTAGGGAGTTTAATGCCTATTTGTAAAACCTCAAACAAAGGCTTTTTTTGCTTTCTTTGCTGCCAAAAAGGCTGCTTGCTTAAATAGCAAACCTCAAGCGCCCTGACTAATCTTCGCTTGTTATCTCTATCAATCATTTTTGCGCCTTCGGCATCCAGTTTTTGATAAATCCTGAAAAGCTCTTCTAAGGATTTTTTCTCTAATTTCTGCCTCAAATCTTTATCTGGAACAATTTTGGGAAAATCCAGGTTATCAATAACGGCTTTAATATAAAGGCCGGTGCCGCCAACCAAAAAAACCAGCTTTCCTTTTTTTTGAATGCCTTTGATGGTTCTGATGGCTAGATTTTTATAGATAGTAACGCTTAATTCTTTATTCAAGGGAAAGCTATCGATTAAATAATGGGGGACACCCTTAAAACAGCCATTCTTAATTTTGGGTTTGGCGGTGGCAATATCCATATTTCTAAAGATCTGCCTTGAGTCAGCGGAAACAATCTCGCCATTAAACTTTTTAGCTAGTTTGACGGCTAAATCAGTTTTACCGGTTGCCGTTGGTCCTAAGATAACAATGATTTTTTCCACGTCTTTTGAAAGTCTTAAATATAAGTGTTATATTCCTATTCTAAAATAGAAAAACGGCCTTGAATAGACCATTTTTCTATTAATATGCCCTATACCGGCACTATTGGGATTGAGTACAGACATTATTAACGCATCTCATCTTCACTCTTCCGGTTGTGCCACTAAGCTTTGATATCACCTCGTTAAGCTTTTCCATATGTTTTTCTTTAACAGCTTCAATTTTCTGCATTACCTGAGGCGGAACCTTGGTTTCTAATTCCTCTAAAATCCTTTGCTGTAAAAGCCCTTGCTGGACAAATTTATCCAAGAATTTACTAACTTCAGGACTAGTTTGAGCATTGTCTTTAAACTTTTCTATCTGTTCTTTTAATTTCTCAATGTGCTTTTGAGAATTGGCAGCTGCCTTTTCAAGTATTTTTGGATCTTGAGTTTTGGCCGCTAAAGCTTTCAATTCAATCAGCATTTCATTTATTATTTCCTGCCTGATTTCAGCTTTTTTAATCTGATTAAAAGTAAAAGCAAGTTTTAAGCTCCTTTGCCAGTCTTTTAAAAAGTAAAATCTATTGTTTGGCAAAACCCTAGGAGTAGCTACTTCCAAATCTTGGGCAGTAACTTCATCCTCAATATTCTCAACAGCCACTATTGAAGAGGGAGACTGGGTAATTTCAGGCGTTTCTTCAGCCAGGGCTAAACTAAATATAGCCATAGCCGCTACTAATAGAGAGCAAAAGATAATTTTTCTAGAAAATGAGTTCATTTTTTTCATTTGTTTTTAAACTTAAATTAATTATTTATACTCCTCTTTATTCAAGCTCTTCTTTTTTTGCCTTGATAAAGTTTCTCCAGCTTTCAATGAATTCAAAGAATATTTGCAAGGGCGCTTCAAAGAAAAGATTTAAAATTAAAATGATGAGATTATACTTTTGCAGCTGACCAGACAGCCATTTACCGGCATTTCTAAAAGGCAGGAAAAAGACATCAGCGATGAAGTCAAGAATACCTTCTTCTTTCTCTTTGTCTGTTGCTTTCAGCTGCTTGCTCGAAGCTTCAATTCTCATGCCGGAAAAGGCAATTAAAGAAAAGAATGCCAAGAAAATGGCAATGCTTACCCAGCTAAAGTTTATCTTTAAAAGAAGATAAATGACTCCGCCAAAAACCACGGCTGAACTAGCCAAAAAGATTATTCTTAGAATAAGGTTTTTCAAGCCTTTTTTCTCCGAAGGCTTTTTAACAGCAATAGTTTCCAGTTGTTCTTTTGGATAAACAATATTCATGGTCTGCTCACAAACTAGTTTTTTGTTCTTTTCTTTTGGAACTCTGATTGAAGAAATGATCAAAAACATTAATAAGGGCGGAACAAGAAGGTTGATGCTGAGAGAAACAAGAGAAAACTTGTTGGCAAGACGATCGTAAGGGATTTCGATCAAAAAAGCTAAAAACATCTTTGACAAAAGAATCGAGATAACCCATCTCATGCCCCAGGTTCTATTCTTTTTCTTTATTGATTTATATCTTTTCTCGTAAACAAATTTTAAGCGGGCTTCAAGCGTATCTGGTTTTTCAAAAACTTGCCTGGCTTCTTTTGGATCTTCGGAAACAATGTCTCTAATAATTAAAAATCCTGGAACAAAGCGGTAAGCGATTAGCTGAATCCTTCTTATTAGGGGATTGCTCATGCTTTCCTCAATTCCTTTTTTGATAGCGGCTAAGTTTTCCGAGAATTTAACCAATAAATCTAAGTTAGGAGAGTTAGTAAGCTCTGGCAGCTTGAATTTTAAAAGCCTCCAATTCAAAAGCGACTGATCTGCTTTTAAAAGAGATTTCTGACAGGCAATAAAGATCAGCTCTTTTTTCTTATCTTGATCAATGTCAATATCTGGGAAAACCAGTCTTTTTAAAAGCTCTTCAACCATATATTCTAAAAGAGCAGAATCTGCTTTTGGCGGAGCTAATCTTTCTTCAATTTCTGTTGCCGCCAGGTTTTTTAACCATTCTTCCAGTTCGCCCTTTTCGGAGTCAGCTGGCGAGTTTTCCATCAGAAAAATATATTTTGAGAGAATATTTTCTATTTTCTTAATTTTTGTTTCTGGGATTTTATCATTGAGAAAATAACCGCCCCTGATTAATTCAAAAACAAGGGATTTAGCTATCTCTTCGGGGTCTGAGGAAAGTAACAGCCGCCTTTTCAAGATTCTTTGAATCGTATTTTTCCTTAATAAATGCTCTTCTTGGTAATCAATTACCTGGCGGAGCTTTTCATAAAGAGTGGCAATTTTTGAGGCAACGTAGTCAACGTGAATTTTTGAAACATCTGCCAACTCTTCTGGTTCTAATAGAGAGTCAATGAGTTTAAGATACTTCCTAGTTGGGTCAGATATCATATAAAAAGATTAAGCTATTTTTTCTGTTCAATTTCTTGTTTAATCTTTACAATGAAATCGTCAAGTTTCATAGCTCCCAAATCTCCTTTTTTCCTTTGGCGGACCGAAACGGTTTTTGCTTTTAATTCGCGGTCGCCGACTATCAAAAGATAGGGGATTTTCTGAAGCTCGCCGGTTCTTATCTTTTTTGATAAGGTTTCATCTTCATTTTTCGCCTCAACCCTTAAATTAAAATCTAATAATATTTTGGCAATCTTATTTGAATAGGCAAAATGCTTTTGGCTGACCGGGATTACCCAAACTTGGGTTGGGCTAAGCCAAACCGGAAAAGCGCCCTCATAGTTTTCAATTAAAATAGCTAGCCATCTTTCTAAGGATCCCAAGGGAGCTCGATGGACCATGACCGGAGTTTTTTCTTTGCCGTCTTTGTCAATATATTTTAAATCAAATCGTTCAGGAAGCATAAAATCAACTTGAACCGTACCGCATTGCCATTCTCTGCCTAAAGCATCTTTAACAAGAAAATCAGCTTTTGGCCCGTAAAAAGCGGCGTCACCTTCAGAAATAAAGTATGGGGTTTTACTTTTTTTCAAGGCCTCAAGCGCTTTTTCTTCAGCCTTTTGCCACATTTTACTATTACCAAGGTATTTTTCTTTTTTGGAGCGGACGCCTAACCTAACCCTGTAGTTTTTCATTCCAAAAACACTGTAAAGTTTTTTAATAAAGTTAAAAACGCTTAAAAATTCATCTACGGCCTGATCTGGTGTACAAAAAATATGGGCATCATCTTGGGTAAAAGCCCTAACTCTTAAAAGCCCGCTTAGCTCTCCAGATTGTTCATAACGGTAAACCGAAGCAATCTCAGCAATTCTAAATGGTAAATCTCTATAGGATTTGGGCTTGAATTTGTAGCTTTGGATATGCATTGGGCAAGTCATAGGCTTGACCAGATATTCTTTCCCCTCAATATCCATGGGCGAATACATTTTTTCCCGGTAAAGATCCCAATGACCGCTCTTTACCCATAAAGACTTTTCCCCGATATGAGGGCTGTAAACATGCTTATAGCCCAGCTTTATTTGCTCTTCAACCATGAAATTTTCAATTTCTCTTCTGATGGTAGAGCCATTCGGCAGCCAAATAGTTAAACCTGGTCCGACTTCTTCGCTAATCATGAAAAGCTCTAATTCCCGGCCCAGCTTTCTATGATCTCTTTTTTTGGCCTGTTCAATATTAAAAAGATAATCAGCCAGCTCTTTTTTGCTTAAAAAACAGGTTCCGTATATTCGGGTAAGCATTTTGTTTTTTTCTGAGCCATGCCAATAAGCGCCGGCAACAGAGAGAAGCTTAAAGGGACCAATCTTGCCAGTAGAAGAGACGTGGGGGCCGGCGCAAAGAGAAACAAATTCCTTGCCAGTCCAGTAAGCCGTTGCTTTTTCACCGCGCTTTTTAATATCTGCCAGTAATTCTCGTTTATAGGGATTACTTTTGAATAATTTTTGAGCCTGGGCAAACGAAAGCTCCTCTCGCTTAATAGGCAGGTTATCCTGGATGATTTTTGCCATTTCCGCTTCAATTTTCGGAAAATCCTGTTCTGATATCTTGAAAACTTGCCCTGAGCCAGCTGGCGAAGGGTCAAAATCAATGTAAAATCCCTCATCAGTGGCCGGCCCCATTGCCTCTTTAAATTGAGGGTAAAGCCGAATCATTGCCTGATGCAAGACATGCTCGCAGCTATGACGCATTTTTTCAAGATCCTTTAGGCTATAGCTATTGGTATATCGAATCTTCGATTCGCTATAATTTGCCTCTTTTTTGAGTTTTTCCATATTTTTAGCTAATAGCCAATATTAGCATATATTTAGTTAATAAAAAAGCCCCTTTTTACAAGGAGTAGTAGTGATTATAGTGCGTAGCGATATATGAGCCACCCTTCGGGCGTCTCGGAAGACGGACTCCCGTCCACTATAATGATGATTAAATGTATTCTATTATATAAACGATATTAATTGACTTTTATAAGGGGTTCTGTTATCATTTATTAGTAATTTGTTTTATCCGATTCTCAAAGAAAGGAGAAGAAAATGCCTATCAGCGGTACTTTAATACTTGGGCTTGTGGCATTTATGATCTTAGTTTTGATTCTAGATGCCTTTTTGGAGCACTATACTGGCAAGGGCTTGAATGATCTTGTCAGGAAGCGCTAAATAAAGAAGAGGGCGGTTAATTCAACGCTCTCTTTTGTTATTAACTCTCAACTATTTCCTGCACCTCGTCGCAGATGATCTTAGGCGAGTTGTCTTTAAAGCTCACCCTGCCGGTGATAAAAACAATCTTATTTTCTTGAAAACACAAAGGATTCCTTTCTAAAATTGAAGGGAAAACCACCACCTCGATCTTATCAGTCAGATCCTCCAATTTAACAAAAAGCATGGGTTTGCCGTTCTTGGTTATAATTTTCTTTAAATCGGAAAGAATGCCAGCTATCCTGATCTTTTTGCCTTCAATTTCCCTGGTAATCTTTCCTAAGGGAGAAGCTTTTTTATCAAAAATAGATTTAAAGCCATCTAAAGGATGAGAAGTGACAAAAAGGCCCAAAAGCTCTTTTTCCCATTCAAGTTTTTCTTTCTTGGAAGCCGGCGTAGCCGAAGCCAGGCGGATATCAGAACCAAGATTAATTTTACCCTCAAAAAGATTTCTTTGGCCCGAGTTCTTTTTCTTTTGGTGCTCTTTATTAAACTCAAGAATGTCTTCAATATTTGAAAGAATTTGGTTTCTTTCAATAATGGAGTCAAAGACTCCGGCTCTGGCCATGCTTTCAAGAGATTTTTTGTTCAGGTCTTTTGAACTGACCCTTGATAGAAAATCAGCCAGATTCTTAAAAAGTCCGTTTGCCTTTCTTTCTTCGGTAATGGCTTTGACAATATTGCTACCAACATTTTTAATGGCTGACAACCCAAACCTAATTTGCTTTTGATCTGGCACCACTGTAAAATTAGTCAAGCTCTCGTTAATATCTGGAGGCAAAACCTCAATTTTCATTTTTTTGCATTCTTCAATTAAGAAAGCGATCTTTTCAACATCGTGTCTTTCTGAAGTAAGAAGGGAGGCCATAAATTCCATGGGAAAGTGGGTTTTCAAGTAAGCCGTCTGATATGAGATCATGGCATAAGAAACAGAGTGACTTTTATTGAATCCGTATTGGGCAAAAGGCAGAACCCATTCCCAGATTTCCTTGGCCACCTTGTCAGAAACATTGTTATCTTTCATGCCTTGGATTAATTTGTCTTTTTGCTCATCAAGCAAGGATTTTATCTTTTTGCCAATTGCTTTTCTTAAAATATCAGCCTGGCCGTAAGTAAAACCAGCTAAATCTCTGGCGATTTGTAATAATTGTTCTTGGTAAATACAAATTCCGTAAGTCTTTTCTAGAATTGGTTTTAACTTAGGATGCAGATATTCTACTTTTTCTTTGCCATGCTTTCTTTTAATGTAAGAGGGGATGAATTCCATTGGTCCGGGCCGAAACAAAGTAATCATGGCCACAATATCTTCAAATTCAGTCGGTTTTAATTCCATTAAATACCTGGTCATGGCCGCCCCTTCTAGCTGGAAAACCCCGGCTGTCCGGCCATTTCTTAAAGCCTTGTAAACTTCTTTGCTGTCTAGAGGAATATTCTCAATATCAATGGCTTTATTATGAATAACATAGATTCTTGAAAGCGTATCTTCAATAACGGTTAGATTTTTCAATCCCAAAAAATCCATTTTTAAAAGCCCCAGTTCCTCAATAGCATGCATCTCATACTGGGTAACAATATTTTGATCGTTCTGGGTCGGATGCTGCAAGGGAACAATATTTTCTAAAGGTTCGGCGCTAATAACCACGCCGCAGGCATGGGTTGAAGCATGGCGAGCCACGCCCTCAAGCTTTTTAGCCAAATCAATTAATCTTTTTGCCTTTATATCTTCTTCGTAAATGTCGCGGAACTCCTTAATTTTCTTTAGACTATCGCTTAAAGTAAAGCTGAAAGGAATCATTTTAGCCAGTTTATCGCAATATGAATATTCATACTGCAAAGCCCTGCCCACATCCCTAATCACAGCTCTAGCTGCCATAGTGCCGAAGGTGATAATCTGGGCGACTTTGTCCCGGCCGTACTTTTCCGAGACATAATTTAAAACTTCATCTCTTCTCCTGTCAGTAAAGTCAAGATCGATATCAGGAAAAGAGATTCTTTCCGGGTTTAAGAATCTTTCAAACAAAAGATCATATTTCAAAGGATCAATACCAGTGATTCCTAAAACGTAGGAAACAATAGAACCGGCAGCCGATCCCCGGCCCGGGCCCACGATAATTCTTTTTGATTTTGCCCAGTTGACGAAATCTTGGACAATTAAAAAGTATGAAGCAAAGCCGGTCTTGGTAATGATGGATAATTCGTATTCAATTCTGTCTTTAACTTTTTTATCTGGCTTTGGATACCTATTTTCCAATCTTTCAAAAACTAATTCTTTTAAATATTCATCGGCAGTTTTATTATCAGGCACGTCAAAACCAGGGAGCTTGATTTTACCAAGCTCCATTTTAAAGTCACAAAGGTCAGCAATTTTTTGGGTATTAACGATTGCCTCGGGAGTCTTCTCAAAGAACTGTATCATCTGTTCTTGCGAAGTCATGGAAAAGTCATCCTGCTTCATGGTCAGCCTTTCCGGATCATTAGCATCTGCCCCGGTATTAATTAGCATCAAGATATCCTGGGCATCAGCATCTTCCGGCCTCAGGTAATGGAGGTCCTGGGTGGCCACCAGGGGAATATTGGTTTTCTTGGCAATAGCAATGATGGCCTGGTTAACCGTTTCCTGCTCCTTGATGTTCGGGTGGTGCTGGAGTTCAAGATAAAAGTTGCCCTCGCCGAAGATCTTTTGATATTGACATGCTTTTTCCTCAGCCTCTTTAAGTTTTTTAGCCATAATCAATTTAGGAATCCTGCCCTGGAGACAAGCTGACATGCCAATTAGGCCATCAGCATGCTTTTCTAATAACTCTTCATCAATCCTGGGCTTATAGTAAAAACCTTCAAGATGAGCTTTGGTAATTAACTTAACCAGATTTTTATAGCCCTGTTCGTTCTTTACCAAAAGAACCAAGTGATATCTTTTGTGGTCAATATTAGGACGCTTGTCAGTCATTTTATTATTGGCAACATACAGTTCTGCTCCAATAATTGGCTTAATGCCTCTTTTGACTGCTTCTTTATAAAAAGAAACAGCGCCATAAAGGACGCCGTGATCAGTCAAAGCAACTGAATCCATGCCAAGCTCTTTAACGTAATCTAAAAGATCCGGGATTTTTGGCAAACCATCCAATAGAGAATACTGGCTATGGACATGTAGATGAGTGAATTTTGAAAGCATAGATTATGATATTTTACCTTTACAAGAAAGGGGAGTCAAATAACCCCTTTTTCCTATTAGATGAAAAAAGGTCTTTAGTACTTGACAGAATGGACTTTAGGGTGTATAATATAATTATATCGAGTTCTTTTCATACAGGTTCTACTACTATATAGAAATAGTATCAAAATGATAGCGTTTCTATACAGTAGTAGAGACCTGCTCCCCCAAAGAAAGGGAGTAAATCCAATCTCTGCTACTAGAGAAAGGAGGCTAGCTATGGCTACCTCAAAAAGTTTGTATCCGTTTGTAGATGAGAGTAAATTATTCATCAAGGCAGCTCAGACCACTATGGTTTTGGTTCTTGCCACTCTCTTCCTTCTGCCGTGGGCGTTAATATGCGTTGGCGACTATACGAAGAACGTTTTCGTGATTGTCATCGGCGTTGTCATACTGGTTGCCTATATAGTGACCGTTGGTATCAAGGTGATGATGACGGAGTTGACACTCCTGCAGAAGATTGGTGCAATCATCGGCGGCACGATTTCGTGTCCCTGCTGGATTGCGATAAAGCTCACGAGCTGGCTGTTTAGCCTGCCCATGTAGCTATCTCTTTGCCCGGAACGGAAACGTCCCGGGCAAATTTCGTTATAGGAACAACGTTAATAATTTTAGATAGCCCAACTTCTATAAGTCGGACTGTTTTATTTTAACTAAACTTATTACAAAAATGTTAGAATATTATAATGAAATATCCGAATCTCTCTGAAGAAAAAATACTCTGGAAAAAAGACTATAAAACAGTCATTGGTTTAGATGAAGCAGGTCGGGGACCATTGGCGGGACCAGTCGTAGCTGGCACGGTTTCAATTAAAAATTACAAATTCAAAATTAAAGATTTAAAAGGATTAAAAGATTCAAAAAAACTTTCCCAAAAACAAAGAGAAAAGTTTTACAGGATAATTACCAAACACTCAGACCTTAAGTGGGGGATAGGTATTGTTTCTGAAAAAGTAATCGACAGGGTTAATATTCTTGAAGCGACAAAACTGGCAATGACAAAGGCAGTCAAGAAACTGCCGAAGACAAAAAGATTCTTGATTCTAGACGGAATAATGAAATTGAATTTAGCTATTCCGCAAAAATCAATCATTAAAGGAGATGAAAAGGTTTTTTCTTGTGCCGCGGCTTCTATTGTTGCCAAAGTTACCCGAGACAGAATAATGGCAAGGCTGCATGAAAAATATCCTAAATATAGATTTGATTTGCACAAAGGCTACGGCACCAAACTGCATTTAAAAATGCTTAAAAGGCACGGGCTCTGCGAGATTCATCGAGAAACCTTTAAGCCATGCTCAGCATTGCCAAAAAATAAATATTTTGTTAAGATTAAAAAAGTTTAAATTTTCACACCATGGGAGGCGTACCAAAACAACGGCATACAAAATCCCGAAGGAACAAAAGAAGGTCCCAGATTTTTTTGCATGCCCCAGGCATTACGATTTGTTCTCATTGCAAAAAGCCCAGCCTGCCTCATGCCATTTGCAAGAACTGCGGTTATTACCAGGGAAAAGAATACATTGACGTTGCCAAGATTTTAAAAAAGAAGAGAAAAAGAAGAATTGATAAGGGCCTGGAGCCGCAAGAGAATAAAGAACCCTAAAAACTATATGGCTAGCCGTCATCTATCTCGTTCGATTGCCATGCAATCCCTGTTTGAGTGGGATTTTTATGGTAAAGAACCAGAATCAATTGACAGAATTATAGAGCAGAATCTGAAAGAGTTTGGTCCCGGATTAGAAAACCAGGATTTTGTTTGGCAGCTGGTCAAGAACGTGACCGGCCATTTGGCTGAAATCGATAAGATTATTGTTGAATCAGCTCCAGAATGGCCTTTAGAGCAAATCACCATGGTTGATCGAAACGTTTTGAGAATTGGACTGTCCGAACTCTTATACTCCAAAAGAGGTGAGGTGCCGCCAAAGGTAGCTATTAATGAAGCAATTGAACTGGCTAAATCTTTTGGGGGCGAAAGCTCGGGTAGATTTGTCAACGGGGTTTTAGGAACGGTTTACAAAGAAATTGAGAAAATTGAAGAGGAAGAGATTGCCAAGGGAGCAGACAAGGCTTCTGTTGAGCTTTTAAGCGGCGGAGCTGTATTTCGAAAGCATGGAGACGATTTTCAGATTGCCCTTTTGAAAGATGCTTTTGAAAGATGGACTTTGCCAAAAGGACACGCGGAAAAAGACGAAACCCCGGAACAAACTGTTTTAAGGGAAGTAAAAGAAGAGTTGGGATTGGACAATTTAAAAATCATTAAAAAACTTGGGGAGAGGGAATATATCACCCATGAACCGGAAAAAGGAGTTATTAAAAGAAAAGTAGTTGATTTTCTCTTAAAAGCTCCGGAAAACAGCGAAATAAAAGCAGAACAAAGCAGCGGCATCAAAGAAGCAAAATGGTTTAACTTAAATGAGATTTCAGGATTAAAGCAGTACCAGCAGGTAAAACCAGTAATTGAAGCTGTTATTGTTTTTTTAAAGCAACAAGAAAAATGAAAGATTTCTCAAAATTAGAAAAAAGCTTAAATATAAATTTTAAAAACAAAGATTTGCTGATCCAGGCTTTTTGCCATCGTTCCTATATCAACGAGAATTCAAAGTTTTCCCTCGACCATAATGAAAGATTAGAGTTTTTAGGGGATGCGGTTTTAGAATTGGTAGTCACAGAATTTCTTTATTTAGATTATCCGAAAAAGCCAGAAGGGGAATTGACTGCCTGGAGAGCATCTCTAGTTAATTCTGAAAGCCTATCTTTAGTCGCTCGATCCCTTGACTTTAATGATTATCTGCTGCTATCAAGGGGTGAGGCAAAAGATTCAGGCAAAGCCAGATCTTTTATTCTAGCCAATGCCTTTGAGGCTTTTATCGGTTCCCTCTACCTTGACCAGGGATATGAACCATGTAAAAAGTTTATCAAAGATCGCTTAATGGTAAAGCTTCCAGATATAATCCAAAATGAGCTTTTTAAAGACTCAAAATCGCGTTTTCAGGAAGAAGCCCAGGAAAAAGAAAACGTTACCCCGAACTATAATGTCATTAGCGAATCAGGACCGGACCATGCTAAAGACTTTGAAATAGGAGTTTATTTAAACAACGAACTAATTGCCAAAGGCCAGGGCTCTTCCAAACAGGAAGCTGAAGAAAAAGCCGCTGAAAAAGCCTTAAAAGCAAAGGGTTGGAAAAGATAATTTAAATTATTTGGAATTGATAAAATATGTTAACTATTAGATTTTTCAGAGTCGGTAAAATCAATCAGCCAGTTTTCAAGATTGTGGTGACTGAAAAAAGCCATGCTTCAAGATCAGGGCGCTTTGTTGAAGACGTTGGTTTTTACAACCCCTCAACTAAAGAGAAGAAACTGATCGCAGAACGAATTAAATATTGGCTTGGAGTCGGCGCTCAGGCTTCAGACACGGTTTACAATCTCCTAGTCGCAGAAAAGATTGTTGAAGGAAACAAAAGAAAAATCAATATTGCAAAATCAAAGAAAGAAAAATCAGCTGAAGCTCCGGTTCAACCTCAACCAAAAATAGCAGAAGAACCTGTCAAAGAAGCCGGGGAAGAAGCAAGACCAGAAGAAAAGCCAGTTGAAGAACCGCAAGAAAAAGAAACAAAACCCGAAGAACCTGAACTAGAAGAGCCGAAAGAGGAAGTAAAGATTGAAAAGAAAGCATTATAGCTTTCATTGACACTATAATTAAAAAGTAGCTATAATCTAATCAGTTCCCGACGATTCCATAAAAGACTAAAGAGGAATCGTGAAGAGGAAAGGTCGATTTACTCAAAAATGACTTATACAAAGAAATGGCAACAAAGGTAATCGCAGACCAGGATTTTCTGGAATTTATTATCAAGGCCTTAGTCGATCATCCCGAAGACGTCAAAGTTGAAAGAAGAGTTGATGAAATGGGAGTTCTGCTTTCTTTAAAGCTTAACCCCGAAGACATGGGCCAGATTATCGGCCGAGCTGGATCCACCGCAAGAGCTATCAGAAGCCTTGTCAGGATTGTCGGTCTAAAGAATCATGCCAGGGTTAACCTCAAGATTGAGGAACCAGAGGGTGGCCGTGCTCCAAGGCGAATGCCGGAGGGAGAAACAGCTAGCGCCCCAGTCAAAACTGGCTTGGAAGATTTAAATCTATAGAATTAGAAACCAAAACTCTTTCTTTAAAGGGTTTACAAACTAACGGAAACGATGCTATTTTCAAAGTAGCGTCGTTTTCGTTTTACTTATGATTCAATTTGATATCATCACTATTTTCCCGCATTTCTTTGATTCTTTTTTGAATGAATCAATTATAAGACGGGCTCAAAAACAAAGACTGATTAAAGTCAGAGTTTTTAATTTAAGGGATTATGCCTATGACAGGCATCGAACCGTTGACGACAAGCCCTATGGCGGGGGCAGGGGAATGGTTTTAAAATTAGAACCAATGTATAGGGTTATATCCGCTTTAAGTAAAGGTAAAAAAACAAAGGCTGTTCTTTTTTCGCCAAGGGGCAAGAAATTCAACCAAAAAATAGCTGACCAATATTCAAAATTAAAAAAGATTATTTTAATCTGCGGCAGATATGAAGGCGTAGACGAAAGAGTGGCCAAACACCTGGTTAACGAACAGCTTTCAATAGGAGACTATGTTATGATGGGAGGAGAAGTGGCGGCCATGGCAGTAATGGAATCTGTTGCCAGATTAATTCCAGGAGTTCTCGGCCATTCAGAGCTTTTACGAGAAAGAATTGAAAAGGGTAGCAAAGGATTTATTGAATTTCCTCAGTATACCAGGCCAGAAACCTTTAATCCTGAAAAAGGCATAAGCTGGAAAGTGCCTAAAGAATTATTAAAAGGAAATCACAAAAAGATTGAAGATTGGAGAAGAAAGCATTTAAAAACAATTTCTTAACATGTGCGGCATTGTCGGCTATATCGGAGAAAAACAAGCCCTGCCTATTGTTATCAAAGGATTGGAGCGTTTAGAATACCGGGGCTATGATTCAGCCGGCGTTTTAATATATGACGAGCACAAGAAAGAAGTTTACTTTGAAAAACAGCCGGGCAGGATCAAAAATTTAATCAGAATAATAGATCCGGACACTCCGGGAACTCTTGGCATTGGACATACGCGCTGGGCGACTCACGGCCAAGTGAATAAAGCCAATGCCCATCCTCACCATGACTGCCATAAAAAGATTTTTGTCGTTCATAACGGCATCATTGAAAACTTCCGGGAAATCAAAGACTTTTTGATTCAAAGAGGGCACAAATTTTCTTCTGAAACAGACACTGAGGTTCTTCCTCATCTTCTGGAGGAACTGATAAAAGAAGGTTTGTCATACGAACAAGCCATTATCCAAGCCTTAAAAAAGATTAGGGGCAGTTTTGCTTTTCTAATCTTTAATCAAGATTATCCTGATATGATTGTCGGCGCCAGATTTTCCAGTCCCTTGATGTTAGGCCTTGGTGACAAAGAGTTTATCTTAGCTTCAGACCAAACCGCCATCAGCCTTTTAACAAACAAAGTGGTCTATCTTAATGACGGTGACATTGTTTTTGCCAGCAAAGACAAATACCAGATAAAATCATTTTTGTCTGAAGATATTAAAAACTACGAAGGCGTCATAGATTTTTCAACTGCCGAAACAGAAAAAGGAAAATTTCAAGATTATATGATCAAGGAAATCTTTGACGAGCCAAAAGCGGTTGAAGATACTTTAAGAGGAAGATTATTAATTGAGGAAGGCAATGTCAAACTTGGCGGTTTAGACCAGATTGCAGATAAGCTTAAGGGAATAGACAATATCTTAATTACTGGCTGCGGTACGGCTTTTTATGCTGCCAAGCTAGCAGAATATTTTTTTGAAGAATATGCCCAAATTCCAACCAAAGCAGATTTGGCTTCAGAGTTAAGATATAGGATGCCGGTGGTTTCTGAAAAGACATTATTAGTTTCTGTCTCCCAGTCTGGGGAGACTGCCGATACCTTAGCGGTGATTAAGGATTTCAAAGCCAAGGGGATTTTAACTGTTGGCATTACCAATGTGATTGGTTCTTCAATCGCCAGATTAGTTGACGCTGGTGTTTATTCTCATGCTGGACCAGAATTGGCTGTAGCTTCAACCAAAGCCTTTTTGGCCCAGATTGCTGATTTGATCTTACTAATGGTTTATCTGGCCAGGCAAAGGGAAATGGACAAAACCAAAGCCAAAGAAATCTTAGCAGAGCTAGATCAAATCCACAGAAAGATTCAAGAAACTATTGTTAACAATGACCAAAAAGCAGACAGTTTAGCTCAAAAATATCTTTCTTCGCAAAACTTTCTTTATATCGGCAGAAAATACAGTTTTCCTATTGCTTTAGAGGGTAGTCTTAAATTAAAAGAAATAAGCTATGTTCACGCCGAGGGCCTGGCTTCGGGAGAGATAAAACACGGGTCGATTGCCTTGATTGAAGAAAACTTTCCCACCGTTGTCATTGCCCCGAAAGATTCTGTTTACGAAAAAACCATTTCTAATCTTGAGGAGATAAAGGCAAGAAAGGGGAAGATAATCGCCATTACTACTAACGGCAATAAAAGTCTGGAAAAATTAGCAGATGACGTCATTTACATTCCTAAAACCCTGGAGCTCTTGAGTCCTCTTTTAAGCATTGTTCCTCTTCATCTTTTCGCTTATTATTTTGGCAAGAAACTGGGACGGGATGTTGACCGGCCCAGAAACCTAGCCAAATCTGTTACAGTAGAGTAGAGTCAAATTAAAGCAAGTTCATTCAAAAAGATAGAGTCAAATTAGAGCAAGCTCATTCAGAAAGGAGGTTGCCATGAAAAAGAGCATGATAATTGTTGTGATTGGGGGATTAATGATATTGATTCTTGGCGGGTGCAAGTGGTGGTGGCTTGAATCAACGCCGACAGCAACGGCAACAGAAACGTCAACAGCAACGTTGACAGCCACTGTAACAGAGACGTCAACGGCAACGTTGATAGCAACGGCAACAGAGACGTCAACGGCAACGCTGACAGTCACTGCAACAGAGATGCCAACGGCAACTATAACATCAATCCTGACGTCAACACGGACACCACTCTTGTGCCAACGGGCACCACCGTGCCGAACACGAATACTACTCCCGTGTATCCGTCGCCTACGGGCAACGCTAACGCCAATGACACCACCGACACAGACTCCTACGGAACCTACGCCAACACCAACCGAAACCCCGCCGTCGCCAGCACCAACTTCAGAAACACCGATACCGACAGGACCACCGCCACCATCACCAACACCAACCGAAGAAATAGCGCCAACACCGCTACCGCCACCTACACCAACATTACTGTCACCAACATCGACACCGACAGAAACACCACCACCAAAACCAACGCCCGAAGAAACACCACCAACAGCACTACCAACAATGGAAGGAACGCCACTACCATCACCACCACCAACAATGGAAGGAACGCCACCGCCACCACCACCAACAATGGAAGGAACGCCACCAACATCACCAACACCAATTGAAGAAACTCCACCGCCACCAACATCAC